>ERZ778514.60-NODE-60-length-104111-cov-7.853608_pt1 | contig 104111 bp, 82 predicted proteins | sample MGYA00510344_ERZ778514 | MGnify/ENA primary metagenome ERZ778514 (study PRJEB29527, sample SAMN07138968) | mouse gut metagenome | material: feces | host: mouse | place: China:Nanjing | collected 2016-01-25 ...
TAAAGGACGCGGGAGTGGCCATAAAGGTGCTGAACGAACCCGCCGACAATATGCGTGTGGAACTGGTGGTGCTTTACGACCCTGCCATACTCACGGCGCAGCCCACGGGCAACGGTCGGCAGGATGCGGACGGCTACACCGCCATCCGACTTCTGCGCGACGGCAAGGACGTTATCACCGAGGCCGTGAGCGGAGTTATTTCCAGACTGCCATTCAACGGCGAATACCGCAACTCCGACCTTATGGCCGCTATACAGTCAATCGAGGGAGTGCGAGTGGCCGACATCGTGAAAGTAGAGGCCGCAGCGGGTGGTTCTGAGGCTTACTCGCGCGTCGTGGGTTACCGCCGTCCGTATTCGGGCTATTACGCATTGCAGAACCTCACGGTCAAAGGCCGTGCCTATCAAGTTGCCGAATGATGATTTTCGACATTGATTTTGACAGGTGGATAGCGACCATGCTGCCGACGTTCCTGCGTCTGCGCCGGATATTCGCTTTCTGCCGCGCCTTATGCTCGCCGCTGTATCTCGGTGAGGCCGGGTTTTACCCGCGCTTTCTGCAGGCGCGAGGCGACCACATATACAGGCTCAGCCACAACGGACAGGTTTGCTATCTCCGCGTCGCGCTTAACGACGCTTTCAATCTGCGGAAAGGCTTTGAGATAGAAGATGCGCAAGGCTACGAGGGAGAGTGGGTCTATGCCAAAGACCCGACTATGCCGAACCAGTTGCTCGCCGTGGACGAGGACAAGAACCCGAAGCCCGCAGAAGGAGAGCCGCCGGAGCACCCGACTCCGTTGCTCGCCGACGAAGCGCGGCTCAACGCGCCGCAGAACTCTTTCATAGTGCGCGTTCCTAATAATATCTACACAACACAGCTCGACAAAGTAAAGGCTATCGTCGAGCAATACAGAATCCTTTCAAAAACTCCGATTTACACCCCAACAAACTCAAGCAATGAACAGAGCGGAATATTTATCGACGGCGGTCGCAGGTGGTGGCAATGGCCTCTATCCCTTATCGACACAGGGGCTGTCGTTCATCCAAGACCAGATTACCTTTTTACAGGCGTTCGCAAGGATAGGCGGTAAACGCTACATACTGCTCGCACCAACGGCCACGACTGACGGCGTGGTGGTGATCGACGGCGAGGTGCTGCGCTTCAAAGCAGCATCCAAACCGGGCAACGGCATTCAGATCCGGGAGACCACCGAGAATATCGTGGCCGACGGCACGACATACCGCGAGGCGCGTATCTACCGCTATGCCGAATATGTTCCCGCCTACGCCAAGGGGATACCGGGACTTTACCCGGCTTCCGGCTTCTCGATGATCGATAGCAACGACCAGTTGGCGAAAAAGCTGCTCGACTATTCAGCTGTGAACAGCGACCTCGCCAAGAAGCTCACCGTGCTGTCAACCGCCAGCCTCACCCGCGTTCAGCTCGATGCCCAAAAGGACAATGTGCGTCTGAACTGCCGCAAGGGTTGTTTCACACTCAACGGCGCGGACGAGTACACGATAAATGTCTACCGCCACAGCGCGAACAATATCACCCAGGAACAGATTCTGCCCGACCTGCGTCGCTATGTCCGTTATTGGAACAGCGCGGCAAAAACGTGGGGAGGCTTCTTCCCCGTGACGGAAAACCTGCATATCGACATAAAGGTGGTGAAAGGCTCGACGGTGTATGTGCGCCACGGCTTTATTCCGGAGGGTGTGCAACTCGTCCTCCTGCGCAAGAAGAAGCGCAGCCGAAAGCGTCGCTCCGGCGGCACGACAGGCACAAACGCCGCATGGAAAGGAAAGAGTATGCTCCGTCAGCCGAAGAATCAATATGTCCACTATAAAGGCGTGATACTTTCCACATCCTCACCTAACAACTGGTATGTGCCAAAGTGCATCGGTGTGACAGACATCGAGGACAACGCGCTTATCGGAAAGGAACTCGGCAAAATCTGTGAGGACATGATAGTGGCCTCCGGGACAATACAGGAAATCGCCGCCGGGAACGGACTGTATAAGGTTGTCGGCACTCGCGTCAAAGCGTCGAAGAAAGGCACGAAGCCCAAGACACAGGCCAGTTGCTATGCCCGGATCGCACTGCAATTCGCCTCTGCCGGAAAAACCTTTAAGAGCGCGGGTGGCGAAATGGCGCGTTTGAAATACCGCCTGTGGTTCGAGCAGCGCGACGTGATAAGGAACGGGGTTAAAATCGACAAACAGACCGTGGTGCGCCGTGGCTTTTCTGCCGATTAGACACAAAAAAAGAGGGGCGGTTGCAAAACTGCTCCTCTAAAAACCCCGGCGGCTGTCGCTCGTTATATGCTCTGTTGTGAAATCTTGTAGGTTGTCGCTGACTATACTGTCGGTGCTTCGTTCAAAATCATCTCAACGGGGTCTATAATATGCTCAATCCCTACTGTCGGACGCGGCCATTGCCGCGATAACTTGATGTGAGAGGGAATTACATATACCGCACGAACCATACACTAACTTGAAATCGAAATCGCAAATCTATCGAGGGTTCAAATGCACGTCGCAAAGATAAGCGTTAAAATCTTAACCCCAACTAAATAAGCAATGAAAAAAGCAGAATAACCGAAAACTTACGTCGGAGGGCAATAAAAAACAGCCCCCGACCAGATTGTAGGACGCCAATCACATACAATCACGAAGACGCGAGCAACCGCGCAGTCGAGGGCTGTTAAGCCTTTTGACCGCAGTTGCTCGCGTTTGTCGTGTATATGTGATTGGCAATGCAAATTTACGAAAATATCTCGAATGAACCTATTTGATGCTTTGAAAATTAGCGGGCAGACGCTTCAAGCTCTTGCAGAACTCGGCTACAAGGCCGGGGACGAGCGGTATATGCCCATGTTCCGGGACTACCTCGACATGGCCGCTCGCGGCGAGAAGAAAACCTACTCCGTGGCCGTCCTTGCCGACAGATACGCCGTGTCCGAGCGCACGGTCTACAATGTGGTGAAACGCTTCTCCGCCGACTGCAACGACGGTGCAGCGGGATAAGCCCTAAAAATGGTGTCCGGCATGGCCGTCGGTGCTAACTTTGCCATACAATCAAAAAACAACATGAACATGAATGGCAAATAAATTCACTTATCAGCAGCAGTACGGCGTTATCGTCATCTGCAAGGACGAGGCCGAGCAAAAGGCCGTCTATGAACGCCTCGCGGCGCAAGGTCTCACTCTTAAAATCGTGTGCGTATGAAAGTAGAGGTAAATCATCGTTGCAGCGACTTCAACAGTTATCGCGCTGCCCGCGTCAAAAGCCTGTTCAATGCCGAAAACGGCTGCAACTGGAGTACCGTCGCAGAACTGCCCATAGAGGGCAAGCCGTGGCAAATCGGCCTTATTGTCGGGCCTTCGGGCAGCGGCAAGACAAGCATCGGAAGCCGGATATTCCCCGACGCTCAGATTTATGATCTATATTCGGGATGGCGTGACGACGCTCCCATTGTAGACTGCATCGCACCCGATGGGGATTTCAACACGGTCACCGCCATGCTATCGGCTGTCGGCCTCGGAGATGTCCCAGCATGGCTTCGACCATTCCACGTCCTCAGCAATGGGGAGAAGTTCCGCGCGGGGCTTGCCCGGCTCGCCTGTGAGCGTCCGGCTCACGCCGTGGTGGACGAATTCACGTCTGTGATCGACAGGCAGATCGCAAAGGTCGGCGCGGCTGCTTTCGCCAAGACGTGGCGGCGCGGAGGCGGGCAGATAGTGCTTCTTTCGTGCCACTATGATGTAATCGAATGGCTACAGCCCGACTGGGTCTATGATACTGCGGAGGCACGCTTCTACGAGCGTGACTGCCTTCGGCAACGTCCGCAGCTCACCCTTGAAATTTATAAAGTCCGGGGAACTGTATTCCCAAGACTCTTTAAGAAGCATTATTATTTAGATCTGCCGCTTCCCGTGGCCGCAGAATACTTTGTCGGCGTTATAGACGGCGAGCCTGTCTGCCACCTTGCCGTAGCACCCTTGTTTACGGCCAAAGCATATCGGGCGACGCGCCTTGTGGTTGCTCCCGAATGGCAGGGGATTGGTGTCGGCACAAAGTTCCTCAACGCCGTATGCCAGTATCACCTTGACGGAAACGGACGCTGCGGCCATAAGTTCCCGGTGTTTTTCCATACGTCGCACCCGCAGCTTTGCGGGGCATTGCGCCACTCAAGCAGATGGATTCAGACCGGGGCAATGCTCTACGGCGACAACAAGGCGCGAAGTTCGGCATCGATGAAACGCTCTGCGTCAAAATCCCCAGGCCGCAGAAAGTGTTCGACAGGCTACGGCGGGCATTTCCGCGCGGTACAGGCTTTCAAATATATCGGCAATGCTGACAGTTGAGATCATAGGACAAAAGGACTGCGCGGCTTATAAAACGGCAGAAAAGACAATCCGCGAGTGTGGCTGCAAGATTGCGCGTGGTGACGTAATCCCGGATGTCGCGGTTGCGCCGTTGCTGACGACAAAGATTGGCATGGACGAAATAGCGCGGCCTTTCCACGGGACACTTATATTTCACCCGTCGCCGCTGCCATACGGACGCGGAGCGGCCAGTATAAAGTGGGCATACAGGCGACACGAGCCAATAACTGCGGCCACATGGTTCTGGGCAGACAGCGGCCTTGACACGGGCGACATCTGCGAGCAGGAAATCGTAAGGATTGATTATGATATGCGACCGCGAGATTTCTACGAAAGCGAGATGCTTCCCGCAATGGCGCGGACGCTCGAAAGGTGTCTGAAAGGAATAATGTCCGGGCGACCGAGAAGAATTCCACAGGTCGAAAAATACGCGACATTCGACAGAAGGGACGTTCTGAAATAGGAGTGAAAGCCTCCAAAATACTATACAAAGGTAACAATAATTCCCCGGATAAACAACAATCCGAGGAATTATTTTATGCTGAAATTCAACTATTTTAATGCCGATAAAACACCGTTTAAACAGCGGTTAAACGAGAGCGACGAAAGGGAGCGAAAAACCTCAAAAAATGTACTTTTCGTTTTGGAAAATTGTACTTTTCGTTTTGCCGATTATACAACAGCATCTGCTTCATAACACTGCACATCGGCTGGTGGAGCGGCAAAGCGATTTTCACCGATATCAGTGGCGCAGGAGTGGCGATGTCGTTCCTGCTCTGCATGCTTCTTCTGTTCCACATCAGGAAACGAGCGGTCCCTTCCCTGAAGAAAAAACTCTACCGGCGAATCATCAACCAAAGCATATTCTGCCTGTCTTTCATAATTTTATACATCCTCTCCAAATAGCTCCATGGCAGACAGTCCATCATCATCCGGCCGTACAAGATGCCCTCTCCCGGTGCTTGAACGGCCTTTTCCTTGCCCTTAACCGGAGGGGGCGGAGACGGGGCCATCCTCACAGTATAAAAACCTAAAAACTGCATTTTTGCTTTGCCATTCTCACGCCTTGCACTAACTTTGCCCCTTATAAGGATAAAAAAAGAGGTACGGACATGAATCTGACCAACTTGCTCCGGCACGGCTTCAAGAGCCGCGCACGGGCCATAGAACGTTATGCCGGCCACGCTGAGGAAATCCAGCGCGGCGTACTGGCGCGCCTGCTGGCCACAGCGGCCGACACCGAGTGGGGCGCGCGCCACGGCTATGCGGCCACCAAGGACTACGAACAATATGCCGCAGCCACACCGCTCAACACCTATGAGGAACTCAAGGGCTACATTGACCGCATGCGCCACGGCGAACACGACGTGCTCTGGCCCGGCGCCGTGCGATGGTATGCCAAATCGTCGGGAACGACCAACGACAAGAGCAAATTCATACCCGTGAGCCGCGACGGACTGCACGACACCCATTACGCCGGCGGCAGGGACACCGTCAGCCTCTATCTGCGCAACACTCCCGGGAGCCGCCTCTTCGACGGCCGCGCCCTCATACTGGGAGGCAGCCACGCGCCCAACTACAACCTGCCCCACTCGCTGGTGGGCGACCTGAGCGCCATCCTGATAGAAAACATCAACCCGATGGTCAACCTCGTGCGCACACCCGGTAAGAAAGTAGCCCTGCTCGCCGACTTTGAGGAAAAGCGCGACCGCATAGCCCAAATGGCGGCGCGTCAAAACGTGACGAACCTATCAGGCGTACCCTCATGGATGATGGCCGTGCTCAACCGCGTGCTTGAGATAACCGGCAAAGACTCCATTGAGCAAGTATGGCCCAACCTTGAGGTGTTCTTCCACGGCGGCGTAGCCTTCACGCCCTACCGCGAGCAATACCGCCGCCTGATACGCTCCGAAAGAATGCACTACATGGAAACCTACAACGCCTCGGAAGGTTTCTTCGGACTGCAGGACGACCCCGCCGACACGGCCATGCTCCTGATGCTCGACTACGGCGTGTTCTACGAATTCATTCCGCTTGAGGAACTGGAAACGGAACGGCCGCAAGCCGTCCCCCTGTGGGGCGTGGAAACAGGACGCAACTATGCCATCGTCATCTCCACCTCCTGCGGCCTGTGGCGCTACCAGATCGGCGACACGGTGCGCTTCACCTCCGTGCGGCCCTACAAATTCGTCATATCCGGCCGCACAAAATGCTTCATCAACGCCTTTGGCGAAGAACTAATAGTAGACAACGCCGAGCAGGGACTGGAACGTGCCTGCCGCGAAACGGGAGCCGTTGTGACGGAATACACTGCCGCGCCGGTGTTTATGGACGCCGGAGGAAAGTGCCGCCACCAATGGGTGGTGGAATTCGGGCGGGAGCCGCAAGACCTCGATGACTTTGCCCGCCGCCTCGACAACGCGCTCCAGACCATCAACTCGGACTATGAGGCCAAACGCTACAAGAACCTCACCCTGCAGCCGCTCGAAATCATCCCCGCCCGCCGCGGACTCTTCAACGACTGGCTCAAAAGCCGCGGTAAGCTGGGCGGACAGCACAAAGTGCCGCGGCTGGCCAACAACCGCGACATCATAGAACAAGTCATCGCGCTCAACAACGCCTCTTCCCCGTCATGAACCACATCTCAGCCCTATCCCATTCCATACGCATAGCGGCCATCCTCGTCGCTGCAATGCTCCTCACGGCCTGCGCCAATCCCGGCAGCGGCCCCGACGGAGGTCCCTACGACGAGACGCCGCCACGCATCGTAAGCATGTCGCCGGCCATAGGGCAGCGAATGGCCAAGGACAAAAAGGTGACCATCACCTTCGACGAACTGATAAAGGTGGAAAACGCCCAGGAGAAAATAACGATATCGCCGCCACAGATAGAGATACCCGACATCAAAGTGCAGGGCCGGCGCATAACGGTGGAACTGATCGACTCGCTGAGGGAGAACACGACTTACACTATCGACTTCTCCGATGCCATTGTCGATGCCAATGAAGGCAATCCGCTGGGCAACTTCACCTACTTCTTTTCAACAGGCGAAAGCCTCGACACAATGGAGGTGGCCGGCAACGTGCTGGCCGCCGAAAATCTGGAACCGGTAAAAGGCATTCTGGTAGGCCTGCACACCGACACCACCGACACGGCCTTCACGAAAAAGCCCTTTGACCGCGTGGCACAGACCGACAGCCGCGGCCGTTTCCGCATCAAAGGCGTGGCGCCGGGCACCTACCGCATCTTCGCCCTCAAGGACATGGACGGCGACTTCCGCTTCTCCACAGGCGAAATGCTTGCCTTTCTGGGCGAAAAGGTCGTACCCCGCAGTTTTCCCGCCGTAAGGGCCGACACCGTGTGGCGCGACACGGTGCGCTACGACAGCATCCGGCAGGTGCACTACACCCGCTACGTCCCCGACGACCTCGTACTGCTGGCTTTCAGCGAAAAGAACACACAGCGCCACTTCCTGAAAACCCAACGCGACGTGCCCGAATGGTTCCGCATTTACTTTACCGCCCCATCAGCCAAGGCACCCGAAGTGCACGGACTCAACTTCAACGCCGACAGCCTGTTGCTGCACCAGCCCAACACCGGCAACGACACACTCACCTATTGGCTGCGCGACACGTCAATACCTCAGGTGGACACGCTGCGCATGACCTACACCTACGAAGCCTACGACGACTCGCTGGGACACAACACACTGCGCACCGACACACTGGAGCTAACGCCTAAAATGACCATGGCGCGCCGCCTCAAGCAACAGGCCGAAGCCATGGAGAAATGGCAGAAAGCGCTGGAACGCCGCCACAAACGCGGCGACTACTCCGAAGAAACACCGCCGCAGGTTTTCCTCAACATCAAAGGCAACACCTCGCGCAGCATCACACCGGCAGAAAACATCCGACTCTCCTTCGAAGAACCCGTTATGCGCCTCGACACCGCCGGAATACACCTCCGTCTGCTGGTCGACTCGACAAAGGTGGACGCCCCCATGCGCCTGAAAAGGCCCTCCGGCGTAATGACAGCCCTCACCGTAATGGGCGAATGGCGATACGGACAGAAATACGAACTGGAGGTGGATTCGGCCGCTGTCACCGGCCTGTCCGGACAAGTCAACAACAAATTCAAACTGGCAGTCAACGTAGGAAAGGAAGCCGACTACGGTTCGCTGTTCCTCCACCTGCCGGGAGCCGACATCACCACCACCGTACAGCTCCTCAAGAGCGACAGCAACATAGAGCGGCAGGTGAGGATCAAAGGCGGCCGGGCGGACTTCTTCTACCTGCAACCGGGCACCTACTACCTGCGCTGTTTCGTAGACGGCAACCTCAACGGCTGCTGGGACACGGGCGATTATGCCGCAGGACTGCAGCCCGAAGCGGTGTACTACTTCCCCGCACCCATTGAAGTGAGAGCCAACTGGGACATAGAGCAGACGTGGCACGTGAAAGAGCTGCCCCTCATCCACCAGAAGCCCGAAGCCATCACCAAGCAGAAGGCTGATGAAGAAAGAAAGCCGCGCAACCTCAACGCCGAACGCAACCGGCAGTTGGGACGCTCCTGAAACCACTCACACCAACACCACTTAAAAAACGATGAAACAATGAAAAAACTAATCACTCTCCTGGCTGTGATCCTGCTCACGGCCACGGCCGCATCGGCCCAATGCTCATCGAAAAACACCGCTTTCAAGAGCGGCGAGACACTGATGTATGATCTTTACTTCAACTGGAAGTTCGTATGGGTGAAAGCCGGTACGGCCTACATGAACACCACACAGACAAAGTGGAAAGGCCAGCCCGCCTACAAAACTTATCTCATCACACGCAGTTCCGGCAAAGCTGACAAATACTTCGTCATGCGCGACACACTCACCTCCTACTGCGGCCTCGACCTCGTGCCCTATTACTATAAAAAAGCCGCACTCGAAGGCAAGACCTACCGCCTTAACGAAGTAACCTACTTCTATCCCGACAACCGCTGCACGGCACAAATGACCTACCGCCGCAACAACGACAAGCCCCTCAGCAAGAAATACTCGGGCGAGCATTGCGCCTACGACATGATCAGCATGCTCCTGCGTGCACGGTCGTTCGACCCCTCGGGCTTCAAGGAAGGACACCGCATGCCCTTTCTCATGGCAGACGGCCGGACATGCCAGTGGCAGAACATCGTCTACCGCGGAAAGAAGAAGTTTAAAATGGAAAATTCCTCCACCACCTACCGTTGCCTCGTATTCTCCTTTGTGGAAAAAGAAAACGGCAAGGAAAAAGAGGTCGTGACCTTCTACATCACTGACGACAAGAACCACATTCCCGTGCGCCTCGACCTCAACCTCAACTTCGGAACCGCCAAGGCCTTTCTCAGCGGCGCCACAGGCCTGCGCAATCCGCAAACGGCCAAACTAAAATAAGAAAAAAAGACACTCAGACAGCAGGGTGACAAACGCACGGACAGCCCCGACCGTCAGGCGGCCTACTCCGCCGTGCGCTTGTCACACCTCATTTTATAACCAGTCACCCCTCACCGCCATGCTCCTTATCATTGACGACAAAATACCTTTTATGCGCGGACAGGCCGAAAAGCTAGGGAACACCGTCTACCTATCCGGCAGCGCCATAACCGCCGATGACGTGCGCCGGGCCGACGCCCTTATCATCCGCACCCGCACCCGTTGCGACCGCCGCCTGCTCGAGGGCAGCAGCGTCAGGTTTGTAGCCACGGCCACCATCGGACATGACCACATTGACACCCATTATCTCAGCCACGCCGGCATAGGCTGGAGCAACTGCCCGGGCTGCAACGCCGGCAGCGTGGCACAATACGTGGAGTCGTCTCTGCTCCTGCTCCAGGCCGCAGGCCGCACAGACCTCCGGAACGCCACCCTGGGCATCGTAGGCGTCGGCCACGTGGGCAGCCAAGTGGCCCTCATGGCACGCCGCCGCGGCATACGCCTCCTGCTCTGCGACCCGCCGCGACACGAAGGCCGCGTGCGCCACAGCCATCTGCCCGTCAAGGCCGAAGAATGCACCGCCTCTCTGGCCGACGTAGCCGCCGAAGCCGACATCATCACCCTGCACACTCCCCTCACCACCACAGGTCCCGACGCGACACTACATCTGGCCGGCGAGGATTTCCTCAACCGGCTGCGGCGCAAACCTATCCTCATCAATGCCGGCCGCGGCGAACTGACCGATACCGAAGCCCTGCTCCGCGCCCTCGACCGCGCACTGGTGTCGGAAGCCGTCATCGACACTTGGGAAGGAGAACCCCACATTGACCGCCGCCTGCTCGACCGCGCCTTTCTGGCCACCCCCCACATAGCCGGATACTCGGCCGACGGAAAAGCCAACGGTACACGCATGGCGCTGCAGGCCGTGGCGCGACACTTCGGCGTCAAGGCCGACTTCCTCATAGAGCCGCCCCAGCTGCCGGCAGGCTTTGCCTACTATCCCGAACTGGCAGGCCACCTGCCGGCCCTCACAGGCAACGACAGCGATACCATCGGACACTTGAGGCGCTACGACCCGCGACGCGACAGCGATGCCCTGAAAGCCCGGCCGGAAGACTTCGAACGCCTGCGAGGCAACTATCCGCTCCGGCGCGAATGACCCGAAAAACAACCCTATCGCTTTTCAGAAAAGCATTACTTGGAATTTGAAAAGCAATACTTACAATTTAAATTCCAAGTAATGCTTTTTACCGTAACAATCCACCAGCCTCTCCAAAAGAAAGAAACCATAAAGCTTCATCCACTCGTTTTCTGAAAAACTGTTTGCTTTCCAAAAAAAATCGTACTTTTGCAGTGGAATATAACAAACATAGAAACAACATCATATCTCAATAAATATGAAAAAAATATTACTCATCGCCTGCCTGCTCCTGCCGCTGTCCTTAACCAAACTCAGCGCACAGGTATCCAACTCGGCTGAGTTTCCGGCCGGCAACAATGCCAACACCGTCGGTACCAACATGCCAACACAGCCTAAATACGGTGCGGTGCGCTACGACTCCCTTCTCCATGCCCTGCCCGAATACACGGCCATGGAGGCACAACTGGCCGAACTGCGCAAACAGCACGAAACAGAAGCCGCTTACAACGAAACGACCTTCAAGCGCATGTTTGCCGAATTTCTACAGGGACAGAAAGACTTTCCCGAAAACATCCTCCTCAAACGCCAACGCGAACTGCAAAACGCTCTGGAGAGAGGCATCGCCTTCCGCCGCGAAGCCGAAAATCTGCTCGACAAGGCCCGGCAGGACATGGAACGCCCCATCCGTCAGCTCCTCGACCGCGCCATAGCCGCCACAGCCGAAGTACGGGGTTATGAAGTCGTTGTCAACCGCGACGCGAACACGTTGCCATACCTCAAACCCGCCCTCACGGAAGACGCCACTCCCTTCATCGTAGAAATGATTGGAACTCTGCGCAACTATTAATCTGACCGCGGACACCATACCTGTATTCTCATGAGCACACTTCCTGACCCAATAACCGCAAAAGGCCCTATCGGCGTATTCGACTCAGGCTACGGCGGGCTGACTATCCTGCGGCAAATCCGTCAGCTGCTCCCCCAGTACGACTATATCTATCTGGGCGACAACGCGCGCGCCCCCTACGGCGGCCATTCCTTCGAAGTCATCTACCGCTACACGCTCGAGGCCGTCGAGGCGCTCTTCAGCCACGGCTGCCATCTCGTCATACTGGCCTGCAACACCGCCTCGGCCAAAGCACTCAAAACCATTCAGGAAGTAGACCTCGCACGCCTCGACCCCTCCCGCCGCGTGCTGGGAGTGATACGCCCCACCGTCGAAGCGGTGTGCCATCTCACGCTCTCGCGCCACATCGGCGTATTGGCCACGGCAGGCACCATCAACTCGGAGTCGTACACCCTTGAAATCAAAAAAACGGCCCCCGACATTACCGTCACCGGGCAAGCCTGCCCCATGTGGGTGCCACTGGTGGAAAACGACGAATTCGACTCACCCGGAGCCGACTACTTCGTGAAAAAACGCATCGACGGCATTCTCCGTCTTGACCCCGCCATCGACACGCTTGTGCTGGGCTGCACCCACTACCCCCTACTGATGAACAAAATAGTGAAATACACACCGCCAGGCGTGCGCATTGTACCGCAAGGAGAATATGTGGCCGCCGCTTTGGGCAACTACCTTGAGCGGCATCCCGATATGGCCGAACGATGCTCCAAAGGCGGGAAATGCCACTATCTCACCACAGAAAACCCTCAAAAGTTCCACGACAACGCCACCCTTTTCATGCACCAACCCGTGGAAGTGGAACAAATAGAGCTATAAGCCGCCGGAAAACCACCCCTGGCACGGCAGTCGCGCCAGACCGTCCCAAAACGGGACTTCCCAACCGGAAGACACCAGGAAGCAAAGCCCGATTTCCGGCAATACACACATTAGTATAATATAACAAAGACACCGCCACACGCTGTCGTATTCTTTCCATGCAACCCCAACGTCCGAAAAAATCCGTCCTCATCACCGGTGCCAGCGGCTTCATAGGCAGTTTTCTCGTAGAACATGCCTTGAAAGAAGACATGGAGGTATGGGCCGCCATACGCCCCACCAGCAGCCGGAAATACCTGACGGACGGACGCATCCGCTTTATCGAGCTGGACCTTGGCAACGGCCAGCACCTTCTCCGGCAGATAGAAGACCACCGCCGCAAGCACGGCCCGTGGCAACACGTCATCCATGCCGCCGGAGCCACCAAATGCGCCAGTCCCGAAGACTTTAAGGCCGTCAACACCGAAGGCACACGAAACCTCGTACAAAGCCTCACGGCAGCCAAAGCCCTGGAAGGACGATTCGTATTCGTCAGCTCGCTCAGCATCATGGGACCGGTACACGAACACGACGGCCGCGAAATAACCGCCGCCGACACGCCCTGCCCCAACACCACCTACGGCCGCTCCAAACTGGCGGCAGAAGAACTTCTGGGCACCGTTGAAGGACTCGACTACATCATCCTCCGCCCGACAGGCGTTTACGGCCCGCGCGAACGCGACTACTTTCTCATAGCCGACAGCATCAGGAAACACGTTGACTTCGCCGTTGGATTCCGCCGTCAGCGAATCACTTTCATCTACGTGCGTGACCTCGTCGATGCCGCCTTCCGCGCCCTCGTGAACGGCAGGAGCGGAAGCACCTACCTGCTCTCCGACGGGGCCGACTACAATCCGCGCCATTTCGGCCGCCTCATACAGCAGGAAATGGGCGTGCGCCACGTACTCCGCCTCACCGCCCCGCTGTGGCTGCTCCGCGCCGTCTGCGCCCTGGGCGAAAAAACGGCGCGCCGCCGGGGAAAGGCCGTCACGCTCAACAAGGACAAATACAACATAATGAAACAGCGCAACTGGCGATGCGACATCACACCTGCACGCCGCGAACTGAATTTCACCCCACAATATGACCTGGCGCGAGGCGTTAAAGAAACCATAGCCTGGTACAAGAAAGAAAAATGGATTTGAATCTCATCGGAAAACAACCGTTGCGCCACGGACTGCTCGGCGTGGAAAAAGTCACACTCATCTACACGCTCTTCACCGCCCTGGCCATAGGCGTGGCATGGCCGGAGATGACCGCACCGTGGCAACTGCTGCAAGGACGAATATTCGTGGTGGCGGGCATCCTCACCACAGGCATCGTCTACCGCATACTGCCGTGCCGCGCATCGCTCTTCCTGCGCTATTTCTACCCCCTATCGCTCCTGGCCTACTGGTATCCCGACACTTACGAGTTCTGCCAGCTGCTGCCCAACCTCGACCACCTTTTCGCCGCCGCCGACCTCGCCCTCTTCGGGTGCCAGCCGTCCATAGGCTTCAGCCGGCTGCTGCCGTCGAAACTATGGAGCGAACTTTTCCACATGGGCTATTTCTCCTATTATCCCATGATAGCGCTCACCGTGTTCGTGCCGCTCTTCACCGACCGTTCACGCTTCAGCCGCACCGCCTTTGTGGTGATGACCTCCTTCTTCATGTATTATCTCATCTACCTGTTCCTTCCTGTGGCAGGACCGCAATACTACTTTCAGGCCATCGGCACCGACGCGGCCCAAAGCGGCCATCTGACCGCCTTGGGCGACTATTTCCGCACACACACCGAGATGCTCCGCTCGCCAGGCACCGACGGTTTCTTCCGCAATCTGGTGGAAAACGCCCAGGCTAACGGCGAACGCCCAACGGCGGCCTTCCCTTCCTCACACGTAGGCATAAGCACCATCCTCATGCTGCTCATGCGGCGCAACTGCCGGCCCGTCATGTGGTGCATGATGCCCTTCTACCTCCTGCTGTGCGCCTCCACCGTCTACATCGAGGCACACTACCTCGTCGACGTATTCGGCGGCCTTCTCTCGGCCGTAATCTTCTACCGGCTCAGCCACCGCCTCTTCCCCTATATGGAACATCTGACAGTAGAAGGGAAAACACCCGACACCCTGCCTCCCCCCGCCGGCCGGACAAACCAGACAATGCGAAACAACTAACCCAAAACAAAACCGATATGAAAAAGATTCTACTTACTCTCGCCTTGGCCATGCCCTGCGCCCTTCTCACGGCCCAGACACCGGGCGGCGGCATCTCCGACGACATGCTGAAGCAAATCAGAGCGGAACAGCCCGACGGGGCCTCCGAAAAAGCCCTGCGCAACGCCATGGCCGGCACCAGCATCAACCAGCTGGCCACCGTGGCCGACAATCCGGCCGTGAAAGACACGTACTTCTCCCACAAAGTCAGTTCAAAAGGCATCACCGACCAGCAATCCTCCGGCCGTTGCTGGCTTTTCACCGGCATGAACGTGATGCGTGCCAAAATGATAGCCCGATACAGACTGGGCGAATTCCAGTTCTCACAGGCCTACAACTTCTTCTACGACCAGCTGGAAAAGTCCAACCTCTTCCTTCAGGCCGTCATCGACAACGCCTCCAAGCCCATGGACGATAAAACCGTGGAATGGCTCTTCAAGCATCCGCTCTCCGACGGCGGCACCTTCTGCGGCGTGCAGGACGTGGTGACGAAATACGGCCTCGTGCCCGCCGAAGTCATGCCCGAACGCCACAGCGCCAACAACACCTCACGCATGGCCGACCTCCTATCGCTGAAACTCCGCGAGTACGGCCTCACCCTCCGCGAAGCCGCCGCCAAAGGCGAAAAGGCCGGACAGCTGCAGGAGCGCAAAACAAAAATGCTCGCCACCGTCTACCACATCCTCTCCGTATGCCTGGGCGAACCGCCCACGGAGTTCACCTGGACGCGAAAGGACGTGAAAGGACAGCCCGTCGACACAAAAACCTACACTCCTCTGTCCTTCTACAAGGAATACGTAGGCGCCGACCTCAAAGGCAACTATGTCATGCTCATGAACGACCCCTCACGGCCTTACCACAAAACCTACACCATCGACCTCGACCGCCACACCTACGACGGCGAGCAGTGGACCTACCTCAACCTTCCCATCGAAGAAATCAAGGAAATGGCCATCGCCTCCATCAAAGACTCCACGATGATGTACTTCTCCTGCGACGTAGGCAAGTTCCTCAATTCCAAAACCGGCATACTCTCATTGGGCAACTACGACTACGCCTCGCTCCTCGGCACTGACTTCCCCATGAACAAGGCCGACCGCATACGCACCTTCGCCTCCGCCTCCAGCCATGCCATGACACTCATGGCCGTAGACCTTGACGAACAGGGCCGGCCCAAGAAATGGATGGTAGAAAACTCCTGGGGAGCCTCTTCGGGCCATCGCGGCCACCTCATCATGACCGATGAATGGTTCGACGAATACATGTTCCGCCTCGTAGTGGAAAAACGCTTCGTGCCCAAAAAGACACTCAGACTCCTGGAGCAGAAGCCCACCCTCCTGCCCGCCTGGGACCCCCTCTTCGCCCCCGAGCAGTAAGCCTCTGGCCACACCTCATTATCAACCTGTTACTTCGGGCTGAAAAAGTCCGTATTACAATTTAAATTCCAAGTATTCCTTTTCAAATTGCAAGTAATGCTTTTTTGAAAAGGAATACTTCTTTTTTTTGCGCCCCCGCGGAAGAAGAAAAACAAGGGACGTCGCCTTCCGTCATTTTCCGGAAAATGACGGAAGGCGACAAATCAGTCCGCAGCGGCACGGCAGCTTTACAAAAAAATAGCTAACTTTGCCCTATTATGCAAACACAAACCGACAACCGCCCGAACGTAGCCGTCGTACTGGCCGCCGGCACAGGCAGTCGCATGCAGGCCGACCGCCCCAAACAATACCTCACGCTAGGCGGACGAATGGTGGTGGAGCACAGCATCGAAGCCTTTGAACGCCATGCAGACATCAGCGAAACCGTCATCGTAGTCGCCGCCGGCCACATAGAAGAAATGCGGCAGCTCACACGCCGCCGCGGATGGCAAAAGGTACGGCACATACTCCCCGGAGGAACCGACCGCAGCGGATCGAGCCTGGCCGCCATCCGCGCCTACACGGGCCGGACGGTGAACCTCCTCTTTCACGATGCCGCCCGGCCGCTGGTGACACAACACACCATCACCGCAGTGTGCCGCGCCCTAAGGGAATACCCCGCCGCTTGCGCCGCCCTTCCCGCCGTCGACACCATGGCCGAAATCCACAACGGCTGCATCAGCCGCATCCCTCCCCGTGAACGCATGGTACACCTGCAAACGCCGCAAGGCTTCCGGGCCGAAACAATAGCCCGCGCCTACGGCATGGCACTGGCCGACCCCGACTTCAGGGCCACCGACGACTGCGGCGTAATGACACGCTATCTGCCGGAAGAAAAGATAAAATACGTCGAAGGATCGGCACGTGCCGTCAAACTCACCTTTGCCAGCGACACTGACCGCCTCGAAAAACTGCTCCTCCAACCCGAATAAACCCTTCAGCCCAATGCCGCAAAACAACACTACCGCAACGGCTGCCAGCCACCCCAACAGCACACCTGAACAACGCGACCGCTACCGCCGCAGCCACACTCAGGCCCGCCTGCGCAGCCTGCAGCTGGCCTTGGTCGACATTCTGCGGGAAGTGGCCCGCCTGTGCGAGCGCCACAACATTCCCTACTGGCTCGACAGCGGCACACTGCTCGGCGCCGTGCGCCACGGAGGGTTCATTCCCTGGGACGACGACATAGACATCTGCCTCAGAAACAGCGACATGGCGCGCTTCGCCGAAATAGCCCGCCGCGAACTGCCGCCGCATCTCTTCGTGCAGACACCGCAAACGGAACCGGACATGCGCCTGCCCATCTGCAAGGTGCGCAACCTCAACTCATTCATAGTGGAATACGGCGACGACTTCTCACGCAGCTACGCCAAAGGCATCTACGTAGACATCTTCCCAATGGAACCGTGGCCCTCGTTCGGACCGCAGTTCTCCAAACGCGTGGCACGCGGCTACTGCAAGGCCAACGCCATACTCCACGCACAGCACTACTACAGCCTGCGGTCGGCGGCGGAGCTCTTTTATTTCGGCCTCAAACGCCTGTGGTGCAAAACACTCTGGCGCACGGGGGCACTCTTTGCAGGACGCGGAAAATATTACTCCAACATCCTCGAAAACAGCGGCAACGGCAACCGCCACCTGACCGAAACCATCTTTCCCACAGGCCGCATAGAATTTGAAGGGGAAAGCTTTGCCGCACCCGCCGACCCCGACCGCTATCTGCGCGACCTCTTCGGAGACTACATGCAGCTGCCTCCCGAGAACCAGCGCCGCGGCCACGCTGTCTTCTTCGCCGAACAACTGGAAAAGACACCAGAGAAGTCACCGGCCCGACAAAACACATAACGACAATTCCCAAACACATGCAAGCCATTATCCTGGCCGCCGGAATGGGGCGGCGCCTGGGTGAACTCACCCGCCAAAACACCAAATGCATGGTGCGCGTCAACGGCACCACGCTCATCGACCGCCTGCTCACACAGCTCTCACGCCTCAGCCTCAACCGGGTGGTCATCGTCGTAGGCTACAAAGGCGAAGAACTGCGCCGCTACATCGGGGCCCGCTTCGACGGAAGCCTGCGCATAGAATACGTCGAAAACCCCGTATTCGACAAAACCAACAACATCCACTCCCTCGCACTGGCCAAGGAACAGTTGCAGCAGGACGACACCCTGCTCATAGAGAGCGACCTCATTTTCGACGACGAAATGTTCAGCCTCATCCTTTCCAACCCGTACCCCAATCTGGCACTGGTGGCCAAATACCAGACGTGGATGGACGGCACAATGGTATGTATCGACTCCGACAACAACATCGTCAACTTCGTGCCCAAAAAGGCTTTCGACTACGCCGACACCGGCCGCTACTACAAAACGGTGAACATCTACAAGTTCAGCCGCGACTTCGCACGCCACAAATACGTGCCCTTTCTCGAAGCCTACAGCAAGGCGCTGGGCAACAACGAATATTACGAACAAGTGTTGCGCGTCATCACCTTCCTCGACAAGAGCGAGCTGAAAGCCCTGCCCGTCACCACCGAAAAATGGTACGAGATAGACGACATACAGGACCTCGACATCGCCACCGCCCTCTTTTCCGAAGGCGACGAGCAGTTGCGCCAATATATGCGCCGCTACGGCGGATACTGGCGCTTCCCCGGCATGCTCGACTACTGCTATCTGGTCAACCCCTACTTCCCCTCACGGCGGATGAAGGACGAAATGCGCGCCAACTTCGACACGCTGCTCACCGAATACCCCTCGGGCATGCAGGTCAACGCCCTGCTGGCCGGCAAGTGCTTCGGCGTCAGACAGGACTACGTGGTGCCCGGCAACGGAGCGGCCGAACTCATCAAGAGCCTCATGGAGCACACCGCCGGAAGGATGGGCGTGGTATGCCCCACCTTTGAGGAATATCCCAACCGCCGGCCGGCCGGCATGCTGGAGGTGTTCACGCCCGAAAACGACGACTTTGCCTACACTGCCGACGACCTGATGGACTTCTTCGCCTCCCGCCCCGTCGACACCCTGCTGCTGGTCAACCCCGACAACCCGTCGGGCAACTTCATTGCCCGCGCCGACGTGCTCCGCCTGGCCGCATGGTGCGGAGAGCGCGGCACGCGCCTCGTGGTGGACGAATCGTTTGTCGACTTCAGCACCGGCTATGCCAGCAACAGCCTCCTCTCCGACGACGTGCTCGAAGCGCACCCGAGGATGATAGTGATGAAAAGCATCTCGAAGAGTTTCGGAGTGCCCGGACTACGGCTCGGACTGCTCGCCTCGGCCGACACGGAACTCATCGGCAAAGTAAAGAAAGACATAGCCATTTGGAACATCAACTCCTTTGCCGAATTCTACATGCAGATATACTCCAAATATGAAGCCGACTACCACCTGGCGTGTGAAAAATTCCAGGACGAACGCCGGCGACTGGCCGAAGCGCTGGACGGCATAAGTTTCCTGCGCGTCATCCCCTCGCAGGCCAACTACTTCCTCTGTCAGGTGCTTCCCCCCCTCACCTCCCACGGCCTCACCGCCTCAATGCTCAAGCGCCACAACATCCTGCTGAAAGACTGCAGCGCGAAACGCGCTTTCGGCGGCAGGAACTACGTGCGCATCGCCGTGAGGGGCAGCGGCGACAACGACCGCCTCATACGCGCCCTGAAGAGCATGGAATGAACCTTTCACAAAACAAGAACCGATGAAGATCATCTCACACGACCACATACAGCGGCTGGCCATCCGTCCCCAAACATGCGTGGAATGGGTGCGCGAAAGCTTCCTCCTCAAGGCCGGAGCCCAACTGCCCGCCAAAATCAGCCTCCACCCCCAAGGCAGCGATTTCTTCAACACGATGCCCTGCCTGCTGCCCGAACGCTTCCACCGCTTCGGCGTAAAGGTGGTTCACCGCATAGAGGGAGCGCAGCCCACGCTGGGAGGCGACATCCTGCTCTACGACGCCGCTTCGGGAGAGCTGAAGGCCATGCTCGACGGCGACTGGATAACAACGATGCGCACCGGCGCCGTGGCCGCACTGGCCGCACAGCTGTTCCGCCGCCGGGGCGACCTCACCTACGGTTTCATAGGTCTGGGCAACACGGCGCGCGCCACGCTGCTCTGCCTCCTCGCATCCGAGGCGGACCGCCACTTCCACGTAAAGCTGCTGCGCTACAAAGACCAGGCCGAAAGTTTCAAGGCACGCTTTGCGCGCTTTGACAACGTCAGTTTCGAGACATGCGAGACACCGGCCGGCGTGGTAGGCGGAAGCGACGTCGTATTCAGTTGCCTGACCAATGCCGAAACCCTGTTGTGTCCCGACAACACGCTCTTCCGCGAAGGATGCCTCATCGTACCCGTACACACCAAAGGCTTTCAGAACTGCGACCTCTTTTTCGACAGAATATTCGCCGACGACCGTGCCCACGTGTGCGGCTTCCGCTACTTCGACCGGTTCCGCCACTTCGCGGAACTGGCGGACGTGCTCACCGGAACGACAGAAGGCCGCACTTCCGACACCGAACGCCTGCTGAGCTACAACATCGGACTGGGCCTGCACGACGTCCTCTTCGCCCACAAGATATATGAAATGGCCGGCGCCGAAGCCCCCGAAGTGAAAACGGAGCATCCGTCCGCCAAATTCTGGATTTAACACCGGCCGGTCAGTTTCTCCGCCATTATCCCGAGAACGGAACAACGGAAAGACCGGCTTTTACAACAGTTCTCCGCAACCTATATCCCCCCTCATGAACAAAACCATCTGGCTGGCGCGCCTGCTCTACAGCCACACGGGAGGCCTCACCCGTCAGGAAATACGCGACAAATGGCGCGAGCAGGACGACATGGGCCGCCCGATGGCCAGCAGCACCTTCTACGACAACTGCAACTACCTCGAGTCGCGCTACGGCCTGCACGTGCGCCGCGAAGGCAACCGCTACCGGCTGGAATGCCTGTCGGCCTCGGAAGAGAACGTACTGCGGCACATGTTCGGCGACATGGCGGCCGACCTCGGACAGGACAACCGCCCGGCAGGAGCGGAATGGCTGCCGCTGATGGCCGAGGCCATCGACGGCAACAGCGTGCTGCGCATGACCTACGCGCCCTGCGGCAAGGCACCTTACGAAACCGACTTCGCGCCCTACTTCATGCGCCGCATACAAGGACGCCACTACGTTGTGGGCCGTTCGTCCCGCCACAGCAGCGTGCGCACCTTTGCCGCCGACCGCATCGACTCACTCGTCATGATGGCGCAGAAGTTCCGCCGGCCAACCGGCATCACCCCCGAAGGCTGGTTTGCCCACAGCTACGGGGCCTACGGAGGTTATGACCTCGAACCCGTCCACGTGGTGGCGGACGTGCTCACGCAGGATCTGGCCGCCTATCTGCGCGGACGCCCGCTCCATCCCTCCCAAAGCCTCACTCCGGCCGCCGGCGGCAGCGGAGCCGCGGCAAGGCTGGAACTCGACATAGCCCCCACGCGCGACTTCACAGGCGCCCTGCTCTCCTTTGGCGGCAACCTGCGCGTGACGCAGCCCGAAAGCTTACGCCGCCAGATAGCCGGCGAGGTGCGCGCCATGAACCGGCTCTACGCAGAAAACGACAACAGCACCGGGCTATAGGACAGGCCGGGAAAGGATTTTCCAATACACTGAGGGCCAAAACATTAAAAGCCATCAAAAAAGCATTACTTGGAATTTGAATTCCAAGTAATGCTTTTTAAATTGTAAGTAACCCTTTTCGGAAAAGAAATACCTTGTTTCTAAAAAAGGCGCGCCAACGTGGCACAAACATGCTACAAAACATAAAGGGACTTATATCATAATTAAAATAAAAGGACTTACTTTACGGTAATTTTTCAAACTGAACAACATTAACACTCACCAACCATGACAAAGAGATATCCCAAAATCGGTATCCGTCCCACCATTGACGGACGCCAGGGCGGCGTGCGCGAAAGCCTGGAGGAAAAAACCATGAACCTGGCCAAGGCGGTGGCCGCACTCATAACGGGCCATCTGAAAAACGGCGACGGAAGCGCCGTGGAATGCGTCATAGCCGACAGCACGATAGGCCGCGTAGCCGAAGCCGCCGCCTGCGCCGAAAAATTCGAGCGCGAGGGCGTCGGAGCCACCATCACCGTAACGTCCTGCTGGTGCTACGGCGCCGAGACAATGGACATGAACCCTTACTACCCCAAAGCCGTGTGGGGCTTCAACGGCACGGAGCGGCCGGGAGCCGTATATCTGGCCGCCGTGCTGGCCGGACACGCGCAGAAGGGCCTGCCCGCCTTCGGCATATACGGGCACGACGTGCAGGACCTCGACGACAACACCATTCCTGCCGACGTGGCCGAAAAACTGCTCCGCTTTGCCCGCGCCGCACAGGCAGTGGCCACCATGCGCGGCCGCTCCTACCTCTCCATGGGAAGCGTGTCGATGGGCATTGCCGGCTCCATCGTCAGCCCCGACTTCTTTCAGGAATATCTGGACATCCGCAGCGAATCCGTCGACCTGACGGAAATTATCCGCCGCATGACCGAAGGCATTTACGACCACGAGGAGTTTGACAAAGCCATGGCCTGGACGGAAAGACACTGCAAGGCCAACGAAGGCAAGGACTTCAATCCGCCCCACAAAACAAAAACACGCGAGGAAAAGGATGCCGACTGGGAATTCATCGTAAAGATGACCATCATCATGCGCGACCTCATGCAAGGCAACCCCAAACTCAGGGACATGGGCTTCAAGGAAGAGGCATTGGGCCACAACGCCATAGCCGCCGGCTTTCAGGGGCAGCGGCAGTGGACGGACTTCTATCCTAACGGAGATTACTCCGAGGCCATGCTCAACACTTCGTTCGACTGGAACGGCATACGCGAGGCCTACGTGGTGGCCACCGAAAACGACGCGTGCAACGGAGTGGCCATGCTTTTCGGCCATCTGCTCACCAACCGGGCACAGATATTCTCCGACGTGCGCACCTACTGGAGCCCTGAGGCCGTGAAGCGCGTAACGGGCAAGGAACTCACCGGACGGGCCGCCGGCGGCATCATACACCTCATCAACTCCGGCGCGACAACCCTCGATGGTACGGGCCGGCAGAACGACGCGCAGGGACAGCCCGCCATGAAACCTCACTGGGAAATTACCGAAGCCGAGGTGGAGCAGTGTCTGGAGGCCACCACATGGTATCCGGCCAACCGCGACTACTTCCGCGGCGGCGGCTTCTCCTCCAATTTCCTTTCCAAAGGCGGCATGCCCGTCACGATGTCGCGCCTGAACCTCGTGAAAGGGCTTGGCCCCGTGCTGCAGATAGCCGAAGGATGGACTGTGGAGATAGACCCCGAAATACACCGCCTGCTGGACGAGCGCACCGACCGCACCTGGCCCACCACATGGTTCGTGCCACGACTCTGCGACAAGCCGGCCTTCAAAGACGTGTACTCCGTCATGAACAACTGGGGAGCCAACCACGGCGCCATCAGCTACGGACACATCGGACAGGACCTCATCACCCTGGCCTCCATGCTCCGCATTCCCGTATGTATGCACAACGTGGCGGAGGAAGACATTTTCCGCCCTGCCGCCTGGAACGCCTTCGGCATGGACAAGGAGGGAGCGGACTACCGGGCATGCGCCACTTACGGCCCCCTCTACAAATAACGCCGACGGCACAAGAACATTCACCAAAACAACGACAATGACGATTACCAACGAACACATAGAAGAATTCATCGCTCAGGCCCGCCGCATAGGCAACGCCGGACTGACCGTTTGCAGCAGCGGCAACATCTCATGGCGCATAGGACAGGAAGTGCTGCTGTCGGGCACAGGCTCCTGGGTGCCGGCGCTCACCCGGGAGAAGGTGGCCTGCTGCACACTGGCCACAGGCGAAGTGCTCAACGGCGTGAAACCGTCGATGGAAAGCGGTTTCCACCTGGGCGTGCTGCGCAGGCGGCCCGACGTGAACGTAGTGCTCCACTTCCAGTCGCCCTACGCCACAGCCGTGGCCTGCATGAAAAACAAACCGGACAACTTCAACGTAACCGCCGAGGTGCCCTGCCACGTGGGCAGCGAAATACCGGTCATCCCCTATTTCCGGCCCGGATCGCCGGAGCTGGCACAAGCCGTAGTGGAGGCTATGGACAACCACAACTCCGTACTCCTGTCGAAACACGGACAGGTGGTATGCGGCAAGGACTTCGACCAGGCCTTCGAGCGGGCCATGTTCTTCGAAATGGCCTGCCGCATCGTCCTCCTCTCAGGCGGCGAACACGAAGTGCTCACTCCCGAAGAGATTGATGACCTTGAAACATACATCTTAGGCAAGAAGACCAAATGAAAAACGCATATCTGGCCGTTGACTTCGGTGCGGGAAGCGGCCGGGTGATGGCCGCTTCCATCCACCGCGACACCCTGACACTGGAGGAAATACACCGTTTTCCCAACCATCAGGTGCGCATGGGCAATCATATTTACTGGGATTTTCCGGCCCTCTTCCGCGAGATGAAGCAAGGACTCCGCATGGCGGTGCACAAGGGCTACCGCATAAGGAGCATCGGCATCGACACCTGGGGAGTGGACTTCGGCCTTGTCGACCGGAAAGGCCATCTGCTGGGAAATCCCGTATGCTACCGCGACCCGCGCACCGAAGGCCTGCCCGAAGAGTTTTTCGCACGGCAAGCCTCCGAAGACGCACAACCGGAAACCGAACTGGCACGACACTACGCCGAAGCCGGCATACAGGTGATGCCCATCAACACGCTCTTTCAGCTCTACAGCATGAAGAAGGAAGAAGACGCGCAACTGGCCGTAGCCCACCGGCTGCTGTTCATGCCCGACCTCTTCAGCTTCTTCCTCACAGGAGAGGCCTGCAACGAATACACCATTGCCTCGACTTCCGAACTGCTCGACGCCCGCCAACGGGACTGGAACAGAGCGCTCATCGGAAAACTGGGACTGCCGGAAGGATTGTTCGGCAACATCGTAATGCCCGGAACCGTACGCGGCACAGTGAGGCAGGACGTTGCCGAAGAAATAGGTCTGACCTATCCGGTGGAGGTCATCGCCGTAGGCTCGCACGACACGGCATCCGCCATATTCGCCATACCTCCCTCGCCCCAAGTGGAACGGGAACGCTGCGCTTTCCTCAGTTCAGGCACATGGTCGCTGCTCGGCGTGGAACTGGACGAACCCATTCTGAGCGAAGCCGCGCGGCAGGCAGGATTCACCAACGAAGGCAGCGTAGGCGGAAAAATCCGCTTCCTGCAGAATATCACCGGCCTGTGGATACTCCAACGGCTCATGGCGCAATGGAAGGAACGCGGCGAAGACTACAGCTACGAAATACTGCTCGCAGCGGCCGAAAACGCCGGGACCGCCCCGACCATAGACGTAGACAGCCATCTCTTCCAGAACCCCGCCGACATGGAAGTCGCCATTGCCGGCTACTGCCGCGCCACGGGACAGGCAGTGCCTGAGAGTCCGGGCCAGTACGCACGCTGCGTACTCCAGTCGCTGGCCCAGCGCTACAAACGCGGCATTGACCGGCTCAACGCCTTGCTCCCCGCCCCCGTGAAGCAGCTCAACATCATCGGCGGCGGCTGCCGCAACACACTGCTCAACCGCCTCACGGAAGAAGCCACCGGCATTCCGGTAACAGCCGGTCCGGCAGAAGCCACCGCCATCGGCAACGTACTGGTGCAGGCCATGGCCAAAGGCGACATCAAGAGCAGGAACGACATCAGAAAGTACGTACACACATGAAACAACACCATCACACGGACACCTCCGTCAAACGTTACATCACCAAACAGCACAACGGGCCGGTGGAACGGATATGCCGCACGCTGGAGCTGCGCGACAATCCGGAACTGATAGCCGAATACCGCCGGCGGCACAGCCGCGAGGGCATCTGGCCCGAAATACCGGCCGGCATCCGGGAGGCGGGCATTCTGGAAATGGAAATCTACCTGCTGGGCACCCGTCTGTTCATGATCGTGGACATTCCCGCCGGACTGGACTGGGAAGCCGCCATGGCGCGTCTGGCCAGCCTGCCGCGCCAGCAGGAATGGGAAGACTACATGGCCATATTCCAAACGGTAAAGCCCGGCGCCACAGCCGCTGAGAAGTGGCAGCCGATGGAACGCATCTTCCACTTATACGAATGAAAATCACTCCCTTTCAAGAAAAAGACAGCAGAAACCCCAACACATCATGAAGAATACCCCGAAAAAAAACGGCATCATCGGCAAGAACGGTGCCGGCCTTTTAATTCCCTTTATTCTCATCACCAGCTGCTTTGCCCTGTGGGGCTTTGCCAACGACATCACCAACCCGATGGTGAAAGCCTTTTCGAAGATTTTCCGCATGAGCGTCACCGATGGCGCACTGGTTCAGGTGGCCTTTTACGGCGGCTACTTCGCCATGGCTTTCCCCGCAGCCGTGTTCATAAGGAAATATTCCTACAAAGCCGGCGTCATGCTGGGCCTCGGCATGTACGCTTTGGGAGCCTTCCTCTTCTATCCGGCCATGCTCACCGGCAGTTACTACCCGTTTCTGGCGGCCTACTTCATCCTGACGTGCGGCCTTTCCTTCCTCGAAACCAGCTGTAACCCCTACATCCTCTCGATGGGCGACGAGCGCACCGCCACCCGCCGCCTGAACCTGGCGCAGTCGTTCACCCCCATGGGCTCGCTGCTGGGCATGTACGTGGCCATGAACTTCATCCAGAACCGGCTCGACCCCATGGATACGGCCGAGCGCGCCCGGCTCTCCGACGCGGAATTCGCCGCCGTGCGCGACGCCGACCTATCCGTGCTGATCACCCCTTACCTCGTCATCGGAGCCGTCATCCTGCTCATGCTCATCGTCATCCGCATGGTCAGAATGCCCAAAAGCAGCGACCAGACGCACAACGTAGACTTCCTTCCCACCATCAGACGCATATTCTGCCGGCCGCGCTACCGCGAAGGCGTCATCGCCCAGTTCTTCTACGTAGGGGCACAGATCATGTGCTGGACCTTCATCATACAATACGGCACCCGCCTGTTCATGTCGCAAGGCATGGAGGAAAAAGCGGCCGAAGTGCTCTCACAGCAATACAACATCGCGGCCATGGTCATCTTCTGTGCCAGCCGCTTCATCTGCACCTTCATCCTGCGCTACCTCAGTCCGGGCCTGCTGCTCAAGGTGCTGGCCGCGGCGGCCTGCCTTCTCACGCTGGGCGTCATCGGCTTCGAAAACATCTGGGGCATGTACTGTCTGGTGGGCGTATCGGCCTGCATGTCGCTCATGTTCCCCACCATCTACGGCATAGCCCTTCAAGGCTTGGGCGACGACGCCAAATTCGGCGCCGCCGGTCTCATCATGGCCATTTTGGGCGGCTCCGTGCTGCCGCCGCTTCAGGCTGCCGTCATCGACCGCCACACCCTGTGGGGAATGCCGGCGGTGAACCTTTCCTTTGTGCTGCCTCTCATCTGCTTTGTGGTGATAGTCATCTACGGACACCGCTCCCAAAAGCGGGAAAAAGCGGCCTGAAACACTCCGCCAAGGAGCGGAACAACCCCGCGGAAGCTTTTTAACACTATTTGCTTTCGCCTCCCGTTTATTGTATCTTTGCAACAGCCAGGCGGGACCTTTCCAGCGGAAGGTCCCGCTTTTTCAGTGTTCCGTGCAACTGTTCCGGCGGATTTCCGCCTGGTTTCTTCTAAAAAAAGTCCGTATTGCAATTCAAATTCCAAGTATTCGTGTTGAAATTCCGATACGGATTTTTTCATTTCCCCTTACCTGTAACCTGCGTTTCGGCACTTCCATATCTTACGGAAAGTTAAATATGTTAAAGTCAGCCGCTCTTTCCGGTCCCCGCCGGTGACAACATTCACTTTGACATCGTATCAGGCATTTCCATTCCCTGACCTGCCCGCATTCACCGGAGAATCATTATATTTGCGCAGCCAAAGTAACAGCTGATAAAAACAGAAAAAATATGAGAACAAAAATTTCCTTATTCCTGATCGCCGTCCTCTGCAGCCTCAATGGTGTTGCACAGAAGGCATTCAACAAACATTTCGAAAAGAAAAGCCTGCGGATAGATTTTGCTTTGAGCGGAAATTCCGCATTCCAGGCCGCCGCCATACAGCAGCTGCGGCAGGAACCGGTATGGGGAGGCCCCGTGAAGAATCTGACTGACCGGTTCAACTACGGCGGCTATTATGTGAACCTATATGACAAAGCCAGCGGCGAACTGATTTACTCACGCGGTTTCAACACTCTGTTTGAGGAATGGCGCTCCACGGAACAGGCCAAAAACGAAACTCAGGCATGGACCAACAGTGTCTCCGTACCTTATCCCAAAAGAACGGTGGTTATGGAAATATCCGCCCGCGACAAAGCCGACATGCAATTCCGCCCGCTGCTCAGAACGGATATCGACCCGACCAGCATTTTCATTGACCGCGGCCAACTGAAGGACAATAAAATCACCCGGATCCAATACGAAGGCGACCCGAGCGAAAAAGTCGACCTGGTATTCCTGGCCGAAGGCTACACGGCAGCGGAACAGGAAAAATTCATTGCCGATGCCAGAAAGTTCACAGAATCCCTGTTTGACACCCCGCCCTACACAAGCCGGCGGAAAGATTTCAACATCTGGGCCGTCAGCCTGATTTCCGAAGATACCGGAACCGATGTTTCCGGAAAAGGCGTCTACAAGAACACCGCACTGAATTCGGGCTACTACACATTCGGCGTCGACCGCTACCTGACGACCCCCGATATGAAATCCATCCGCGATGCCGTATGGAACGTTCCGTGCGACGCCGTGTTCATTCTGGTGAACACCGACACATACGGTGGCGGCGGTATGTATAACTTCTATGCTATCGGCACAGCCGACAACGAACAGACACAACACATCTTCGTTCATGAATTAGGACATAGTTTTGCCGGACTGGCGGACGAGTATTTCTCCTCCGAAGTGGCTTATCAGGACTTCTACAATTTAAAATATGAGCCGTGGGAACCCAATATCACGACACTGGTCGACTTTGACAGCAAATGGAAAGACCTCCTTCCGACCAATACCCCCATCCCCACCCCGCTGAACAATACCCATAAAGACAAGGCCGGTGTGTTCGAAGGCGGCGGTTATCTTTCAAAAGGCATTTACCGCCCGATGGACCATTGCATGATGCGCGATTACGCTCCCTTCTGTCCGGCATGCAGCCGTGCCATCCTGCGAATGATCGATTTCCTGTCGGACAAACCGTATTAAGACACTTCAAGAAAAATAAAATGCAGTTCACAAAAAAGAAGGTATCTTTTGGGAAGATACCTTCTTTTTTATATTGTTTTTCAGTAAAATCCGAATGGAAACGTCCAAACAGCCGTCAGCAATTCTCTCTTTCCGTCAAAAAGCCTTGCCGGCCTTTCCGTTCATTGTTTTTGTTCCCGTACAGGCAAACGACACGGGTGAAATCATGATCAGCCCGGCTCTCAGTGCCGCCAAAATCGGGCGGTGATATCCTCCATACTGCCATCGGGCTGTACGCGGTAGAGCCGCTGGTTGGTGCCAGAAGAGGAAAGCGGCCCCAATTGGCGGCGGTAGGGGCCGAGTTTCACGTAGTCGAAAGCTTCGGAGAGGGCCGCACCGGAAAAACCGGCGGGCAACCGGCTGCGGCCGCTGTACCAGCCCGTGCGGAGGGCAGGACCGTAAAGCTGTTTGAGTCGCCGGCACAGGTGGCGGACAGCAACGGGATCGTTGTCGCCGCCCATCAGCCCCACACAGGTCACCGCTCCAAGATAGCCGTCGACCAGAGCCAGCAGGCGCGTTTCGGTGAGTTCATCGCCCACATCGCCCTGAAGATAGCTACTGTGGCAGCCGGGACAGCCGTTGGGACAAAGGGAGAGATTGACGGCGAGCGTCACCTCGTCGGGAAACTCGCTGAATACGATGTCGTGGTTGACGTATTTGAGCATGATTCTCTTTATGACGAAAAAAATACGGAAAGGCGGTGTTATGAAGCCTGTGCCCTGTGATGGGCATAGTGGCGGCGGGCGGCCTCCTTCTGACGGTCGAGCGAGAAGTTCGACACGCGTTTGAGGTAACCGATAATGCGCGTGAGGTAATCCACATTGCGCGAATGGCAGTGCGGACACTCCTTGAGGTAACGCTTGTCGATGGTGCCGCAGTCGTTGCAGAGCGTATTGGGAATGTTGTAAGTGAAATAGTTACATCCCTCATGTGCCGCCACACGGAGCAGCTGACGGTATTGGGCGGCCGAAAGATGCTCGTCGAGATTCATGTGGAGGGCCGATCCGCCGGTGAGGTGCTCGATGTACTTGCGGCCGTGGAGACGGAATTTCTCGATGACATCGGTAGCCGTGTCCTCCACCACGTAGAAATAGCTGTTATAGCAGTCGCGCGGCACGTAGTAGCCGTCGGCGCGGTCCCATCGGGCGTGCTTCACGCCTACGTTTTCCGCCGGTATCATCTCACAGTTGAAAAGCACGTCTTTGGAGCGGTAGAGCTTGTTGTACTTCTCGATGAGACCGAGAATGGCCGCCACAAAAGCGGCATACTCCTCGTTGTCGCTGATGGTCATTCCCAGACTTTCGGCCGCTTCCACCATGCCGTTCACGCCGATGGTGAGGTATTGGCGGCGAATGTTGATGTAGCCCGCGTCGAAAAGAGGGAGCATCCCTTTTTCCTGCAAGTACTTGAGGTTTTCGTTGTAGGCCATCTGCACCTTGTGCACAAGGTCCACGATGCCTTCGAGATATTCCACATAGGAGCGTCCCTCACGCGTAGCCTGCTGCACGCAGCGGTTGAGGTTGATGGTGAGCACCGACTTCGATCCGGTGGACACGCCGCCGGCGCCGAGCGTATAGCTGAATCCGTTGTCCTGTATCTCGTTGCGCAGGCGGCAGCAGGAAGCCAGCGAGTCGGCATTGTCGCTCATGTAGGTGAAGAAGGAATGGCCGCTGGCGTACATTTCGGCGGTAAGGTCGCCATAGGCTTTGTCCTTCACGTCGCCGTCTTCGGTGAGGAGAGCCATTGTTTCGACCGGGAAGGTAAGCACGGTTTTGGTACGCTCCTGGTTGAACCACGTCATGAAGCGGCGTTGCAGCCAGTCGACGGCGGGCCACTGCGGCTGCGAACCGTCGGGAAAGCGAAAGTCGCCGAAAATGCTCTCAAAGTAATAACGGTCGTAATAGGATATGTTCCAGAAAACCGACTGGAAATTGCGGGCGCCGGTGGGCTGGTTGATGGAATAGACAATCTGCTCGAAACAGTCGGTAACCACCTTGTCGAGGGTGCGGTTACGGGATGAGAGATCGACCACACGGTCAGGATTTTCGTAATAATCGCGACCGTATTCCTTCTCAAGGAAATAGCTCATGTACATGAGGAATTCCGGCGTGGCGCAGGCCCCCGACAGCATGGAGGAAACGATGAACACCATGTTGACGAAACCACCGCAAAAAGACTTGAGGTTGCCCGGTGCGGTGGAATTGCCGCCGACACTTCTGGTGCCGTTCAGCAGCCAGGGATACATTGTGATGGAGGCGCAGTAGTTGGCCAGACTCGTTTCGTCGTTCTTGTAGATGAAATGGTTCTTAAGAAGATAAATGTATCGGTCGGCCGTTTCCTTTCCATACATTTCCTTTATCCTGTCGCAGAGCAGGCGGCGGTTCAGGCGTATGAAGCCCTGCTTGGGCAACTCGCCTATGAGGGTGGCAATGTTTTTGTTCTCCACGTTGGCATTGGCGTCGAACTTCGAGCCGGTGGCCGGATTGGCGGCATTGCAGTAATCAATGAGAAAGCGCAGCTTGTCGGCCGTTTCGCGGTCGTCCTCATGGCGCTTACGGTAAATCATGAAAGCCTTGGCGGCCTTGAAATGACGGTCGGCCATGAGGGCCACCTCCACCTGATTCTGTATGTCCTCCACACTCATGCCGTTGCAAAAGCGCAAGTGGTCCACAACGTGCTGCAACGCAACGCTGTCCACCGGTTCGGCCACCGAGGAGAAAGCCTTGAGAATGGCGCCCTTTATCTTTTCAAGCGAAAAAGTCTCTGTAGTCCCATCGCGCTTGGTGATGAGAAAATTGTCTGTGCTCATGGGTGAAATGTTATGATAAAAAATGTGCGTTGTCCTTATGTGGCGGCGGTCATCCACGACAGAAGATTGAAAAAACTGCGGTGTTCCCTCTTCCATCCGACGGCCAGCGGCCGCCCGTCGTTCATGCTGCAAACGTGATGGGTGCGTTCCGTCCTCTCAAAAAATCCCGGAAAGGAAGCGGAACCTGAAAGCCGGCAGGTCTTCTGACTTATTCCCCATCGCAAACACCTTCCCGCCATACATGGATATAAAGTAATGGTACAGTGGCAGTGGTACATCTCTCTGTCCGTTTGCGACGCTGATGAAGGGGACATACAGCAGCGGGCACTGTCGCCGAAGTTCGCGGCGTTCCCTCTTGGCCGGAGCTTTTTCAAGACTCACGGAACCGGCTCTGCCTGCAAAGGTAATTCTTTATCGCGACATATCTGCCTGACAGGCCTAGAAAACAATCCATTATTTTCATCTTGCAACAAAGCATTCATGTTTAACAGCAAATATTCTTCCTGAAGCATCTATTAACTAAAAATAAAATTTATTGTCAGAAAATTTGGATTTCTTAGAAAAAACAATAAATTTGCGCAAAAACAAATAATAGGGAAAAGACCGTCATTTATTCTCCCGAAATTAACCTCGAACACGACTATGAAAGCCACAGAACCAGCCGTTTCCGTCTGCATGCCGGTGTACAATGCCGCACGCTATCTGACAGAGTGCATAGACAGCATACTGGCCCAGACTTTCACGGATTTTGAACTACTCATCGTGGACGACGGCTCCACAGACAACAGCAGAGACATCGTGCGATCGTATCACGACAAGCGGATACGGCTCATAGAAAACAGGCACGACTATATCGGATCACTCAACAAACTGCTGGACGAGGCTAAAGGAAAATATATCGCCCGAATGGACGCCGATGATGTGATGATGCCCTACCGGCTGGCAGCACAATTTGGATATATGGAGAAGCATATAGAAGTGGGAGTACTTGGAGGAGGTTTTCAACAAATAGGACAACTACACAGCAAATTCAAGCCCTTGCACAAAGTTTCCATGCAAGACATGATCAACACCTGCTGTATGGCACATCCCACCGTCATGATAAGAACCTCGGTCTTGAAGCAGTATGAACTTCACTATGAAGAGGATTTTAAGTATGCAGAAGATTACCGTCTTTGGCTACAAATGATGAAGCACGAAATAATATTTCATAATATAACAACACCTGTTATAAAATACAGAATATCAAATAATCAAATAACATCTCGACATCCGAAAGAACAGAAAGAACGAGCTGACATAGCCAAAAAAGACGGTGCAAAATGGTTGCTCGAAAAGATTAAGAAAGTTTCGTATGAGGAAGTAAATATCCCTTCATCGACCAATCTGCTCACAGTAGTGATTCCTTTTCTGAATGAGAAGGACGAAGTCGGAAATACTGTAAGAAGTATTAGAAACACGGCAGGGAATCATGTCGACATAATTACCATAAATGACCACTCCGATGATAATTATGATTATCAGGCAGATCTTGCCAAATTCAAAGTCACATACATCTGCAACAGCTATCGTATAGGCGCGGCTGCCTCGAAGGAGAAAGGCACCCGTTTGGTGCGTACTCCCTACTTCCTACTCCTTGACGCACATATGCGTTGCTTTACACTCGACTGGCATAATACCATTGTAGAAGAACTGCAAAAGAACGACCGACAAATTCTTTGTTGTCAAGCAAAGGCACTAGAAAAGAATTGTAAGAATATAGTGCATGAAAGAAAAGTCGTGACCACATACGCCGCATATCTGCTTTTTGACTACAATTATTATATCCCAGATGTCCATTGGATTGAAGACAAAAAATTATGGAGACTTCCGGATCATAAAATAGCCTGTGTTCTTGGAGCCTGCTACGCGGCTAGTAAGCGCTATTGGAAACTCTTACGGGGAATGGAAGGATTAATGCACTACGGAAGCGAAGAACCGTATATAAGCCTGAAGGCCTGGCTGGAAGGAGGAGGATGCAAGATGCTGCCCGAAGTCATATTCGGACATATTTACAGAGAAACACCACCCTATCGCCTTGTAACCGCACAAATGCGGTATAATCTCTTTGTCATTTCAAGCACCTTATTCCCGACTTCTCTGCAATGTTGGGCCAACACTATCGCCTACAAACGGAATAAGTCCATCTACAGCGACATTCAGTTCTGGCTTTCCGTCAACAAAGAAAATCTGACGCAGCTAAGACAATATTATGCCGACACTTTCCACACGAATTTTGAAGATGTATTGAAGGTGAATAATGCCATAGACCTAAAAAAATATGATATGGCCCGCCACGAGAAAAAGCGGATACCGGACTTGCTGGAGTTCCTAATAGAAAGTTCCCGAACTTCATGTGTCAATTTGTGGGAAGGATGTATGGGACTGCTGATAGTACTCTGCGAATATGAGGAATACCTGCATTCGGACGATCATACGTCTCTAGCCGGCGAATTACTGGAGCGTATTACCACACAAATAACTCCTACGGCGGAGTTCTCTCTCTTTCGCCCACGGCCTCTGCGGCATCGGATGGGGACTTATCTACATGATGCGAAACGGGTTTGCAGATATGGATTTCTCGGAAGAACTCTCCGTTATCGACCTAAAAATAATGGAGAGAGACCCAAAAAGAATTACAGACTATTCTTTCCAAAGCGGAATAGGAGGCATACTTTGCTACGTAACGAACCGCTTGTTTCTTTTACAGAAAAATGAGAAAGAATTTATCTTCGATACTCGTTACCTTGATAGCCTTCGGGAAGCGGCAAAAAGGGCTTTGAATGAAGACACGGATTTCCGCACACACAGTTATGCTCTTCTTTTACTAAAATATAACAGAGACAATTGGCATGTCCTGCAGCCGAAGTGGAAAGATGTCATTGACCTGCCGACCTTCCTGCCCCAGAATCCGAAAAACTGGAAGAATGGAATGACGGGGGCCGTCGGTTATCTCTGCAATCTGATACAGGCGTTACAATGTACCATAGAATAGCAAGACAATGATGTCATGCTAATAAGTAACTATTTATTAACTATTAAAAAAATCAAGCTATGGCTTTAAAATTAAAAGGACTTTTGTCAGATTGTGAGTTATTGCTCACTCCACTGACTTCCGATCAGGAAGGGCACCTGCGGGGCGGCTTTGGAAGTATTTCCGTCGCTGCGGCAAATAATGGCAGTAATAGAGCTTGCTCTAACGCCTCTGCATGCAAAAATGATTCATGCAAGAATGATACTTGTGGTAATACCAATTGTACAAATGAAGCGTGTTCCAACGGAACATGCACAAACGATGGTATTTGCTTAGCTATAACCAAAGCCCCAACCCCGACCAAAGCGCCTGAAGCAGGGAAAAGTATTGTAACTCTCTGTGGTATTCTCTGAAAAAGTAGGTGCGTCCATTGACGGTGTTGTTGAACGCACCCACCTTAAATAATATTTTTAAGACATATATGAAAAACCTTCTACTTTTCTTAGCCTCCTTCTTCGCAATAGTCAACTCATATGCGCAATCCGACTCGGTTTCCGTTAATATTGAGTTTTTTGATACATTCACCGGAGAACTTATCGAAGATGCCAAAGTAGAACTATTGGCATCCGACTCCACCTTTATCCGCAACGGCGGCGTTTCATATAACAATATCAACGGCAAGAATCTCAACTCGTATGCCTATGCCAAGATAACGACCGGTGGAAACTATCTGCTACGGTTCACGCACAAGGATTACCAGACCACTTACTTCCCCTTAAAGATCAGGTTGACCAAACGGCATGGCAGCAATCTGTGGCTTTCGGAAAAGGTGAAAATGACAAAGCGGCCAAAGGCAAGAGAGAAGGTGCTAGGAGAGGCTGTGGTGACGGCCACTAAAATCAAGATGGTGATGAAGGGGGACACCATCGTATATAATGCCGACGCCTTCCAGCTTTCGCAAGGCTCCATGCTCGATGCGCTCATCGAACAGCTGCCGGGAGCGCAACTGAAGGACAACGGCGTGATCATCGTAAACGGGCGCGCTGTCAGCAACCTGCTCGTCAACGGCAAGGACTTCTTCAAGGGAGACCCGAGGATAGCCCTCGAAAACCTGCCGGCCTATATGGTGGACAAAGTGAAGGTGTTCGAGCAGCAGACAGACTTGGAAAAGTTTTCGGGACGGAAGGAAATCAACCGTCCGCTGGTAATGGATGTGAACCTGAAAAAGCAATACTCCATCGGCTGGATAGCCAACGCGGAGGCGGCCTACGGCACGGAGGACAAATATCTGGGGCGACTCTTCGCCCTGCGCTTCACAGACTGCTCGCGCCTGACCGTTTTCGGAAATATCAACAACACCAACGACACACGCCGGCCGGGACAGCGGGGCGACTGGACACCATCGTATCTGCCCGACGGCCTACAGACGAGTAAGAGCGCCGGAGCGGAATATTACTACCAAAACCGCAAAAAGACCTTCGAATGGACGAGCAACCTGAACGCATCGCACACGGACAACCATACTCTGACGCGCACAAGCGGCGAGAGTTTCCTGCCTGCCAGTCGCGCTTTCTCACAGAGCCGGAGCGATGAGCGCAACGAAGCGACAAGTCTCAGCAGTTCACACAAGTTCAAGTCGGTGAAAAAAACATACCATGATGGTAGCATTAACTTCGCCTATGACAAAAACAACTACACCTCACTGAGCCGCGCTGGAGAATTTGGAAGCGACCCTTACGGCATCGTCACCGAAAACGTGCTCGACAGTCTGTTCCTCCCCGGTGGAGGCACACTGCGACAGATAGCCCGCTACCGTCGCAGTCAGGAGGCGCGCGGACGAGGCGAGAACTGGAGCGTAAACGCGCCGTACACCGGATGGTGGACCCCGTTCAAATCAATGGGCGTGAATGACATGGTGATTCTGGAACTCTCCGCCAACTACGACAAACACACCTCACACAGTTTCGATAAATACAATCTGGAATATTTCAATGCGGAAGGTGTTCCCGACGACTACCGCAACCGCTATACAACACGACCCTCGCGACATTATAATTATTCGGCAAATATGACATATGCCACAACACTCTTTCCCCGCCGCCTGAACTGGAATGCAGATTTGTCTTACAGTTACACCCAAGACTACCGCAGCGGACGCAACGACCTGTTCCGCCTCGATCGTCTCAACGGATGGGGAGCGGACACGGACTATCCGCTCGGCACACTGCCGTCGGCCGAGTCGGACATGCAGCAGGCGCTCGACCTGCAAAACAGCGAGCACTCCGAAAAATGGCGCCGCATTCACGTAGTAAATTTACACATGCGCTACCAAAGCGCTGCAAAGAATACAACCACCATCGGATTTGATCTGCCCGTCCGCATAGAACTGGATCACCTGCTTTACAACCGTAGCACCCGACACTTCGATTTGCGCCGCGACAAAGCTTTCATCGTACCTAACGCATACATTCAGCAACGCCTTGTAAAAGGAGACTATTGGACATACGTTACCGTGAACTACGACTTGTCCCGCCGCCAGCCTGACTTCGTGAAAACCATCGAATTGGTGAACGATGCCAACCCACTCTATGTGCAACTGGGCAATGCGGCACTGCGTTCCAGCACCACCCACAACCTGTCGGTCAAACTGAGCACTGACTACAAACGGCGCGGTCTCTATAACCTCGTCCTGTCCTACAGCCGCACCCACAATGCGCTGGCCATGGAGCGCAACTACAATCCTACCACCGGCGGATACACCGTGCGGCCCGTCAACGTGAACGGCAACTGGCGCACCGACGGCAACCTGAGCCTCGACCGGCAGTTCGGCAGGGACAAAGCATTCTCGTGGGGAAGCTACACCTCCTACGCCTTCAATCACAACGTGGACATGGCTAACGTGGACGGAGCGGTCGTCAACACGCTCAGTACCATCCGCAACCTCCATCTGTACGAACAACTAACACTGGACTATTCGCGCAACGGATGGAGCATCGGCGCAAAGGCACGAGGCAGCTACAGCCGGCTAACGGGCAACCGAAGCGACTTCGCTGACATCAGTGCATGGAACTACAACTACGGACTGACCGCACGCATACCACTGCCATGGGGCATCGGACTGACCACGGACTTCACCATATTCAGCCGACGCGGATACGAAGACCCCGCCCTCAACACCAACGACTTCGTGTGGAACGCCCGTCTGGAGCACAGCGTCCTGAACGGCAACCTCATCTTTATGCTCGATGGATTCGACCTGCTGCACGACCTGTCGAAAGTGACACGGACGGTCAACGCACAGGGACGCACCGAGAGCTACACCAACGTACTGCCATCCTATTTCATGGCACACGTGATATACCGCTTCAACAAACAACCGAAGAACAAGAAATGAAAGAAAGTAAGTACAACCTCTGCCTGCAAGACCATACGGGCATGGTGATATACAACGCCAAGGCCGATGAAGTGATCGCCCTCAACCCGCAATTGGCCGCCATCTATGAAAAGGGGAAAGACACTCCAGACACTATCGGAGAGAAACACCCCGAACTCTTCGCCTATCTGGTAAAAAAAGGCGTCTTTGTGGAGGACGGAACAGACGAGACGGCCGACTACATAGCTTCACAGGAGAAGGCGGAAGACGAGGCAGGAGAGTTTACCATTACAGTAAACCCCACGCTGGCGTGCAATATGAAATGCTGGTATTGCTACGAAACGCACAAGAACATGCCGGCGATGAGTGCTGAAGTGAAAAGGGCCGTCATCGCATTGGTAAAGAAACAAGCCGTATCAGGAGAAACTGACAAGATAAATCTTTCTTTCTTCGGCGGCGAACCCCTGCTGTACTTTGACAAAGTCGTGACAGACATCATCAACGAGGCCGCTCAAACGTGCAAGGAAAAGAGAGTCGCACTCTCAATACATTTCACAACGAATGCCTATCTGATGACCGAGCAGGTTCTAGAACAGTTGAAGGGACTAGATGCGTCCTTTCAAATAACAATAGACGGCAACAAAAACGTACACGACACGGTAAGAAAGACCAAAAATGACGAACCCACTTATTCCACCATTATCAAACATATTCATTTAGCCACATTCTTTGGATTTCCAGTAGGAGTTAGATTCAACTATACGAGCAGATCACTCCCTTCGTTCATCGATGTACTGTCAGACTTCCAAGACCTTCCGATCTCACAAAAAAAACTGCTGAACTTCACTTTCCAACGCGTATGGCAGGATCACGGAGGAGATGCGAAACAGACAGAAGAGAAGATAGCGGAGATTGAACGCGCATTTGAAGAGGCTGGCCTGTTTGTCAATCCATCGAACGACTTTACAGTGCCATACTGTTATGCCGACAAAAAAAATACCGTTGTTGTCAACTACAACGGCGACCTGTACAAATGTACCGCGCGCGATTTTGTATCCAAGAACAGAGAGGGGACTCTCACCGCGGACGGCGACATCCATTGGAATGATAAATACAAAAAGCGCCTGTCAATAAGACATGGCAGCAAATTCTGCCGTCAATGCCGGATTTATCCAATCTGTCACGGCGGTTGTAGCCAAATGAAACTCGAAACCACGGTAGCCGGTACATGCCCCAAAGGATATGGGAGGGAGAAAATTGAAGATATACTGAAAAGACGCGCGCTCTTCATCCTAGGACAGTACAAGAAAAGAAACGGGAGACAATGAAATTCACCCGCCAGTTTGACCAGATGGACTGCGGGCCGGCGTGCATCCGCATGGTGGCCTCGGCCTACGGCAAGGAATACCCTCTGTCGTATCTGCGGTCGATAGCACACCTCACGAGAGAGGGCGTGAGCGTGGCCGGCATTAGGGACGCCCTGCGGGAAATTGGCATGGAGAGCGCCGCCTTCGAGATGACCACGGAGCAGCTGAGGGAAAAGTGTCCCCTGCCGGCCATACTGCACTGGGAGCAGAACCACTTCGTAGTGCTCACCTATGTGAAGAAGAGCAGGACCGGAGGATGGAAATACCGCGTGGCCAATCCCGCCTACGGACAACACACATTCAGCGAAGAGGCATTCGCCAAATTCTGGCTCAACGGCGAGAAAGGCGTGGTCATTGCCATGGAACCGACCGAGGATTTCCACCTGAGGAAACCGGTGAAGGAAAAGCACAGTTTCATACGCTTCGGCCGGAAATACGTGTGGCCCTTCCGCCGCGAGCTGGCGCAGTCGGCACTGGGCATGCTGGCCGGCCTGATGCTATCGCTCGTCACCCCCTTCCTCACGCAGGCCATGGTGGACGACGGCATCGGCATGCGCAACATGGGATTGATAGTGAACATCATGCTGGCACAGATATTTCTATTCATCGGCTCCTTCTCCATGGGGCTGGTGGGAAGCTGGGTGAGCCTGTACATGAGCACACGCATCAGCATCAACATCCTCACGGACTATCTGACAAAACTCCTGCGCCTGCCCATGACCTTCTTCGACACCAAGAGCGTGGGAGACTACCATCAGCGGCTGGGAGACCACGGAAGGCTGCAGAGCTTCGTGACATACGGCACACTACAGACTTTCTTCGCACTGGTGTCGGCACCTTTCTATCTGGCCATCATCGGATGGTACAGTCCTGTCATACTGGCGGCCTACCTGCTCTTCACCGCGGCGGGCATGGCATGGATGGCCTACTTCTTCCGGCGCCGCAAGGCCCTCGACTACGAGCAGTTCAAACTCAGCGCCGAAAACCAGAACAAACAGTACGAACTCATGTCGGGCATCACCGACATCAAGCTCAACGCCTACGAGGACTACAAGCTAGGGGAATGGCAGGCCCTGCAGGAGCGGCAGTACCGCATGAGCCGGCGCGCGCTGCGGCTGGGACAGGTGCAGGACACAGGATTCACGCTCATAGGGCAGCTGCGCAACATCTTCATCACCTGCTGGATTGCCGCCGAGGTGGTGGACGGCAATCTCACGCTGGGCATGATGATGAGCATTTCGGCCATCATCGGACAGGTGAGCGGGCCGCTCTCGCAGCTCACGGCCTTCCTCCAGCAGTTTCAGGACGCGAAAATCAGTCTGGAACGCTCCGAAGAAGTGCACCTCTGCCACAACGAGGACACAACGGAGATGGACACGGTACCCGCCGGCGCTCCGCTCGACATAGAGGTGAACCACCTCACCTTCTCCTACACCGGCAGCATAGGACGGCCGGCGCTTGAGGATGTGAGCCTGACCATTCCCGCCGGCAGCATGACGGCCATCGTGGGCGAAAGCGGCAGCGGAAAGACCACCCTGATGAAACTGCTGCTGAAATTCTACGAACCGACCGCCGGAGAGATAAGGCTGGGAGGAAAGCCGCTGGCGGAATATTCGGCGCACTCCATGAGGCGGGCGGCCGGCATCGTGATGCAGGACAACTTCATCTTCTCTGACACCGTGCGCCGCAACATCGTGCTCGGGGAGGAGGAAGATGAGCACCGCCTCTCAGAGGCCGTGGAACTGGCCTGCCTCACCGACTACGTGAAAAGCCATCCGCTGGGCACACACACCAAAGTGGGCGCCGAGGGCACCGGCGTGAGCGGCGGGGAGAAACAGCGCATGATGATAGCCCGCGCCATCTACAAAAACCCCTGCTACCTCATGCTCGACGAGGCCACCTCGTCGCTCGACGCCGAAAACGAACGACGCATCACCGACAACCTCAGCCGCCGCTTTGCCGGCCGCACGCGCATCGTCATAGCACACCGCCTCTCCACCGTCAGAAACGCCGACAACATCGTCGTGCTGCGCCACGGGCGCGTGGCGGAAAGCGGCACCCACCGGCAGCTCGTCGCCCTCAAGGGATATTACTACGAACTCATCCGCAACCAGCTCGAGCTGGCGGACTAACCTTCACTCACACAGCCAACATGCACAAATACCTGATCCGCTACGGCGTCTTCGCCATCCTCCTGCTCATGGCGGCAGGCGTTGCCGTGATGCTCGAATGCCTCGAAATTCGTACAAAATCCTCCGTCAGCCTCTTTCTCGGTGCCGACGGCGCTTCCTGTGCCGCCTACGTGTCGCCATCGCCCCATTTCGCTATCGCCAAGGGCGACACGCTCACCGTGGAACAGACTCCGGGCGGCACCGTAAACCTTGTGGTGGAACACATCCGCCGCGAGCCGGCAGGCACGGCCATGACGCTGAAAAATGCCAACGGGAACCGGCCGCTACATGAAACCTTCGGGGGCAACACCTACGCCACCGGATATCTATTCACCGGAAAAGTGAAACTCCGCCAACTGGTGGCCGAAAAAATAAGCCGGTAACAAAAACGGGCTGGACAACGCGGCGGAAACAATTGGAAGCATCACCCGCAACCAGCCGGCAGAAGAGCCATGGCGGCCTGACAAGAAAACTCTGAATATCAAAAGGTTGAAAAACCAGTATTGTAACAGGGAAAAGTCCGTATTGGAATTTGAATTCCAATACGGACTTTTTAAATTCCAAGTAACCCTTTTCACCGACAGGTTACCGGCTGTTTTTCAAAACAGGACCTCACGCCGTAAAAGCGGCAGAACACCGCGCCTTCACCGCCGGCGGCGAAACCAACGCCGCCCTTCGGCACTCCGGCCAGAGCGCGGCCGTTACAACGCACGGCAGATGTCATCCATCCTTTCCAGCTCATCGGCTCTGAGAGGCGCGCCGCCGAGGCACTGCAGGCTGTCGGCCAACTGTTCCACACGGCTGGCGCCCACAATGACGGAGGTCACGCCCTCATGGGCCAGCACCCATTTGAGAGCCAGCTGCGCCAGCGTATCGCCCCGTCCGCGGGCCATGACATCGAGTTGCTCCAGCACTCCGAGCAGCGAAGGGGTGAGCACTTCGGGAGGGAGCGTCGCTTCGCGGCGGATGCGCGAATCCTCAGGTATTCCGCCCAGATAACGGCCGGCGAGCAATCCCTGGGCCAAGGGCGAGAACGACACGAAACCGCAGCCCCTCTCCCTGAGGGCGGGCAGAATGCCTTCGGTTTCGGGAGCACGGTCGAGGAGGTTGAGCCTTCCCTGATAACAAAGGCAGGGCACATCGCGGCGACGCAGATAGTCGAGTCCGTAGAGCGTTGCCTCAAGCGGCCACCGCGAGATGCCGACGTAAAGCGATTTGCCCGCACGGACGATGTCTGCCAGAGCCTGAAGGGTTTCGTCGAGCGGCGTTTGCGGATCGTAGCGATGGGTATAGAACAAGTCCACGTAATCGAGCCTCATGCGACTGAGGCTCTGGTCGATACTGGCCATGAGCGACTTGCGCGACCCCCAGTTGCCATAAGGCCCGTCCCACATCTCATAGCCTGCCTTGGTGGCTATGAAAAGCTCGTCGCGATAAGGCTTCAGCGAGGTGGAGACGACATGTCCCAAAGTTTCCTCGGCACTGCCCGGCGGCGGCCCGTAGTTGTTGGCAAGATCAAAATGTACGATGCCGTGGTCGAAGGCATAATGCAACAACCGGCGGCTCTCCTCAAAGGGACGCTGCGCGCCGAAATTCTTCCACAGCCCCAGCGACACGGCAGGCAGCATTATGCCGCTGCGGCCGCTACGGCGAAAAAGTCCGCTGCGGGCGTAACGCTCCTGAGCAGCCTGATGGATATGATGGTCGGACATAATTTTATGGTGCTGAATTATTCATTGGTTGCCATCCGAATGGCAAGACAGGCCTTTTCCGGTACATGGCGACAAGAGGATATGACACCTCTCCCCGCATTTTGCCGTTATCGGCGAAACTGCCCTGATCATTTCTCTCGTGAGAGGATGTCCTGAACCACGAGGCCTGCCAGAGTGAATCCGAAAATGGCTACCGCATGAGCCATGGTACCGTTGATGCAGGCTTTCGCACCGGGGTCTTCGGCGCTAAGGCCCAGGTTGGGCAGCAATTCCTCGCTATAAACGCAATGTATCTTACGGCTGGGAAAGAGGTGCTGCTTCTTGAACTTGCGCCTCAGGGCGGCGGCAAGGGGACAGCCGCGCACTTTCCAGAATTCGGCGACACGGATTTTCTGCGGGTCCATTTTGAGGGCGGCGCCCATCGAGGCGAAAACCCGCGCGCCGGCGTCGGCAGCGGTGCGCAGGAGATGGGCTTTGGCTTCGAGACTGTCGATGGCATCGATGACATAATCGTAGTCCGACAGCCGGAAACCGGCGGCATTATCGGGCGAATAGGCCTCAGGCAAAGCCGTGATGAGGGCCGAAGGATTGATGCTTTGCAGGCGTTCGCGCAGCACATCGACCTTGGGCCGGCCCAAGGTGAGAACAGTGGCGGGCAACTGGCGGTTGATGTTGCTCGCCTGCACGGTGTCGGGATCTACCATTGTCAGCCGGCGGACGCCTGACCGGACAAGACTCTCGGCACACCAACTGCCCACGCCGCCCACGCCGAAGATAATGGCGCTTGCAGTTTGCAGCCGTTGGAGTCCTTCTGCTCCGATCAGGCGTCCAGTACGCTGAAATATTTCTTCCTCACTGATCATGGCCGATGCTTTTCCAGTCCGGCGTTGAGGAATCCGACAAATTTGTCGACATCGGTGTCGAAAGTATAGGCATGGTTGAGCGGCGTGCCCTGCGCGTTGAGCAATACGTAGAAGGGCTGGGCGTTGGCGCCGAACTTATGACGCTGCAGGTAGCTCCATTTGTCGCCAACGGTGCGCAGCTTCACTTCCCCGCCGTTTTCAGTCACCACAAGCGGTTGGGGCAGGCGTGTCTTGTTGTCCACATAAAGCGAAATGAGCACGTAATCTTTCATGAGCAGGTCGCGCACCTTGGCATCGTGCCATACGGCCATTTCCATTTTCCGGCAGTTCACACAGCCGTGACCGGTGAAATCCACCACTACGGGCTTGCCTGTCTGACGGGCATAGGCCATGCCGGCGTCGTAGTCGGTGAACGGGGCCTCTACTTTCACCGGGTCGAGGTTGAAGTCCTGAGTGGACATGGGAGGGGCAAAGGCGCTGACGGCCTTGAGCGGCGCTCCCCACAGGCCGGGTATCATGTAGACGGCAAAGGCCAGCGAAGAAAGGGCCAGGAAGAAACGCGGCACGCTCACACGGTGGCTCTCATCATCATGGGGAAAGCGTATCTTGCCCAACAGATAGAAGCCCAACAAGGCAAAAAGGGCTATCCAGAGGGCAAGGAAGGTTTCGCGGTCGAGCAAGTGCCAGCCGTAGGCCAGATCGGCCACGGAGAGGAACTTGAGAGCAAAGGCCAGTTCGAGAAAACCAAGTGTCACCTTCACGGTGTTGAGCCAGCCGCCGCTTTTGGGTGCACTCTTGAGCCATGCCGGAAAAAGGGCGAACAGCGTGAAAGGCAACGCCAGAGCCAGGGCGAAACCAAGCATACCCACCGTAGGCGCCAGGGCGGAACCGCCTGAGGTGCTGACCTCCACAAGCAGGAAACCGATGATAGGACCGGTGCACGAAAAGCTGACGAGAGAAAGGGTGAAGGCCATGAGGAAAATACTCAGAAGACCGGTGGTTTTCTCAGCCTTGCTGTCCACCGCCGCTCCCCACGATGAGGGCAGCGTGATTTCGAAACCGCCGAAGAAACTGGCGGCAAACACCAGCAACATGAGGAAGAAAAGAATGTTGAAAACGGCATTGGTGGAAAGGTCGTTGAGCGCGTTGGCGCCAAAGGCGGAGGTAATGACCAGACCAAGGCTCACGTAGATGACGATGATGGAAATGCCGTAGATAACGGCATCGCGCACACCTTTGGCCTTATCCTTGGAGCGCTTGAGAAAGAAGCTGACGGTCATGGGAATGATGGGCCACACACAGGGCGTGCAGAGAGCCACAAGACCACCGGCAAAACCGAGCAGGAAGATGTACCACCAGGCCATGTCGGCCACACCGGAGTCATCGCCTCCAAAGGCCTTGAGTTCCTCGATTACGGGCGCCCACCATCCGGCACCGGCACTGCCGGATGAAACGGCCGCAGCCACAGTATCGGCAACATAAAGCGAATCGCCGCCTATGGCGGGAAGACTGTCGGCAGCGGCAGCAGGCAGCGGCGCGGAAACTGAAGCGGCCTCGGCAGCCTTTTCGGTAGCTGGAGCGGCAGCGGCGGCAGGCCCGTCGGTGCCAACGGTGGAAAACTCCGCCTTGCCGGGCACACAGGCGCCGTTGTCTTCACACGCCTGATAGTCGAGATAGCCGGTCACACTATAGTTCTTGTCTGTCAGTTCCACACGCTGGGTGAAGGTGCACGTGCCGGCAAAATAGCTCACCTGCATGTCAAAAATGTCATCATGTACGGTTTTACGGCCACTTCCCTCGCGCAACTTGCCTTTGAGACGCGCACCTTTTATCTCGTCGAGGTTAAACGTGGTGGACATGGGGCCGCCTGCGGGCAGGTCGGTGGCGTAAACATGCCAGCCGTTGTCAATCTTACCGGTGAAAACAATGTCAAGCTCAGTGGGACTGACACGTTTGTACGAAACCGAAAAACCGGCCTGTGCCGCTGCTGTGAGCACAAGGGCAAAGCAAAAAAGGAAAAACGATATTTTTCTTTTCATCATTATGTATTTGATTATTTTCTTATACTGGTCATACAACTACCGGCGCAACTGGCGGGCAAACTCCCACATGACGATGCCGGCCGTAACGGACACGTTCATGGAATGCTTCGTGCCGTATTGAGGAATTTCGAGCGCCTGGTCGGCGGCGTCGACCACATCCTGACGCACTCCCCTCACCTCATTGCCCATAACAAGAGCATAGCGCCGCGAAGGATCAAGACGGAATGTGTCGAGTTTAAGACTGCCTTCCACCTGCTCTACGGCCAATACAATGTAGCCTTCCGCACGCAGGCGTTCCACGGCCTGAAGCGTGTCGTCACAATAAGTCCAGGACACACTGTCTTCGGCTCCAAGAGCGGTTTTGTGTATTTCGGCCGACGGCGGACAGGCCGTTATGCCGCAGAGCCACACGCCCGCCAGACGGAAAGCGTCGGCCGTGCGGAATACAGAGCCTACATTATGAAGACTGCGCACATTGTCGAGCACAACGACCAAGGGCAGTTTTTCAGCGGCACGAAAGGCCGTCACATCCATGCGGCAAAGTTCTTCTACAGTAAGTTTTCGCATTGTCTTTAAGTGATTTCAAAAAGGTTGAGGGCCACTCAACCGGCAGAAGACGCCGGTACCGGCTTTTTTGTCTGGACAAAATTACGAAGAACTCACCAAATACCTTTCTGTAATCTGAAAAATATATTCCCGTTTGAGCGCGTTTTATCACTTTTACCGGCTATCACCGCACCTCCGAAGGACAAAAGCCAAACGAAACGCCGTGGGCAAAGCCTTGACCTTTCATTGACGTTTCATTTCATATCGGCAATCTGACGCTCTATGTTCTTGCGGTCGTTGGCCCAACCGCGAATCTTGGTGCGGTAGCAATACACCGTATTGACCGACACTCCAAGAATGGCGGCGATATGAGCGCTGTCGGTAATGCCGATGCGCAGAAAGGCCAGCAGACGCAGCTCATTGTTCATGATTTCCGTATCAGACAATACCAAAGCACATTCCGGCCGCAGCAAGGCATTCACTTCTTTGAGAAACGTTGGATGAAGGCGCAGGAAGGCCACATCGAAACGCTTGAGACACGTTTCCTTGAAATTGTCGAGCAAGGCCGGATTCTTCAGCATCTTTTTCAGCCGCTCGCTCTCACCGGCCTCAAGTTTCATCAGTACAAGCTGTTTCATCTGCTCAAACTTCAGAACAGAATCGAGCGCCAGCTTAAGGAAACGCATGGCACTTTCGTTTTTGTCGGCCACAGCGAGCCGCCATTCGCCGGCCGTCTTTTCGTTTTCATCCAGAGTCCGGCGCAAAAGCGCCATTTCCCTTACGAGTTTCCTGTTCCTCCTTTTCAGTTTCACAACCACAAGCAACATACAGCCCGCGAGCAACAGTACGGCAAGAACGCATATACGGAACACGCGTAAGCGCTTTTGGGCCTCTTCCGTCACATGCCGCTCTGTGGCGGCCATAACAGGCACCGTCTCAAGCAGACGCGAACGCGAATTATACGTCAGGGCCTCCTCATAGGCCGCACGGCCGTAGAGCAAAGCCCGCCGTCAGTCGCCCGTCTCAACCATTCGTGCCGCCAGGCGGGTGAGCGCCTCATTGTCGTGGCGGGCGGAACGGATGTTGAAGATGGCGGCCAAAGCCCAGTAGTAATCGCGCAACGGTATGTCGCGCTTAAGAAAATATTTGTTTGAAATAGTGGTGGCGATAACGCCTTTCACTTCGGGCCGCACTTCTTCCAGGCGGCGCTTGAGCAATACCACCATGTCGTCAACCTTCCGCGTACTGTAATGGAAAGTCAGCGAAAGGGCGGTGGAATCGGTCTCATACTTGCGGATGGAATCCTCCAGCGTCTGAAGAAAAGCATAATTGCGGTTGAGCAATGAGGAGGGCAAGTCATAGGCATGAAAATAATCGTAAAGATCATAGAGCGCAGTATAATGACTCTTCTGCAGATAAGGACGCAACAAAGCATCTTCAAAGGCGCTTTCGAGAAGCGCCTTGCCTTCCCATGGAAAGCCGCACATGCCAAGCACCGCGGCCTCGCGCTGCGCCACTACGGCCGCCAGCCTGTAGCGCCCGAGCTGACGGGCCAGAGCACCGGCCTTTTCACAGGCCGAAAGGGCCTCATCGCCATGACGGCCAAATTCCATGATGCTGAGCTGGTCCCAGTATTTCAGGGCATCCTCCTTTGTGGCGGCATGCTGCGCCTGCTTTTTGACCGCCAGGGCTTTTCCCTGAAAAACCTCTTCATAATGCGCCCTGTTAAGAAGACAGGTGTCGAGTACTTGGAGCAAGGAATCCAGATTTTCGGCCTGAGCGGGCAAAATGCCGGCACAGACTCCTGATATAGCGGAAAGGAACAACCTGACTGCGGTATGGCGGAAATTCATAGTCACGGGATTGTAAGAAGGACAAAACGGGCCGAAGGGCCAAACAAAATTAATATCCGCAAAGTTAGCTTTTTCTCTCTTTCCGAAACCAATGCGGTAACGGAAAATGTCAGGCCCGACGTATTTCATTACAAAAATGACGCGACCCGACTGACAACTCACATTCCGCAACGGACCGGACGCCCTCGGTACGCGGTGCGGCATTGTGCGTAGAATGATGGCAAACAGAGGGGGAAGGCTTTTTTCAGCATTTTCCCCTCTGTTTACAAACTATATTCAAATCTATATAAACAAAACACAAATCACTATCAGTCAACCATTTGAAAATATTACTTTCTATATGACCATCTATATGCCCTTGTTCTTGAGAGCGGCACCACTTAATTTTGCGACGACAATAAAACGTATGGCACAAACTGTCATGACCAATCTTTACATCCCTGCTTATTATCAACAAAAACAAATCTCTATGAACGCCATGAAAAGAAAACGAAATGGTGTCGTCGCGCTCCTCATGATGCTGACGCTATCATTGGTACCGCTACAAGCCCAGCGGTATGTTCTGACAGCCGTTGCCCCTGAAGGCAGCACCTATCTGACACTCTCACCTTCTGACTCCGTTATCCTTCTCACGGCCGCAAGCCATCAATATGCGGCTACGGTCAAGACCAACCTGAAAGTGAACGCCACAGCATCCCAAACCTGGTGCGGCACTTCTCTGGAAAACGGAACACTGAACATTTCTGTGCCGGCCAACACTGAAAACGATGTGCGTGAAACCACCGTGGCCCTGACAGCCAAAGACGGCCGGAACGCAAGCATACGCCTGCAGCAACTCGGCCTCCATCCGCAGGTTATCGTGGCCGAACGGGCTGTGAGCCTCATCAACAACGACACGCGTTTCACCCTCACGCTGGCGGCCAACACCGGTTTCACACAGACACTTCCGGCATGGGTAAAGCAAACAGGCAAGACCGCCGACCGGCAAACCGGTGCCGTGTGCTACGAATACACCGCCGAAGCCATGGCACAGCCCGGTCTTCGCGAAGACAAAATCATCTTGTCGCCCGAAGGGGGCACTCCCGTAACAGTGTCTGTGAGCCAGTCGTTCGAAGGCTATCCGCGCTTTGCCGTCATGTGTGACCTCCACTTCGGCAATCAGAAAGGCGAAGGCCCTCTGGTAAAAGTACCCCAAGCCTTGCGGCACCTTCTCTCGAAGGGCAGCATCGACGCCCTTTTCGTCTGCGGCGACCTGACAGACGGCGGCACGCAGGAACAGTACGCAGACTTCAAGCGGGTATTCGCCAATACCGACAACATACCCGCCGGCGTGAAGGTTTACTGCGTGCAAGGCGACCACGACAATTACGATGCCGACGGCCATGAAAATTTCCGCACGGCCACCGGCCAGCCGCTCGACCAGTTCATAGACATCAAAGGCTATCCTTTCATTCTCGTGAGCATCCGCGGCCGACGCGGTTACGACGGCTACGGCAACACCGAGCGCGAGTTTCTGAAAAAATCCCTGGCCCGTGCGGCCGAAGATTATCCGGGAAAACCCATATTCGTGTTCACCCACGTGCCGGCCTACGGCACCGTGTACGGATCGTGCGCCGGCGAAGGCGGATGGGGCAGCAGCCAGCTCACCGACATTCTTGAACAATACCCGCAGATTGTCCTGTTCACCGGCCACTCCCACTTTCCGCTCGGCGATCCGCGCTCCATCAGCCAGAATGTCTTCACAAGCGTCAACGCAGGCTCCTCCACTTACTCCGAAATAGAACCTGACGCGGTGGACGAGGGCATACATCCCGACCAATATGACCGCATCACCGAAGGACTCATTGTTCAGGCCGACGGCAACAGCAATCTGGAAATACAGCGCTGGGACACTTACTCCAACGAGGAAATCCTGCCGCGATGGCACGTTACGGCTCCTCACGACGGAACGGCTTTCACCTATAAAGACCGTACCGGCGGCAAAGCTCCCTGGTTTGCCGAAACCGACCGCCTCACGGTGAGCGACATCACTGAAGACGGCTGCACGATGACTTTCCCGCAGGCCACGGACGACGAGGCGGTACACCGCTATGTCGTGGAAATCACCGGTAAGGACGGGCGAGCCGTGAGCAGCCGGACCTGTTTCTCGGGCTACTACCTCAACAGCCGCCAGCCGAAGAGTTTCACAATGACCTTCAACGGCATTGCCGAAGAAACGGAACTGACGGCACGCGTCAGGGCCATTGACTCCTACAACAACGAATCCGCTCCGCTGGTGAGCGAGACTTTCCGCATAGCGGCCTATACTCCTGATCCCGATACCGAACGGCCCACGGCCGACTTGCTGGACGTTGTGTGGGACAGCAACGGCGAAGCCACCGACATTTCCGAACAGAACAGCACCATCACTCACGGAACGGAATTGCCCGTAATGGCCGACAAGGCGTCTGAGAACGGTCATGTGCCCCATTTCTCAGGCAACAGCCAGTGTTACTATCGCGTGGACTATGCCGGCAACGCCGCCATGAAAACAGCCTTCCAAAATGCCTTCAGCCTTGAAACGGTATATACCCCCGACAACCTCTCGAACATGTGCGTGCTCAGCGGACAGGAAAACGGATTCGCAGGCATTGAGCAGGCTTCGGGCGGACAGATATGCTTCTACGCCTACGTGGGCGGCGGCTATAAAATCCTCAAAAGCAACGTCACGGCCACAGCGGGCGAAACCTACCACGTGGTGGCCACCTACGACGCTGCGGCAGGCGTCACACGCCTCTTTGTCAACGGCAAGCCGGCCGGAGAAATGGCAGCCAAAGGCACAATGGCCTTCCCCGGCAACGAAAACGCCCACTGGGCACCCCATTCATCTTTGCCGAAGAGCGGGACGCCGCCCCTGAAGATAAAGGTGGAAAACGGCCGCTCAGCGGCGTATGCCGGCCACCTTTCAAAAGGGTTACTTGGAATTTAAATTGTAAGTATTGCATTTCAAATTCCAAGTAATCCTTTTTCAAAATACAACCACACGCCGCAGCCCGCCACGGCAAAGCGTTTAAAAATGAAAAAATCAAGTTACAATAACTCCATGTTCCGCCGAAAAAGCGTACTTTTGCACTAGTCTCCATGCTTCCTGCCGCACCCTGCGGGGCGGGTGGCCGCGAGACGACAGAAGGGCGTTTACACGCGCAGACTTGGATATTATCAAACTTCGCAACTTTGAATCCTGTTCCGAAAGCTGCCGCAACGAGACGTCCCGTATGATATGTTATAAATTCCTTACACTTCATTCTTTCCCCACGGGAATGAATGGGGGCTTGTATGTTATACACATATCTGCGTGGGCTTTCTGCGTTGCTTATCTCGGAATAGGGGGCAATGCGAAGGCCTGATAATTAGAGGTAGGCTAAGGTAAGAATCCCCACGCTTTTTCTATTCCACCCCATCATCCCTCACCAAGGCAAGGGGACTGCCGCCACACTTCTCATTTCCATGTCCCACCCACCCCCAATACATATCGGACAACTCATCCGCCAGGAACTCCGCCGACAGGGACGCAGTGTCACGTGGTTTGCCGGCCAGTTGTGTTACACACGGACGCACATCTACAAGATATTCGAACGAGACAGCATTGACACACAACTGCTCAGGCGAGTGTCGCACATCCTCAACCGCAACTTCTTCAACGATCTCTCGGCCGAATGCGCCGAACGTCTTTGAAAAAGATACAGAAACGTCATATTATCGGAAACAGGATTTTTTACAGCATTCAGGTTTATTAAGGTAATTTTGCACAGTGTTTCCCGAAACACCCCCTTCCGGGATAATCCGGGACAGCATAATTCACATTTTATTAACCCATAACTTTTCCTGTAACAATGAAAACCTTCAAGTTTCTGATCCTTATGCTCGTGGCGGCATGCGGCCTTACCTCGTGTGACGACCTGCTCAAGGACGACGAGCCCAACTTCAACGACTATTACGCAATGACCATCACCGGATGCGAGCGTGTGGGCAGTGTGCTGATCGTTGACTTTACCGTGAAAAACATCTCAAAGAAAGACGAACAGAACTTCAACCTCAGCTCCCTGAAAACCTACGACAACCTGGGCAACAGCTATACCTGGGTGGATAATGGGGAAACTTACGTGGCTTTCGGAGAGGGCGACTACAGCAACAACCGGACAACTTCCATCCGCAGCGGCGAAACCATCAGAGGTTCTTTCAAGATCACAAACTTCGACCCGACCAACTCCGCCACACGCATTGAGTTAGCCTTCAACTGCAAATCGCCGGTACACGGATTCAGTGGAGGCGTCAGCAGCAAGAATATCCCTGTGACTGACCACCGCGTGATGTCAAACGGCATACAGACTAACGACCGCCGGCTGGACTATACCATGCGCCAGATATCATACGACGAGAACGGCAACTGCATCGTGGCATTCTCCCTGAAGAACAATACGGGCAAGGAACTGAAAAATCTCAAATTGGGGAGCTGCAGAACACTGGACAACTTCGGCAATTACTACGACTACTGGAGCACCGGGATTTCCTTCGATGGCGAGAATTTCAGCCGTGACAAAACGACCAACGTTCCTGTAGATGGCACAATCGACATTTTCATAAAGATTGATGATTTCGATGAAAACGCCTACGCCTTGAACGCCAGCATAGGAATAGAGTCTTCAAACGTGGTTTTCAACGACAACACCATCCGGCTGCTCAACATCAGCCTGAATTAATTCCGGCTCCCTTTCCATAACCGGAATGATATGTTGCAAAACGGAAAAGCATCGCGTCCTATCGGAAGGAAACGCGATGCTTTCTTTTTGAAATCGTCTTGATGAGACTACTCGGGTTGCAGACATCCGCTCTGCATCATTAACGAAAATCCCTACTATAAAATTATGACCGGCAACCTTTGAGAAAGATTGCCGGCCATGAAACGATATGTATAATATGCCTTTCCGCCTCAAGAGGACATCAGGCGGCTTACTTACAGCGTGTTCAGGAGTTTCTGCGCATCCCTCACCATGTTTTCCACATTCGTGCCGGGTTCTATCTTCACGGGCGAGAATTTCTTGATTTCATCATTGAGCCGCTGCAGTTTCTTTCCTTTGAGTTCGCTGCGCAGGACGCGTATTTTCTCAAAGTCCTCAATACCCTCTACGAGGCGTTCCCACCGGACGCTCGTTCCGCCGGGATAAACCAGGAAGCAGTCGCCCGCCTCGAAGCGCACGAAACGGCTGTCCTGCCACGGATTCTTTACCCAACTGTTGAACGCCCAGCGCAGGTAGCCGTCATAGTCGGCCGCCGCCGTGTGCCATCCCAGCCAGGCAGCCTCGGCGGGGCGCGACTTGACAAAAGTGTTGGGACGCACATGTCCGGTACAGGTATAGAAAGTCACTTTATGTCCTTTGCTGCGGTGGGCCGCAATCTGCTGGGGAGTCAGCAGAGGCTGGTTGAAGGAGAAACTGATGTCATACATGCGCTCTGACACCTCGGGACCAAAGTAATTGATGGCTCCCTTGACGCGGAAACCCGGATCGGCCTTGTAGAGCACGGCATAAGCCGGTTCAAGGAGCGACTTCGGGCGTTCGTCCATGGCTATGCAGGTTTTCCCGAACCATCCTTTTTCCTTCAGGTGCCGCGCGAAGTCCTTCAGGAAGGGGATGAGATAATCTTCATATTCCTTCGATCCGGGTGCGAGTTTTTCCTGAACGGTGCAGTTGCGCGCCTCGTCGTAGTATTCGAAGAGCAGGTGCCATGGCACGATGGTGTAGCAGTCTATCTGCTCAGTGATGCCGCAGTCCATCATGAACTCCACCCAGCGGTCGAACACGCGGTAGTCGTAGCGCCATTCGCCGCCTTGCGTCAGCGTTTTCCCTATCATGCTCTCAAAGGCATCCTCGGTCTGTCCGTTCCACGGATGCTTGATGATGCTGGCTGTTATCACCTTCTGTCCGGCTGCGGCCAACTCCTTCATCATGGGGCGCATCCGGTCGAAATGTTCCTTGCTCCACAGCTTCACGCCATAGAAACGTGCCACGGAATAGGGATTCTGCCACAAGTCAAGATGGAAGGCCCATTCCGACGGCTCCGGGAGCGTGCGGCGGCCTACCTCAAGCGTGAAGGGGATGGTCAGTCCGGTGCCGTCCACATGGGCCGTAAGCGTTCCCCTGTACTTGCCCGGCGCGGCAGTCTGTGGCACACGGATGTCGAGCCACAGGGGGCGCACTGTCTGCGCTTCGGCCGTCAGTTCCCGAGCGGGGTCCAGACGGTCGGGCACAAGGTATTCCCCCTGACGCAACGAATCGCTCATCACGTAACGCACGAAATAACGGTTGACGGCCTCGGCCGGAATCACGTGCCTGCCGTTGCGCAGGTCGCTGACGCTGAATGTCACCTTGCCGCCTTGGGGGACAAGCACGAGGGCCTGTGCGCTGACACGCTCTCCGCGCCAGGCATAGAGGTCGAGCCTGTCGGCCATGCGGGGTACGGCGTTGCGGCCGTACTGTGTGTCGATGTTTCCCCATCCCAATGCAGCCTTTGTCACTCCCTGCCAGGCAGACGCAGGAGCGGGATGCGGATCGGGAAGTTCCGTGTCGGGCATTTGTGCCATCACGGGCATGGCCGCGAAAGCCAGCGTAAGAAGCAGATTTTTCTTTTTCATGATACTTGTGTTGGTTAAATTGTATTTCTGATAATCCATTTATGAACAACGATGTTCTGACACTGTTGCCGGCATTCAGTGAACGAGCGGCCGGGTCGGCGCCGCTCCGCCTATGCGCAACTTCACCGCAAAAGTCGTCATAATCCTCCTATCCTGCAAGGATTCCGCCCGAAATCTATCTTCCGGAAAGCATAATCACGGTGTTTAACCTCAAGCGGCAACTCCCGGGACGCCCCTGCCTGAAACGCTGTCAGGAGCAGGCCGAGCAGATAATAACGTAATTTCATATCACGGTTCATTTAAAGTTAATTCAAAACTAATTACCCAAGTCAAGTCTTCAACCGGTCACGCCGGCAAAGATACCTAAAATATATGTCATCACACGCCGGCAAGGGCGCCGTAATGTCTTCTTTCCTTAAAAAAGCAACGGTTGTCCGGAAGGCCTTCTCAAGCGTTCCGGACAACCTCTCTGCCTGTCATTTCATCGGGGCCTCTCCCACGCCGGCAAACCGGGCGTCAGGCGCGGATGATGTCACGCCCGCCATACATGGGCACTCTGCCGGCAATGGCTCCCCGGCCTGCCGCGGCGGCTTCGGCGGCAGCCTGCGCCTCCTGAGCGTCCTTGCGGGCCATCTGGGCCAACGCACGGGCCTTGGCGGCGGCATAGCTCTTCACGCCGGGCATGATGAATTCTATGCCGGGCTGGCCTTTCTTAAAGGCGGCGCGCAGGCGGGAGCTCATGGTGTAGCACACACGGAGGCGCTTGATGGCCGCTACGCCCACCTCCTCCTTCAGGTCGCAGCCGTAGCCCGACATAGTGAGGCGGAACGACCCGAGATCGCCCAGACGCACACTGTGGCCGTTGCGCAAGGCCAGGATGATCTGAGCCTGAAGGGCCGAAAGGACCGCCTTCACGTCAGGCTCGTCCACGGTGCAGGTCTGCGAAATGCGCTCCACGATGTCCTGAAGCGACATCGGCACGCAGCGGGCCGGAGCGGGATAAAACTTAACGACTTTGGTAATAGGGTTCTTGCGTTCCTGTGCGATGAAAGTAATCATGGTGTCAAACTTTTTTTGAGGTTAGTAACTGAGATGAAAGCCAGCCGTTCGCCCCGTTCCCGGGCAGCGGGGAGGAACACCCGACAGTGCAAAGTTACGGCCGCCGCAAAGGGCACTTCACTTTTTCGGCGCCCGCCACCCCCTATCCGGCCACCTGTTTCATACTGCAACGGACTGTGGGACAATCTCTTCGGATTTTCTCATTTTTTCTTCCCCGCCAGCCTTTTTCCGCCGCCGTTTGCCGTCAGCGATGGTGCGTTCCACAGTTTCCGCCTATGCCTTTCCCCCTGCCCTCATTCTTTCCTCTTTCCCTCTTCCCGTCCGCCCCGTTCCGTTTCCTTTCCCGTTTTTTCCACACCCTCCGAAGTCTTTATATATAACATAGGTTTTCTTCTCTTTTTAAAAAGGGAGAAACAAAATGATGTATATGATATTCTGTGGAAAGTGTTGAAACATTTTCCGGCTTTTACTTGCATTTCGAGTTATCCACCTGAGGGGACGTTTTTATCCACACTGCTTTCCACAGCGGTTTCTCGCCGTCCGGCCCAACGGTTTCAGAGTGTTAGCGCGGCCGGAAGCTATTTTTTCAACAGGTGGTTGAAAACTTTTCCGCCCCTGAAAAACTTTTCCGGAAAGGGTGGGAAAACCGTGGAAAAGGCCGGCGGAAAACGGTGGAATAAGGTGGGAAATCCACTGCCGTGCAGGCGGTCTTCCGGCGGCAGTTTTTCCCCTTTCTTTTCCACGGGTTTTCGGCAGGGTTTTCCACAGGTTTCCACCGCCTCCGCAAGGCCTTTTCCTGTGTCCGTTACGCTCTTTTTCCGCGTGTCGGGGCGATAAGGAAAAAGGGTTTTATTCAGTGAAAAGGGTTACTTGGAATTTGAAATGTAATACTTACAATTTAAATTCCAAGTAACCTTTTTTTCGATGGAAATCTGCTGGGGAACGTCCTGTTTCCTTATGGAAAATCAGGGCCGGACAAGGGAGAAAGTGGAAACTGAGAAGAAAAAGGCGGGCCTGTGTGGAGCGCGGCTGCCGGGCCGTTTGTCATGGCTGTTTCCGGCGTTTTCTCCCCTCTCGCCTGATAGTCATTTTAAAGGTAATTCGTAACTTTGTGGTTGGAGAGGCAGCGGATGTCTTTTCGTTGCCGGAAAGGCCATGATGGCGTGTGCCGGCGTTGTTTTCAGTTGGCTGCTCCCGATGGCAGTAACCGACGGGACGGTTGATGGCCGGCAGCTGTTTTGATGCAATGGAGAATAATCAATCATTGGAATTATGAAAATACATCAGATTGTGTTCAGCCCTACGGGAGGAACGGAAAAGGTTTGTCAATACCTTTGCGAAGGTTTGGGCGGTGAGACTGTTTTTACTGACTTGTGCCTGCGGGCAGACCGCCTGCAGGTGCCTAGCATAGAGGCCGACGATGTGGCGGTGATAGCCATGCCGGTGTTTGCCGGCCGTGTACCGGCCGTGACGGTGGAGCGGCTCAGAGGAATCGACAGCTGCGGTGCCCGTTGCGTGGTGGTGGCGGTGTATGGCAACCGGGCCTACGACAACGCCTTGCTGGAGATGTGCGATGTTGCCGCCGGCATGGGGTTCCGCGTCGTTGCCGCCGTTGGGGCTGTGGCCGAACACAGCATTGCCCGCGTCTATGGCACGGGAAGGCCGGATGCGGCCGACCGTGACGAGCTGGCCGGCTTTGGGCGGTGTGTCAGGGAGAAACTTGAAGGCGCTGTCGGGCCGGACACGTTGTGCGTACCCGGAAACAGACCTTACAGGCCGCTTCAAAAAGGACCTGCCCCGCAGGCCGACGGACGGTGTACCGGCTGTGGCGCCTGTAGCGCCTTGTGTCCCGTCGGTGCCATTCCTTCCGACAATCCGGGCGGGGTGTCGGAGGAACTTTGCATTTCCTGTATGCGCTGTGTATCCGTGTGTCCTAACAAGGCCAGAAGTATCGGGCCGGTGGAGGCGATGGTCACGGAAAGGCTGAAGCCGCTGTGCACCGTGAGGAAGCGTAACGAGCTGTTTGTGTGAATGGCGGGAAAGCATGAAACGAAAACGGCCGGCCTGAATCCATAAAGGTTCAGGCCGGCCGTTTTCTTGCCTTTTCGGTTATAACCAGAGATAAAATCAGGTGACGGCTATTTTACAATTTTGCCATCCAACAGATGAATTATCCGATCGGCATAACCGGCATCTCTCTCCGAGTGTGTGACCATGACGATTGTAGTTCCCTGTTTGTTAAGTCGTTGGAGTTGAGACATTACTTCAGCGCCATTTGTTGAATCCAGGTTGCCTGTCGGCTCGTCGGCCAGAATCAGAGGACAGTGCGTAACGATGGCCCTGGCGATGGCCACCCGTTGTTGTTGTCCTCCTGAGAGTTGTTGGGGGAAATGTCCGGCCCTATGAGCGATGTTCATCTGTTCCAATGCCTCCGTTACTTTTCGTGTCCGTTCAGGCTTTCTGACGGATGAATAAACCAATGGTAACTCCACGTTTTCGAATACGGTCAGCTCGTCTATCAGATTGAAACTTTGAAAGATAAAACCGATGTTTTTCTTCCGGAAATCACTCAACCGGTTCTCGTTCATTCCGGTTATTTCATGCTCATCAATGAAATATTTACCGGAGGTAGGTGTGTCAAGCGTTCCTAAAATATTCAGCAGGGTGGATTTTCCACATCCCGACGGACCCATGACAGCTACAAACTCACCTTTCTGAATTTCCAGACTTACGTCATTCAGTGCTCTGGTCTGTACGTCTTCTGTTGTGAAGACCATGGAGAGGTTCTCTATTCTAATCATATTGTCAGATGTTTTTATTTATTCGTTTCTCAGAATGCGCATGGGTTTGAGGCGGATGACACGCCAAACCTGGCGGGCTACCGTCAGCAGGGCAATGCACATTACCAGTGCAAAGGCGGTGAGATAGTCCCACCAGGGCAATGTGATGTGGAAAGCATACGTTTCGAGCCATTCATTCATCAGGATGATGGAGACAGGCGTTCCCAGTGCTGTTGCCAATACCGTGAGAAGCATCAGTTCCCGCGTCAGTACGATGAAGAGGCTTTTCCTGCCGGCGCCTAAAACCTTTCTTATTCCTATTTCCCTCACACGGGCCATTGTGGAAAAGAGGGTCATGATCCACAGGCCCAGGCAGGCCACAAATATCGCCAGTAAGGAGGCGCAGGTGAAGATCCGGCTGAAATTGCGGTCGGCCTTATACAGGTCGTCGTTATAGTCGCTCAACTTGAAATAAGAGAAGACGGCCGTAGGGAAATAAGCCTTGTATATCCGCTCTATTTCAGAGAGCCGTTTGGAGTCGATTGCGGTTTTTACTTGAATGGAAATATACGGTGTGGCGATAAAGGGCACGCGTTCTTTCATGAAGAACATGATCGGCTTGTATGGTTCGGCCAGTGACTGCTGATGATAATTCTCTGCAACTCCGATTATCTCCAACGGCTCCTGGAGCACCTCCATGGCCAATTGTTGTCCCAAGGCCTCTTCCGGAGAGGAATATCCGAGCAGCCGTACAGCCTCTTCGTTCAATACGACCTTATTAAGCTCATTCCCGTAATTTTCGGAGAAAGTACGGCCGCACAGCATCTTCGGAGCGTAGAGTGACAGATAATCGGTGTCGACCGCAAACATTTGTATCAGTTTGGATTCGGTAATGTCACTGCCGTAGGGACGGTTCGTAAAATAATTCGCTACCTCCACGCCCGGCACGGCACCTGAAACTGCCACATGGCTTATATAGGATTCCTGTTCCAGTCTTTTCTTGAAATGGTTCATCTGTTCAGACATGTTTTCCGTTAGAGCCGGATGTTTCAACACCAGTACGTGGTCAGACATGACAGAAGACGTTGCCCGCTGCATATAATGTATTTGCCTGATTACTACAAATGTTCCTGAAATTAATATGAAAGAGGCCATGAACTGAAGGATGATCAGCAGCTTTCTTATTTTGTTTCCTTTCCGGCTATGCAGCAGTTTTCCCCGTATGATGTCAGACGGTTTGATGCGGGTAAGCAAGAACGATGGATATGAACCGATGAAGAAGGTTCCGCAGATGAATATCATCAATGCCATGCCCCAGCATCCGGGGGATGTGAGAACATCAGACGCGAAGTCTTGTCCCACCCAGCGGGAAACGACAGGCAACAATACCTCTATCCATCCGAAGGCAACAATCAACGCCAGCAGGTTGAATAACCCCGACTCAAGCAATCCTTGTATGATGATTTGGCGGCGGGATGCCCCGAACACTTTGCGGAGTCCGAATTCCCTGCCCCGTTCCAAATAACGGGCGATGGTGAGATTCAGAGCGTTTACCCAGCCTATCAGCAGTAAGGAAACAGCCATGAATGAAAGGATATGAATGGCTGTTTTGCTGCCTTTTTTTTCTTTTTCGTAGGACTTTCGGGGAGTCAGATGTATGTCTTTGAGCGGAATGAGTTCTATTCTCCAATCTTTATGTTTCAAGGCGGCAGTCTTATACTTCTGCGATATGGGGCGAAAGGCTTTCTCTATGTCATGCGGATTCTTGCCGGGTTCGAGACGGATGTAAGTATATACACCGTGAATATACCAGATGTCGCGCCGGGCTTCCGGGATAGAGGAATATGACAGCAAAAAGTCATAACGTAAATGGGAATTGTACGGCATGTCCGCAATCACTCCGGTTACTTCAAAGTGCTGTTCCGATGAAGGTGTCTTGAAAGTCAGTATTTTGCCAATAGGGTTACTGTTCATGAAATAACGGTGTGCCGCGCTTTCCGTAATGACAACGGTATTGGGACGAACCAGTTGTCCTTCCTTTTCTCCTTTGATTACAGGAAAGTTGAACAAGTCGAAAAAGGAGGGTTCCGTATAGCAATAACGTTCTTCTATGAACTGGCGGTCGTTATAGGTCACTTCCTGCTCACGGTCCTGTGCCGTCACTCTTACGTACTGTTCGATGCCGGGAATCTCGCGGGACATCACGGGAGAGTGGCCGAACGTTGTCGTTGCCCAATTGTCCGTCAATTCATTGCCTTCATAAAGGCGGCTTTCTACGCGATAAATCCTGTCGCCGTTATGAAAGGAGTCAAAACTTAATTCGAATCTCACGTAAAAGAGAATCAGCAAAGCCGCGCCGATACATACGGAAAGGCCGAAGACATTGAGAGCGGAAAGAGATTTTTTCGCTCGTTGACTTTTGATGATTTGAGAGAAATATTCCATTATCGTAAATTTAAGCGTTCATTTTTGCCAAATAAGTCGTATCCGGAAATAATGATTTTTTCTCCGGGTTTCAACCCCTCCAGTACTTCGCAATGCAAAGGATTCTGACGTCCTAAACGTATTCGGCGGCGCCGGGCCTCTTTTTCTTCCTTATCCACTACATATACGTATTCCCCGCCACCTGACTGGCAGAAACTTCCCCGTGGAATGATGACAGCCCTTACCGGACTGCCCAGTTGCAGATCCAGGTGATAGGTTTGTCCGGAACGTATGTTTGCCGGTCGGCCGGAAACGAAGTGCAGGTCAGTCCGGAATTGTCCGTTTTGTACTTCCGGATATACTTTTGTCATTCTCATGTCATATTTTTTCCCGTCACGTTCGAAACTGGCTGAAAGTCCGGCATGGATGCGTTCCACATAATGCTCGTCAACTTTGGCTTCAACTTTCAATTCCGGTGTAATGATCTGCCCGATACGTTCGCCTTGGGATATGGATTGTCCTATTTGGGCTTCTATGTTTCCCAACAGCCCGTCGACAGGCGCTTTAATCTTTAAATTTTCCAAGCGTTCACGTACCAGTGAGAGGCTCTTCTTGATGTTTTGAATGTTTTCTGTCAGACTTTGAAGCTGATTGCCGCGTAACTGCGTGTCCTGTCTGATTCTTTCATCCAGAACTTTAATCTGCTCGGATGCCGAATTGTAATCTTCCTGAGCTTGCAGATAATCCTCACGTGAGGACAAATTCTTCTCGTAAAGATGTGAAAACTGTTCGAAGCGGCGTTTTTTTTGTATCAGGTCCTTGTTTAATCCGATACGCTCTTGCTTTAAGCGCAGGTGCTCCTGTTCCATATTCAGGCGGGTGTTGCGGAGTTCGTTTTCCTGATAGGTCAGGTTTGCCTCGCTTTGTAGAATCCCTATGTTCAAAAGAGGATTGCTCAGGCGGATAATCACATCTCCGGCTTTCACTTGTGTTCCTTCCTCAATGAGACGTTCCTCAACACGTCCGCCCTCTATGGCATCGAGATAAATGATGTGGTCGGGAATAACTTGCCCTGCCACCCGGATGTAATCGTTGAATTCCCCTTTCTCTACGGTGGCAATGGTGATACTGCCTTTGTTTACGTTCATAGAGGAGGAAGTGTCACGGAATATGAGCCACAACAAACCTGCAAAAATGATAATCGGACAAATGGCAATGAGGATAATCTTCTTCGGAAACCGGGATTTCTTCTCAATTTTGACGTCCATACCGTTATAATCAATCTGATTCGTCATTGTCTGAACTATTAGTGTTAAGTTATTACTGTAGAAACGCCCCCTCCCGGTAGAACTGCATCATCCTCTTTTTCAAACGATACTGCAACCTGGTGCGTACTGTCTCAGCTTTGGCACGTATATGGCGGTTGCGTTTTTCCAGCAATTCAAACACCGACACCATGCCTTCCTTCCATTTTTCTTCGCTTTCTTTCCATGTGGCGGAAGCCGCGCTAAGTTGTTCTTCTGCCAATCGGCATTCCTCAATGATGGCCTGAAAAGAAAGATATGTATCATGAATTTCTTTATAGAGCGATGAACGCTGCTGTTCGTTTTCATTCTGTACTTGTTGCAAACGAAGCCTTTCCTTCCTTACGGCTCCCAGGCGGGACAGCCCGGCAAACAGTGGCAAAGATACGGATACTCCAATGTACTTGTTCATATTATCGTTTAATTGTTTTCGAAATGGGACAATGCCTCCGAATTTGTTTTTCTCTGTGTCGTAATATCCTGTATTCATATTGAAATCCATGCGAATGGAAGGGTAAAAACTCCCGTTTGCCACAGACAACGACTTACGCGAAGCCTTTTCCCTCATTTTCATCACCTGAAATTCCGGAAGAGTGGATTCGGAGATGGAATAAATCTCATTCAAAGTCAGAGGATATGCCGTTGTATCTATCTTCTCCTCTGCCATGACAACGGATAGCGTGTCAAGATCCTTCATGTTCATGAGATTCTTCAGAGTCAATAGAGAAAGCCGGCAGTTGCTTGATTTCACTGTCTCCTGATAAATATCCGATTGTAACTGTGCTTTCACCTCCTGCAAATCAGCAGGGGAACGCATTCCTAAGTCAACGTACGCAATCATCCGCTCATAGTAGTGTTCACTAAGTTTCCGTTGTTCAATGGCAAGTTGGTGCATTTCTCTGTCGAAGCAATGGTGATAGAATGCTTCAAGAACTTCAAAAGCCAGGTTATTTTCCTCCATTTTACTGGAAAGTACGTTGATTCGTTTATTCAATTTATGAAACTGTAATTTATGAATACGTGAAAGCCCTTCGAATACCGGAAGGGAAATTCTCAGGTCAATTGTACTTGTCCAAAAAGATTCGGAAGTGTATTGGTTTGTTCGCGGATCTATGGAACGCCCAAACCGCACGCCTGATGCACTGGCGGCGTTGATTGAAGGCAGAAAGTTCCCATAAGCAGTGACTATATCCGTTTGAGTTATTTTTGTATCCAATTGTTTGTTCCGTATCCGAAGATTATGTCTGATGGCATACCTCATGCATTCATCTTCCGTCCATCCTGATTGAGCCTTGCTCATTTCAGGTATGATTATGGAACAAAAGATTGATAAAAGAATCAATAGGGACTGTCCGGTCGGTATTTTGGCATTCATATCGGTTTTGTATGTTACAAATCGTATGCCAATATTGTAAATGCTTAATAATAAAACAGCTACGAAAATTATACGGATTATAGTGTCTACTTTTTTGACACTGGAACGTCCATTTCTTTGACATTGTTTTCAAATGGGCCATGTATGTGCATTGCTGTGTTTCATGAAAGCCGGAAAGTTCCGCGGCAGCGGAATCCGTGATACTTATCCGCAAGAAGACATTCTGTTTTCAAGTCTTTTTTTATGAAAAACTTCTCAAAAAATTCCAACGCAATTCTTTTTAAACCATAATAAATTCCCAAATGTGTCAAATAATTAGACGCTTTTTTGCGGGGCATCCTTAAAACCGATACCTTTACTCCTCAAAAAAGGTATTATGCAACACGGTACTATCCTGATTGTCGATGACAATAAAAGTGTATTGACTTCTCTGGAACTGCTTTTGGAGAGGGAATTCGAAAAGATAAGAACAGTGTCCGAACCTGACAGGATATTGCCTGTTTTAGACAGGCACGCCATTGATTTGGTCATTTTGGATATGAATTTCTCTGTTGGCTTCAATACCGGTAATGAAGGCTTGTTCTGGCTTCAACGCATACATGAGGTCAAACCGGAACTGCCCGTTATCATGCTGACAGCCTATGGAGATGTCGACCTCGCCGTGAAATCATTAAAAAGCGGAGCGGCAGATTTTGTATTGAAGCCTTGGAATAATGAGAGCCTGATAAAGAAAATACGGACCACGCTACAGGAAACAAAACACAAATCACCCGCCAGAACTGTCAAAGGTCCTGATGAACCGGCTATGATTATCGGCCGTTCTCCGGCTATGATGAAAATAATAAAGCTGGTGACCAAAGTGGCGAAAACAGATGCGAACATCTTGATATGTGGTGAAAACGGTACAGGTAAGGAAATGTTGGCCCGCGAAATTCATCGCCTGTCATTCCGCAGCCGGCATGAGATGTTTAATGTGGATATGGGAGCCGTCAGTGAGTCTTTATTCGAGAGCGAGCTGTTTGGTCATGAGAAGGGAGCATTTACCAATGCCTACGAGAGCAGAATGGGAAAATTTGAAGCGGCAAATGGAAGTACGCTTTTTCTGGATGAAATAGGAAATCTGTCGTTGGGATTGCAGGCGAAGTTATTGGTTGTTTTACAGAACAGGGAAATCACCCGCCTCGGGAGCAACAGAAGAATTCCGATTGACATACGGCTTATTGCCGCTACCAACCGTAATTTGCATGAAATGGTGAAGCAGTCGCATTTTCGCGAAGACCTGTTTTATCGCATTAACACCATACAGATAGAAATTCCTCCCTTACGGCATCGTAAGGAAGATATCGTTCTTTTTGCGGATTATTTCTTAAAAAAATATGCCGCTCTGTATGAACGGACAGGATTGACCTTACATCCCCAAACAATCAGAAAACTAGAAAGTCATCATTGGCCGGGAAATATCAGAGAATTGCAATATACCATTGAGAAAGCGGTCATCCTGGCAGAAAAGAATGTGATCAAACCGTCTGGATTATCCATGTATGCAGACAAGACATTCTCTTTTGAAAGAGTTCCTAATTTAAAAGAAGTGGAAAGAAAGGCTATATTGGCCGCTGTCTCTCAAAATGCAGAGAATCTGACAGCTGCGGCGGAACAATTAGGCATAAGCAGACAGACATTATATAACAAGTTGAAACAATTTGATTTTTGACGGCGTATGTTCAGCATCCGTTTATACATACACATTCTTTCATTTGTAGTGCTCATCGTCCTGATGTTCGGGATAGGATTTGCCGGTATCATTTCGAAACGAGCCGTCATACTGGGGGCAATTGCCGTTTTTATAGCTTTTTGGCTTATTGGCAGACTCGTTTGCTATCTGAATTCCTACAATCGAAAAATAAAGCTCTTTTTCGATTCTATAGAAGATAATGAGTCAATGCTCTATTTCCCGGAAAATACAGGTACTCGGGAACAACGCTATTTGCACGCCTCTTTCAACAGAATATACGCATTTATTACGGAATACAAGAAAAATGAGTTCGAACGTAAGCTGTACCAGAAAGAGTATGAGTCTTGGGAAAAGCTGATGCGGGTGTTGACACATGAAATAATGAATTCAATAACTCCTATCGTCTCACTCTCCGAGACGCTCCTTTCTTATTTTCCCGGTAAAGATGCTGCAAGGAACGGAAAAGATATTACAGACCTCACCATCAGGAAAACAATACGTGGCTTGGAAACAATCAAGAATCAGGGAGAACATCTGATGTATTTCACAGAATCTTACAGGAATTTCTCTTGCTTGAGACAACCTGAGTTTAAATGTTTTTCTCTGACGGATTTAGTGCAGGACATTCAAACATTATATCAGGAGGACTTATTGCGGGAGAACATAGATTTTTCTGTTAATTGTTTTCAATCGGAGATACAAATTTGTGCAGATGAGAAAATGTTGTCGCAGGTTTTTATCAATCTGGTGAAAAATGCGATACAGGCCTTGACTGAGCAGGCTGATAAGAAAATACATATGGAAGTGTACAATAAAGGAATGACACTGTTCATGAAGATAACAGATAATGGTTCCGGCGTTCCATCCGATTTAGTTGAAGATATTTTCATTCCTTTTTTTACAACTAAAACGAGTGGAACCGGTATTGGTCTTAGCTTGTCCCGGCAGATTATACGCATGCATGGCGGAGAATTATCTGTAATCTCTCAACCCTATCATGAAACCTCATTCATAATTTCCTTGCCATTGAACTCTCACCGCAGTTTTTCGGCTAGATAACGGGCGGTGTGTCCGATTTTGGCCGCTGCCACCTCTTCGGGGGTGCCGCAGGCCACGAGTTGTCCGCCCTCGCGCCCGCCTTCGGGGCCGAGGTCAATGACGTGGTCGGCACATTTCACTACGTCCATGTTGTGTTCGATGATCACCACCGTGTGGCCGCGTTCTATGAGAGCGTTGAAGCTCGTGAGGAGCGTGCGTATGTCGTGGATGTGCAGGCCGGTGGTGGGTTCGTCGAAGATGAAGAGCGTAGGCGAGGCTTTTTCCTGACTGAGGTAATAAGCCAGTTTGACGCGTTGATTCTCACCGCCCGATAGGGTGGAGCTGGACTGTCCGAGTTTGATGTAGCCCAGTCCTACGGCCTGAAGCGGCCGCAGGCGGCGTATTATTTTCTTCTGATTGTGGAGGGTGAAGAACTCGATGGCCTGGTTGACGGTCATTTCGAGAATGTCGTGTATGTTCTTGCCTTCGAAGCGGACGTCGAGCACTTCCTGTTTGAAGCGGTGGCCGTGGCAGGCCTCACATTCCAGTACGAGGTCGGCCATGAACTGCATTTCCACTTTTACCGTGCCTTCCCCCTTGCATTCCTCGCAGCGTCCGCCGTCGGCGTTGAAGCTGAAGGCTGCGGCCTTGAACTCCATCTGTACGGCCAGCGGCTGGTCGGCCATGAGTTTGCGTATTTCGTCATAGGCTTTTATGTAAGTCACAGGGTTGGAGCGTGAGGATCGGCCTATGGGGTTCTGGTCCACGAACTCTACGGCGCTGACGCGCTGGATGTCACCTTCGAGGGCTATATGCTCCCCTGGCCTGTCGGCCGGTTCGTCGAGCCGGCGCTTCATGGCCCGGAAGAAGATGTCGCGCACCAGGGTGCTTTTGCCCGATCCGCTCACGCCAGTCACCACCGTCATGACGTTGAGCGGAAAGCGCACGTCAATGCCCTTGAGGTTGTTGGCGCGTGCGCCGCGCACCTCTATGAAGTGGTTCCATGCCCTCCGTGTGGGCGGTACGTCTACGGTTTCTTCTCCTGAGAGGTAGGCCAGCGTGTGGCTGTGCCGGCCGGTGTCTTCGGACGGCTTGCGGGCGGCTTGCGCCTGGGCGGGTGTACCTGCCCATACCACGTGTCCGCCGTGTCGACCGGCGTCCGGACCGATGTCTATGATGTAGTCGGCCGCGCGTATGATGTCCTCGTCATGTTCCACCACGATGACCGTGTTGCCCAGATCGCGCAGCTGGTGAAGCACACGTATGAGGCGGTCGGTGTCGCGTGAGTGGAGGCCGATGCTGGGTTCGTCGAGGATGTAGAGCGACCCTACAAGGGCCGACCCGAGCGATGTGGCCAGATTGATGCGCTGGCTTTCTCCGCCCGATAGGGAGTTGGAAAGGCGGTCGAGGGTGAGGTAACCCAGTCCGACGTCGACGAGGAAGTTGAGGCGGCTGCGTATTTCGGTGAGCAGGCGGCTGGCCACGCGGGCGTCGTGTTCGTCGAGGCGGAGTTCATCGAAAAAACGGCGCAGTTCGGTGATGGGCATCTGCACGAGGCGGGTGATGCTCATGCCGCCTACCTTGACATATTCCGCTCCCGGTCGCAGCCGCGATCCGCCGCAGACGGGACAGGTGGTCTTGCCGCGGTAGCGCGCCAGCATGACGCGGTTCTGTATTTTGTACTGGTCGCGCTTGAGCATGTCGAAAAAGGCGTCTATACACACGGTGTCTTCCTTGCGGCCGCCTTTCTCTCCGCGCCAAAGCAGGCGTTTCTGTTCGGCGGTGAGCTTGTAGTAAGGCTCGAATATGGGAAATCCTGTGGCTTGTGCCTGCCGGCAGAACTCCGTGCGCCACTGGCCCATCTTTTCGCCGCGCCAGCATACCACACAGCCGTCGTAAAGGCTGAGACTGGTGTCGGGCACCACAAGATGCTCGTCAATGCCTATCACGCTGCCGAAGCCTTCACATTCGGGGCAGGCGCCCAGAGGGGAGTTGAAGGAGAACATGTTGTCATCGGGCTGTTCGAAGGTCATGCCATCGGCTTCGAAGCGCGTGGAGAAGTCGTGGACGGTGCGTGAGGGATAGATACACACGCGGCATTCGCCGTCGCCTTCGAAGAAAGCCGTTTCCACCGAATCGGCCAGCCGTGCCAGTGTGTCTTTGTCGTCGGCTACGGAAAGGCGGTCGATGAGCAGGAAGAGCGACGGCACGCGGCGGCGTTCTTCTTCGCCGCGTCTTTCGGTCACGGCGAGTTGTTCGCCCTCTCCTTCGAGTTGCGCGAGATAGTCTTCTATGCGCATGATCTCTCCCTCCGTCTCAAGGCGCGAAAGCCCCTGTTGCAGATAGGCTTCAAGCTGGCGGCGCACCGTTCTTCCGCCGCGCAGCATGAGAGGGGCGCTCAGGGTGAAGCGCGTGCCGGCGGAGTAGCCCATGACGGTGGCTGTGACATCGGCCACGGTGTGGCGTTTCACCTCGCGGCCGCTGACGGGCGAGAAGGTGTGGCCGGCACGGGCGAAGAGCAGGCGCAGGTAGTCGTAAATCTCCGTGGAGGTGCCCACCGTGGAGCGCGGGTTGCGGCTGGTCACTTTCTGTTCTATGGCAATGGCGGGCGGCAGGCCTTTGATGTAGTCGCATTCGGGTTTGTTCATGCGTCCCAAAAACTGCCGGGCGTAAGCCGACAGGCTCTCGACGTAACGGCGCTGGCCTTCGGCGTAGAGCGTGTCGAAAGCCAGTGAGGATTTTCCCGAACCGGACAGGCCGGTCACAACGATGAATTTGTTTCGTGGAATGTCGAGGTCTATGTTCTTGAGGTTGTTGACGCGGGCGCCTTTCACCCTGATGTAGCCGTCGGTCATGGTGCTGGGGGGGATAATAGGGGTTGCTTTTGAAAATGTTTCGTAACAGTCGGTCGCCGGCCAGCCTCGGGCCGCTTTTTTTCGCGGAGAAAAGGAGGATGCGCTTCGATGCGTTGCCGGCTGTGTGTCAGCTTTCGCTGCCTTTGAGTATCTTTTTGATGTCGTTGAGCTTGTTGAGGGCTTCCACCGGAGTGAGGTTGTTGACATCGAGATGAAGCAGTTCGTCGCGTATCTGTGTGAGGACAGGGTCGTCGAGCTGGAAGAAGTTGAGCTGTAGGTTGTCATCGACTGCGGGCGCTTCGGCCTGCGGCATTTTCACGGCTCTTCCGCCGGCAGTGGTGCGCTCAAGTTGTTTGAGCACCTCTCCGGCGCGGCGTACGATGGCTCCCGGCATGCCGGCCAGCCGCGCCACGTGTATGCCGAAGGAATGCTCCGATCCGCCGCGCTGGAGCGTGCGCAGAAAAACCACCCGGCCGTCTTTTTCGACTACCGACACATTCCAGTTCTTGATGCGCGGAAAGAGCGTTTCCATTTCATTGAGCTCGTGGTAGTGGGTGGCGAAGAGCGTGCGGGCGTGGGCGGCGGCGTTTTCGTGTATGTGCTCCACGATGGCCCAGGCTATGGAGATGCCGTCGTAGGTCGATGTGCCGCGTCCCAGCTCGTCGAACAGCACGAGGCTGCGTGGCGTGAGGTTGTTCATGATGTTGGCGGCTTCGCTCATCTCTACCATGAAGGTGCTCTCGCCTACTGAAATGTTGTCGCTTGCGCCTACCCGGGTGAAAATCTTGTCGACCAGTCCTATGCGGGCGCTTTCGGCCGGCACGAACGAGCCTGTTTGGGCAAGTAGTGTGATGAGGGCCGTTTGGCGGAGCAGGGCGCTCTTACCGGCCATGTTGGGACCGGTGATGATGATGATCTGTTGCTTTTCCGTGTCGAGGTGTACGTCGTTGGGTACATACTCCTCGCCCGGCGGCATGAGGGTTTCGATGACGGGGTGGCGGCCCTGGCGGATGTCGAGCTGGAGACTTTCGTCCACTACGGGTCTTACGTAGCGGCGTTCTGCGGCGACGGTGGCCAGCGACAGGAGGCAGTCCAGCGAGGCCAGTGCGTTGGCATTGCGCTGAAGCAGGGCTATGAACTGTCCGGCGGCGGCTACGAGTTCGTTGTAGAGGCGGTTTTCAAGGACCAGGATGCGGTCTTCGGCACCGAGTATTTTTTCTTCGTATTCCTTGAGTTCCTGTGTGATGTAGCGTTCGGCCTGCGCGAGGGTTTGTTTGCGTATCCATTGTGCCGGCACGTTTTCCTTGTAGGCGTTGCGCACTTCTATGTAGTAGCCGAAAACGTTGTTGAAGCCTATCTTGAGGCTCGGTATGCCGGTGGCTTCGCTTTCGCGCTGTTGTATTTTCAGGAGATAGTCCTTGCCTGATGTGGAGATGGCGCGCAGTTCGTCCAGTTCCGTGTTGATGCCGTCGGCTATGACGCCCGGCCTTCCGCTCACAACAGGCGGGTCGGGCCGCAGCTCGCGCAGTATGCGGTCGTGCAGTTCGGCGCAGGCGTCAAGCTGTCCGCCTATGTTGCGGATGCTTGTCTGGTCGGCTTCGAGGCAGGCTTCGCGCAACACGGCCACGCTTTCGAGCGCGAGGCGGAGCTGTTGCATTTCGCGCGGGTTGACACGGGCCATCGCCACTTTCGAGACGATGCGTTCGAGGTCGCCTATTTTGGCCAGTTCCTCTTCGCCCGTTTCGCGGAAGGCGGGTTGGCGGAAGAAATATTCCACGCCGTCCTGCCGCGCGGTGATGTCCTTTACCTGTCTCAGGGGGAAGAGCAGCCAGCGGTGAATCATGCGCGCCCCCATCGGGGTGAGTGTGCGGTCGATGACGGAGAGCAACGGCCGTCCGCCTTCGTTCATGGCCGCAGTGAGTTCGAGGTTGCGGGTGGTGAAGCGGTCGAGGCGGACGTAGTGTTCCTCTTCTATGCGCCGCAGGGCGGTGATGTGGGCGGTGCGGGTGTGTTGGGTTATTTCGAGGTAGCACAACACGGCTCCGGCAGCGGCTACGGCATCGCCCAGGTGGTCGGTGCCGAATCCCTTGAGGTTTTTCACTCCGAAGTGCTTGCAGAGTTTTTCCCGTGCCGTACTTTCGTTGAAGGCCCAGTCGTCGAGTTCGAAGGAGAAGTATTTCGCTCCGAAAAGTCCCTCGAGGCGTCCTTTCAGTCCGCGCATGACGAGAATTTCCTTGGGTGCGAAGCCTGCCAGAAGCTTGTCGATGTGTTCCGGTGTGCCTTCCGCTACGAGAAACTCGCCTGTGGAGATGTCGAGCAGCGAGAGGCCGATGGCTTTTTTACCGAAATGAACGGCGGCGAGGAAGTTGTTTTCGCGTGCGGCCAGCACGTTGTCGGCCATGGCCACGCCCGGTGTCACAAGTTCGGTGATGCCGCGTTTGACGAGTTTCTTGGTGAGTTTCGGGTCTTCGAGCTGGTCGCAGATGGCTACGCGGTGTCCGGCGCGTATGAGCCGCGGCAGATAGGTTTCGAGGGCGTGATGGGGAAAGCCAGCCATTTCGGTAGTGGCGGCGCTCTTGCCGTTGTTGCGGCGGGTGAGCGTGATGCCCAGTACGCGGGAGGCGATGACAGCGTCGTTAAGGTAAGTTTCGTAGAAGTCACCGCAGCGGAACAGCAATACGGCATCAGGGTGTTGGGCCTTGAAGTCGTGAAACTGTCTCATCATCGGGGTGAGTTCTTCCTTTGCCATAGTGGAGTTGGGGTTAATGGGATCCGGCGGTTTGAGGGCGGAACGGGAAATGACGTTTTCATTTTCCGCATTGCCTGCCGGCCTGTATTTTTACTGTTGGTCTTTTTCTATCAGTGCCAGAAGTTTTTCCACGGCCTCTTCGGCCGGAATGTTTTTCTCAACGCACGTTTTTCCGCGGTAGAGACTTATTTTTCCGCGTGCGGCACCTACATATCCGTAGTCGGCGTCGGCCATTTCGCCCGGTCCGTTGACGATGCAGCCCATGATGCCTATTTTCAGTCCTGTCAGGTGGGCTGTTGCGGCTTTGATGCGGGCTATGGTGCCTTGCAGGTCATAGAGCGTGCGGCCGCATCCGGGACAGCTGATGTATTCTGTTTTGGTGGTGCGTGTCCGGGCTGCCTGCAGAATGCCGAAGGCTGTTTCGTCCGTCTCGGCGTGGCTGATACCTTTTTGGCCGGCCGGCGCCTGGTTCACCAGCAGGATGCCGTCGGTGAGGGCGTCGAAAAGCAGTCCGCCCATGTCGGCGGCGGCCCTCAGCTGGAAGTCTTCCTTTTCATCGGAAGTGCAGGCATAATGCAGGCAGAATATGACCGGTGCGGGAATGTTGTCGTTCCAGAGTTCGTGTACCAGGGCGCGCAGCTCGCCGGTGCGGTTGGGGTGGTTTGTCTGTGCGATCACCACCATTTCGGGGTGGCGGCGCAGGCAGGCTTTCACTTCGTCGTTGAGGCTGAGATAATTGACAAACAGGAATTTCAGCGGTGCGGGGTTTGCCCCTACGGCAAAGAGCATGGCAGGAGTGTAGGCGGGCCATGTGCCGGTTTCGCCGGTCCAGGCGTCGGCATCGACGATGTAGCCGGCGCCGGCTATGCGCTCTTTGGGCAGGGGGAGCCTACGGCCGCAGTACACGTAGTCGGGTTTGAGTCCTCCGGTTCTCTGGTCGCCGTCGAGGCGGGCCGATACCACTACGGGCGGATGGTTGCCGCCGATGCCGTGTACGGGACAGGTGGTGCGCCGCTGGGGCCGCAGGTAGTCGAAGGCCGGGCAGGGTGTGGCTGGAATTTCGGGGTGTCCGCCCCGGGTGGAGGTGATGTAGGCTGCCAGTTTGTAGGCTACGGGTATTTCCTTTTCGGGCGCTTCGCTGAGCGACACGCGGAGGGTGTCGCCGATGCCGTCGGCCAGGAGCGCGCCGATGCCGACGGCACTTTTGATGCGTCCGTCCTCGCCTTCGCCGGCTTCGGTCACGCCCAGATGCAGGGGAAAGTCCATGCCTTCGTGCCGCATGGTGTGGCAGAGCAGGCGCACGGAGCGTACCATCACTGCCGTGTTGGAGGCTTTGATGGATACGACCACGTTGCTGAAGTTTTCCTTTACGCAGACGCGCAGAAACTCCATGCAGCTTTCCACGATGCCTTCGGGGGTGTTGCCGTAGCGGCACATGATGCGGTCGGAAAGCGAGCCGTGGTTCACGCCGATGCGCAGGGCCGTGCCGTGCTCGCGGCAGATGGCCAGCAGGCGTTTGAAGCGTTCCTCAAGGCGGCGCAGTTCTTCGGCATATTCTTCGTCGGTGTAGTCCACCTGTTTGAAAGTGCGTGCGGGGTCTACGTAGTTGCCCGGGTTGATGCGTACTTTTTCCACGATGGCGGCGGCTGTGTCGGCCACGTTGGGATTGAAGTGCACGTCGGCCACGAGCGGATGGTCGTAGCCGCGTCGGCGCAGTTCGTTGCGTATGTTGCGCAGGTTCTCGGCTTCTATGGTGCCTTGCGTGGTGAGGCGTATGTAGTCGCCTCCGGCGCGTATAATGGCTTCGGCTTGCGCCACACAGCCTTCGGTGTTGGTGGTGGCGCAGGTGGTCATGCTCTGCAGGCGCAGCGGACTGTCGCCGCCGAGGGGCTTGTCTCCCACGTTGACACGGTGGGAGGCGCGTGGATGATAATTGAAAATATTCATGGGAGATGGAGGGTGGGACGGAAGGTGAAAGGCCGCGCCGGCAAGTTGCCATGGGGGCCGGCCGGTCCGGTGGAGGACATTGCCGGAAAGGGTTCTTTCAGTGAAAAGGGTTACTTGGAATTTGAAATGCACTACTTGGAATTTAAATTCCGATACGGCCTTTCGTGGTGTTGGTCCTTCAGTTCGTCTTGTGGGTGTATTTCACTTCGGAGAGGTCGGCGTTGGCTTTTACTATTTTCTCTTTCAGTCCTTCCTTGTAGGCGGCGAGTTTGCCGGCCAGCGCCTCATCGGCCAGCGCCAGCATTTCCACTGCCAGTATGGCGGCGTTGAGGGCGCCGTTCACGCCGACCGTCGCCACGGGAATGCCCGGCGGCATCTGTATGATGGAAAGCATGGCATCGAGTCCGTCGAGCATGCCTTTAATGGGTACGCCGATGACGGGTACCGTGGTGCCGGCGGCTATTACGCCGGGGAGTGCGGCCGCCATGCCGGCGCCGGCTATGATGACCTTCAGGCCGCGTTCTTTGGCCTGGCGGGCAAAGTTGTCCACTTCGGCGGGTGTGCGGTGGGCCGATAGGGCGTTCATCTCGAAGGGTACGCCCATTTCGTCGAGAAACTTGGCGGCTTTTTCCATAACGGGCAGGTCGCTGGTGCTGCCCATGATAATGCTAACGATAGGAGTCATGTCGGTAAGTTTTATTGATAGTGCGGGCCGGCAGATGCTGTGCCGGCCGCGTGGTGTTGTCGTGATGCGTCAGGCCAGCAGTATGCCGGCCAGGGCGCAGATGATGCCGATGAGCGTGCCCGCTCCTACTTCGGCCGGTGTGTGCTGGCGCAGTATGAGGCGTGCCGTGCCCACCATGCCGGCTATGAGAATGGCGGCACACAGGGCGGATGTGGGGTTGAAGCCGAGAATGGCGCCGAAAGCCGCAATGGCACCCACTACGCCGCCTGAGGCTGCGGCGTGGGTGCTTACCTTCATGAGCGGATTGACCGCTGCGCAAGCTATCTGTATGGCCAGTGCCGCCACCAGTACGCCGGTCATGAAGCGCGGCATGCGCAGATGGTCCATCAGGCATATCAGGGCGCCGTAGGAGATGATGGTCATGCCGTAGGGCACGTAGCGCCGCTCCCGGCGGCTCAGCTGGTGGCGTGTCCAGCCGTTGAGGCGGCGGTAAAGGTAGATGCCCAGCCGTGGCAGCGCTATGGTGAAGAGAAACACCAGACCGATCACAAACAGGTTGTATATCACCGGTGTATAGCGCATATAGCTGAACGACAGCAGTATGATAAACGCCGTCAGGGGCAGGAAGTGGGGTGAGAAGATGAGTGACACCACTTGTGCCGTCAGAATGATGTAGCGGTTGCTCACGTTGGGGCGGGTGTTTGATGATTTGAATAGGGGGAAACGTTCCGGGCCGGCTCCGTCAGTTTTTGCGCAACCGTGCCGCGAGTATGCCCATCTGCTCGCGGTATTTCGCCACCGTCCGGCGCGCCACGGGCAGTCCCTGCTCGCGCAGCCGTGCGGTAATGGCTTCGTCGGAGAGCGGCCGTTTCTTGTCTTCGGCCTCGATGATGTCGCGCAAGGCGGCGCGCACTTGGCGTGTTGACACTTCGTCGCCGCTTTCGGAGGTGAACTGTGAGGAGAAGAAGAACTTCAGCGGGTAGAGCCCGTAGTCCGTCTGTACGTATTTGCTGCCTGTCACGCGCGACACGGTGGAGATGTCCACTCCGGCCCGAGCGGCCACGTCTTTGAGTACGAGGGGGCGGAGAAGGGCCTCGTCATCGTTTTCGGTGAAGAAGGGTTCCTGCAGATCCACTATGGCCTGCATGACGGCCATGAGTGTATGCTGCCGCCGCGCTATGAGTCCGATGAAGGCCTGCGCGGCTTCCACCTTCTGGCGGGCATAGACGTAGGCTTCGCGCTGGTGGCGTGTCAGGCTGCCGCGGCGTGCGGCATACTGGCTTATGGAGTCGCGGAAGGCGCGGCTTACGCGCAGTTCGGGCACGTCGCCCTGATTGAGTTCAACGAGGGGCAGTCCGTCTGTTCCCACTGTCACGAAAAAATCCGGCAGGGCGGTCGGCGCTTCGGCGGACTGCCCGCTGCCCAGGGCGCTGCCTGGCAGAGGATTGAGGTGGGTAAGTACGTGGCGCACGTGGCCCAGTGTTTCCTCGTCGATGTTGAGCGTGCGGCACACGGCGTCCCAGCGTTTGACGGTGAAGTCCTTGAAGCAGCGGTCCACCACCTTGATGGCCAAGGCTTTGTAAGGCGATTGCAGGTCGGGGTCGGAGAGTTGCAGCCGCAGGCATTCCTGTAGCGAGCGGGCGCCTATGCCGCGCGGTTCGAAGGTGTGGAGCACGTTCAGAAGGCGTTCCAGTTCCCCGACCGATGTCATGACGTTGTGGTAGATGGCCATTTCGTCGGCCATGGTCTCCAGGTCCTTGCGCAGGAAGCCGTCGTCGTCGAGCGACCCGATGAGATAGTCCATCACTTCACGCTCGTGTGCGTTGAGGTCGTGCTCCCCCATCTGCCGCACGAGGTCATCATAGGCCGATGTGCCGCCCGTAAGCGGCATTTCGTTGCGCCATCGCGCCTCGTCGGCCCGTTCCTGCAGATAGGCCGGCACATCGTCTTCGCTCATGTAGTCGCCCAGCGAGTCGCCTATTTCTCCCCCCTGCCCTTCCGTTTCGGTTTCGGTCCCGCTGTCATCGCCGTTTTCCTGTCGGCTTTCGTTTTCGTCGTCGCCGTCGCGTTCGGCGGCCGACTCCTCCAGCGCGGCGTTGTCCATCATTTCGTTCTGCACGCGTTCGGCCAGGTCGGCCAGCGGCAGTTCCACCAGGCCGGCCAATGCCACCTGTAGCGTGGAGAGCTGCTGCAGCTGTGCCTGTGTCTGCGTTTGTTCCAGTTTTTGGGCCATAGGCGTTTTTTTGATTCTTTATTTACGGAAGCAAACTTACGCAAAAATGACGGAATAGCGCGTAAAAAAATCCGAAGAATTGCTGTCTGTCTTGTTTTTCATTCTGTGGCATTTGTCTTTAACAACACTGCCTGCACGCCCGATTTCCGGCGTGCAGGCAGTGTTGTTTTGATGTGGGCGATGGCGTGTCCGTCTGTTTCCGGATTGTGTCCGTTGAGGCGGTACGGGCAGGTGTCCTCAATGCAGCGTTTCTTATTTGTTGTAGAAACGGAACCAGTTGAAATCTGCCACGCCGCCGGCCCCTTCTTCCGTTTCCGAAAAGTTGAACAGCGCGAAGCGGTTGGCCGTCCAGGGATATCCCAGTCCCATGCGGAGCACTTCTCCTGCCGGATGGAAGTCCGTTCCGTCAAGACTGTAGTACAGGCGGGCTGTGAAGTCCTTGTCGGTGACGCGGGCCCTGATCCACACTTTATCCTGATTAAGGCGGCCGATGACGGTTTCCGTCTTTCCGTTGTGGCATACAGCCAGTTGGCGGATGCCCTTTTCCTGGCGCACAGCCACATAGGCATAAGGGTTTTGGAACACTCCGAAGCCTGCCACGTTGCCGTCCTTGAGCCCTGTCACATCCATTTCCACCGTACCCGTTGACAGTGGTCCCTGTACTCTCTGTGTGAGGGTGTTGCGGGCATTGGTCAGGTCCTTGGCAGGCAACGCCTTCAGGCGCATATATCCTTTCCGTTCCGAAAGCGACCATTGGGCGTTGTCCGGATTGTGGTTCCATTGCCACTGCAGTCCCAGCCGGGTTTTGCTGAACTCATCGGTGGTGGCGGGCGCCTTGGTGGGGTAAGTCCTGCCTACGTCCGGTTTCCGGTAGACAGTGGCATCCTTTCCGCCGATGCCCGGTATGGGCCATCCGCCGACCCATTTCACCGGTAGCAGATGGGGCACGCGGCCTATGGCTCCGCGGTCCTGCATGATGATGAACCACCATTCGCCGTTTCGGAGCTGCACCATGCCTCCCTGATGGAGGCCGTTTTCAGGGTAGGAACTGTCGTCCTGCAACACCACTTTGTGCTCATACGGGCCGTAAATGTTTTTGGAACGCAGGCACACCTGCCAGCCCGCTGTTCCTCCGGCGGGACACAGAATGTAGTACATGCCGTCAATCTTATACATGTGGGCGCCTTCCATGGCGGCGCTCTTGCCCGAATGGAAGGCATCGTCCACTCCCTTGTTCCATATCTCCACATTCCCGCCTTTGACTGACCTGACGTCGGCGTTCAGTTCGGTGACGTACAGCCGGCCTTATCCGTGTACGACATACACCTTGCCGTCATCATCGAAAAACAGTCCCGGGTCGTAGAGATATTCCGGAAAGATGCTTCTCTTCCATGGTCCTTCGGGCTTTTCGGCCTCGTAAACGGAGAAATGGCCCTTTTCGGTGCCCCATCCGTAAGGCGTGCAGAAAGCCACATAAAACTTCCCGTTGTGATGGCGGATGGAGTTGGCCCACGCCCCGTTCAGGTAGAGCGTCCTGCCCTGCATGTCGTAGCCCGGATCCTCGTCATAGCGTTCCACGGCATAGCCTGCCATCTCTCAGTTGACAAGGTCTTTCGACCTGACCACCGGCGAGCCGGGCACGTAGTGCATGCTGGTGGAAACCATGTAGAACTCATCGCCCACGCGGATGATGTCGGGGTCGGGCCAGTCGCCCCACATGAGCGGATTGGTAAATGTGCCGTCGCCGTTGTCGGGCGACCATATCTGCTGTGCCGGCGCAGGGAGCGTGAGGCCGATCAGAAGCCATCCTGCCGCAAGGGATTTTATTTTCATCGTCATATGTTTTTTTGAATGGTCAGCAAATTCTTTTAAGGGGATGCCTCTCCCTTCTTGTGTGAAGGGGGCGGCGGGGAAACCGGAGGAAGACGGTAGAGCGGCCGGCTGAGGACAAACAAATTTACTGAAAAATGATGGAACATCGCTCAAAAGTAAGGGCGATTGATAAGTGTCTTGTTATCAAGGCTGCCTCTCAGGGGTTGAAAAGCATTACTTGGAATTTAAATTGTAAGTATTGCTTTTCAAATTCCAAGTAATGCTTTTCAGAGAATGAACTCTCAGGTGCGGAGGTCGGTTTTCATGCGTGGTGTGAGTGCCTACATAGCCTGCATGGGAAAAGACACCTTCGGGGATATGAACAATGCGGGAGAGGCGGCGCGGAGTTTATCTGACGAAGCCTGTCTTTGTGTGTTCCAGCTTTTCGCGCATGGCTTTCCGGGCTTCCATGGATATGTTTTCCGTGAGGGTGTAACCGTTTTCGAAAACGGGACTGGTTGCCATGAGCTGTTTGTTTCTGTCGATGAAATCCTCCAGCGAACAGATTACTTTTGCCGGAGATCCCGCCGCGACAGTGTTGGCGGGTATGTCTCTCGATACGGTGCTGTTGGCTCCTATGATGGCGTTGTCGCCAATTCTGACGTTGGGGAGGATGACGCTTTCAGCGCCCACGAAAACGTTGTCGCCAATGGTCACGTTGCCTATTTTCGTGTATCCCAGATGTTGATAGGTGCTGGTGTCGTGAGCCAGAATGTGCACTCTCGGGGCCAGTGTGACGTTGTTGCCTATGTGGATGTGCCACACGTGTGAGGGGTCGATGATGACTCCGTGCATGCACTTGAAGTTTTTTCCCACTACGAGGCCTCTCTCTATGAGCTCTTCGGTGGTGTAGCGGGCCAGAAGGCGGAGGATTTTCTTTCTGAAGTATTTTTTGAGAAACATGGATGGGACGTGCCTGAAAGATCAGTGGCGTTGCCGGCGTACGCTGTAGCTGCCGCGCGACGAGGAGGACGGAGAAGATTTAGGCTTGGGTGTTCTCTGGCGTTTTTGGGCCACGGCCGATGATTTGGCCGACGGTGATTTTCCGGTAGCGGTGCCTGCTGAGGTGCGTCGGCCGGTGGAGCGGGCTGTGCGTGCGGAGGGTTTCTTCTGAGTGGCGGCAATGCTGTCGGCCTGGGCTTTTTGGGCGGCGGCTTTGGCCATGGCTACGGAGTCGCGTCCCCACATGCGGTCCTGGAAGTCGGTCATTTCCTTTTCAATGCGGCGTTGCTCGCGGGTCACGGCCGAGTCTGTCTCACAGTACTGCGTCAGGAGGCGGTCCTGTAGGTTGGTTGTTTTATAGATGTCGCCTTTGTAGGCGCCTGTGGTGAAGAAATCGTCGGCCGATATGGTGGCGGCGTTGTTGAGGTTGCTGCCCATGAGCATGAGTTTGCCGAGCTGTGGCGCCGCATCGTCGTATTTTATCCAGAACATGGGATATTGTGATTCGCTGTCGCCGAAGTCGCCGCCGCGTTTGAGTACGGGACACAGGGCCGTTACCTTTGAGCGGAACGAAGCCGTGTGCTGGTCGTAGTAGTGGCTCACCTTGATGAAGTAGGCCTTTACCTCTTCGGAGGGGAGGTCGGCATCGTTGACGCGTATTTTGCTGCCGTTTGTTTCGTAGAAGATGTGGTAGCGGTCAAGGATGTCGCGGGCTTTCACTTTGTTTTTTTCCGAAAAGTCCTCGCTGCCGTCGAGTTTGTAGTCGTAGGCCTGCAGTTGTCCGCGCAGCATGAGCTTGAAGAGGCGTGTGAAAAGGTTTTCGCGTCCTCCGGCCGGTATGGTGGGATAGTAGAGCACGGCGTTGTCCTCTTTGGTAAGGTCGAGCGAAAGGTATATGTCGCGCCTCCAGGCGGCATCGTCGGGCATGGGTTGCGCCGTGGGGAAATCGCGGTAAGCCACTCCCTGCGGCGTGGTGCTCTGGTTTTTCTTTTCGTCCTCCTGGCGCAGCCTGGCCGGTGGTTGTGCTGCCGCCGCAAGGGCTGTGAGGCTGAGGATGATGGCTATGATATGTTTCATCGTTGTGAGAGTTTTCAGGGGTTGTTCGGTATGGTCGGCATGGTCAGTTCACGATGACCTCGACTGGCTGCGGGAGTGTGCGCTCTGTGCCGTCGGGGCCTGCTACGCGTACCCGGGATATGTAGAAGCGTCCCCCGCGGCGCAGTGAGCGTATGAGTTCGCGCTGTGCGCCGGTGATGCGGGAGCCGGCGGATGTTTCGGGTCTGAAGTTGCCCATGCGGTCGGCAAAGACGGCTTCGAATCCGAGCACGCGGAAAGGGATGTCGAGCAATCCGTCGTCGATGGCGGCGCCTATCTCCTGTGCACCCAGAATGCTGCCTTTGGCCAGTCGTCCGCCCTTGAAGCGGTCGGTGCCTACGGCTATGTAGGCTGTCGGGTCGGGCAGTTTACGCACTTTGAAGGCGAACGTTCCCATTGTTTGCCGCTTGCCGCCCACTTCGCCTGTTACGGTGAAGATGACGTCCTGTCCTACGGCGGAGGGGCGTGCGGTGTATTTTCCTTTGCCGTGTGGGGTGAGCTGTCCGCCGGTCATTGAAAGGCTGATTTTGTCGGCCGGAATGCCGGAGGCCGATACGCTTACTGGGTTTTCGAATCCGGCGTAGAGCACGTTCATGAGGTCGGCCGCTACGGTGGCGCCGCTGGGCGGGGCCAGCACGTTGTAGCGTTGCGTGAAGTTGCGGCGGATGGTTTCGCCGGTGTTGTTGCGCATGATGATGTGTCCCGAGAAACTGTATTCTCCTGGGCCGCCTGCGGTAAAGGAGTAGGTGCCGTTGTCGGCTATGCGGCGGCCGTTAACGTAGATTTCAGGGCGTTGTGTGGTGTCTACCGCAGCCATGAAGATGTTGGAGCGGAAAGTCTGGCCGGGGAAGAGCGTGGTGGCTTCGGGCAGTACGTAAGCGTTGAGCTCGTTTACGCGGATGTCCTTCATGTCAATGTTGGCTATGAGGCTGTGGAGCACTTCGCCTTCGGCCTGCCGAACGTCGCTTTGCAGTTTGGTGAGCATTGTTACGGCTGCGATGGATGGCATGGCCTCAAACATGTGCTCCTGCCAGTTCTTGCCGGCGTTTTCGGGGGTCTGGGGCACTTCTGTGGTGAGGTTGGAGGCTATGAGCGCGCGTTGGCGGCCGTCGGTTATGAGGGCAAGGATGCGCTGGCGGAAGTGGTCGATGCCGCGTTTGAGGGCTTCGCCTTTTCCCCTTACCGGGGCCAGCATGATGCGTCCGGCGGCGTCGAGGTCTTCTTTGTTTTCGAGCGCCGAGGGGTTGCCTTTCGGACCGTCCGCTTCGCGGGCTATGGCCCAGCGCAGCTGTTCGGCAAAGTTGTAGAGCGAGTCGGACATTTGTTTCACCGCTATGGCTTTGTCGTACCACGGGCGCACTTTCCCTGGATTGGCCTTGAGCTGTTCGGCAAGGTCTTTGTATACGGCTTCGTTTTCCTTCACAGCATTGCCGGTGGTGCGGTTGAGGCTTTCGCCTACGAGGTCGAAGCCCTTGAGCACTTCGTTCGAGACGTTGAGCGCCAACATGGCCAGCAGGACGATGTACATGAGATTGATCATCTTCTGGCGGGGTGAGACCGGTCTTTTCTTTACTGTCATTTCGGGTCGGGCGGTTTATTGGTCGGATGGTGCGGGAGCGTTGCCGCGCATGTTCACGGTGAGGGCTTCGATCATGCGGCCGTACACGTGGTTGAGTTCTTCAATCTGTCGGGCGAGTTTGTGGGTCTGGTCGTTGATTTGGTCGATGGTGCCTACTTGCAGGCTGATGCCTTTGAGATGTAGCTCGTAGACCTTGTTGATACCCGTGAGAGTGCGGTTGAGGTTGTCCATCTCTTCGCTGTCGCGTGTGAGGCGCGCGCTTTGTTCGTCCACTTTGGCAAATGTGTCGGCCAGCGTCCGGAGTTGTCCGATGTAAGTCTGCGTGGCCTCCTCCATTTCGGGCGAGAGGACGGCTTGTGCGCGGCGCAGCAGCTCGTCGTTGGCGGCGCGTATGATGGCGGCCAGTCGGTGTGCCTCGTCGGCGAAGGGTTCTTCGCCTTGCGGCGTGGCGGCGGCGATGGCGGCCTGTGCGGCCTTGACGGGATCGGCCGTTGTGTTGCTGCCGTTGGCGGCAAGGATAACCGTTGCGCCTTGTGTGGCTTTTCCGGCCCCTTGCGGCGCGTCTTCAGTCTCTTCCTCTGTTTGGTCCTCCTCTTCTTCCTCGTCCTCCAGTCCGAGCCGCCGGGCTATTTCCTCGTCCGTCTCATAGTCGTTGGGCAGTTCCTTGCCTATTTCAGTCTTGTCGAAGGGCCGGTCGAAAGCCGAGAGGAAGAATACGATGACCTCCGTTCCCATGCCGATGAAGAGCATGAGGTTGCCACCCGGCAGGTGGGTCAGTTTGAAGAGGGCGCCTAGAATCACGATGGCGGCTCCCCAGCTGTAGGCGTAGTTGAGAAACGTCTGTCCGGGCACACTGTCCATCCAGTGTTGCAGGCGGACAACCAAATTTATCTTAATGGCCATGTTCGTCAGGAGTGTTTAGAGAGGTGAATGTTATTTCCGTTTCTTTTTTGAGGGGGCGTTGCTGCTGGTCGTTACGGCCTTTGAGCGCACGCAGCGGAAGCCTATGTAGGAGCGTGGCTGGTTTTGGTATTCCCATGTGCGCCATGCCGAGCGTATGTAGGAGAGGGGGTCTTTCCACGAGCCGCCGCGCACGCTCTTGCGTTTGAGCACATAGGGGTCTTCCTTGGCGGCATTGTAGCTCAGCTGGGGATTGAGGTCGGCCATGGCCTCCACGCCAGCTTCGGTGTAGACCGTGCTGGTCCACTCGGCCACGTTGCCTGCCATGTCGAAGAGTCCGTTGGAGTTGGCGCCGTAAATGCCCACGCGTGAGGTGATGAGGTTGCCGTCATCGGTATAGTTGCCTCGGTCGGGTTTGAAATTGGCAAAGAAACATCCCTCTTCGCTTTTCGACTCCATGCCCTGCCACGGGAAGGGGTTGCCCTCCTTGCCGCGTGCGGCATATTCCCACTCTATCTCCGTGGGCAGCCGGTAGCGCTGTATGTAGCGCGCCTGCGGCCCCATGCCGCGCATGAGGTAGTCGGTTCGCCAGGCACAGAAAGCCTCAGCCTGCTCCCACGTCACGCCCACGACGGGATAATCGTTGTAGGCGGCCGAGGAGAAGTAGAGCTTCATGTAGCTTTCGTTGTTGGCATTGGTAAAGTCGTTCACCCAGCACGTCGTGTCGGGATATACGTGCACGATGTACGTGTTGAGGAAGTCGTAGGGCGATGACAGCGGCCGTTCGATGGTTTGCCTGACTATTTCGCCGTTGTCGTCGATGTAGGCCGTGTCTTTCGAAATCATCACCACCTCGTCGGGGTCGGTCGCGCGGTCGGTGTTGAGGTTGCGCTCCCTCGGGTCGAGGCGGTATTTGCGCAAGGCGGCCTTTTCGTAGTCGTATATCTCGTAGCGGTAGGTGAGCTGCCGTGTGTCGAGCATGGTGGTGCCGTCGATGGGATGTGTCACGTAGACGCTCCTGATGGCCCGTTCCTGATCCTCGGTGGGCTTGCGCCAGGGAATGGGCTTGGACCAGTTGAGGTGGGGCGTCACCGGTTCGCCGTTGCGGTCGGTTTCTATCTTGTAGGTCTCGTCGCCGCCGTAGGAGGGGTCGGCCAGGCGTTCACGGATGATGCTGTCGCGCACCCATTCCACGAACTGACGGTACATGGAGTTGGTCACTTCCGTCTGGTCCATCCAGAAACCGTCCACCGAGATGTCCTTTACGGGTGTCAGTATGCCCCATAGCGAGTCGGCATCGGCCATGCCGGCCTTGAGGTAGCCGCGTTTCACCTCCACCATGCCGAAAGGCGTCGGTTCGTTGAAGGCGGCTCCGCGAGCACCCGTCACTTCGCCGCCGTTCATCATGGCGCGACCGCTGCCCATGCACGAGACAATGGCCAGCACTGAGAGAAAAACAACAATCATGCCCGAAAGCCGTTTGAGTCCGGTTCCGTGGCAGATGCCTTTGCTGTTAACGGAATGTATCATATATATAATATAGGTGTCTTTATGAGAAAATGTGATGGCACTCTTGGGTGCCGCTGCCCGTGTCAGAGAAATCTCACGCTCTTGTGCAGGTTTTTGCCGCGCTTGCCCAGGTTCAGGTCGAGGCGGTATCCCAGCGTCACTTCATGCTGTCCCGCGCCGATGCCCATACCGCCCGTGAAAGCCTCGTAAGAGTAGCTCAGGTCAATGCCGTGGAACGTTCCGCCGAAGAACATCGCCACCGAGTGCTGCGGACTGTAGTTGGCGCCGCCGTAGAGCCGTTTTTTTCCGCTGGCGTAGTTGATCCGTGCCGTGAGGTCGGCGCGCAGGTCCGTACCGTCGTAGCGCAACATGACGGAGGGAACTATAGTCAATAACGGTGTGCGGGTGCGGATATTGTAGCCGGCCGTGAAATTATATAGAGATTTAACTTTTATCTCGTTCGTTTCGCCCAGTATGACCGTCGGTGCCGTGAGATGCTGTACGGCCACGCCGGCATACCACGCCTTGCGGGTGTACCACAAGCCGGCGGAGGCGTCGAATTTCGAGCCGCTCAGCTTTGACGAGGGGAAGGCGGGGTCGTTCGCGTCGCCCAAATCGGCCTTCGAGCCGTCTACGCTCTCGTTGAGCATGTCGGCTTCGGCGCCGATGCCCAGCACGCCGCCGAAGAGTTTCAGATGGTAGGCATACTGCACGCTGAAGCGCTGGTGGGCAAAGAGTCCGAACTGGTCGTTTTGAAACACCACGCCCACGCCATGACGCGTCCGCCCCAGCTGCAGGGCCATGTCGGCGCCGGCAAACATCGTGCCTCCGGCGTCCTCAAAGCCTGCGGCGTGGCTCTGATAGCCCGCGTTGATGGAGAGTTGCGGCGATCGGCCTGCCGCCGCCGGGTTGAACTGCGTCTCCAGCTGCCAGTAGTGCAGAAAAGCCGGTTCCTGCTGCGCCACGGCCTGCGGGGCCGCTGTTGTGAGAACGATGCCTACGGCGGCCATCCATCGGCAAAAGGCTCCGCCCTTTAAGGGCAGAACCGCTGCTGCCGGCCGCCATGGCCGCCATGATGTAAGGGGTTCGCTGTTCACCTGGTGCGATTGCTTTGAAAGCCGGAGGGAAATGTCCCTTATGGCTGAGTAGCGGCAAAGTTAAGAAACAGTTTTGATTTTATTGGATTTTATGATGATTTATTTTCTATTGCGCCGTTAACATTTTTAACTTTCCGTTACATTCCGGCGTGTTAAAATATAGGTTGCCGGCGGGGGATTTTCAAAAGTCCGTACCGGAATTTCAAATCCAAGTATTTGTGTTGGATTTATAATATAGGCATTTGAGGGGAGAAAACGGTGTTTCTTTGCGGGAAAAAGGCGGGTAAATAAACAGGAAACGGGCTATTTTACTGTAATAGTCCGCTTCCTCCGGTGCAAAGATACGGCATTTTCCTCCGGAAAGCAAATAGTGTTAAAAAGTTCCGTCTGCTTCTGTCCGCCCTGTCCGTCGGTGTGTGCCGTCTGTCCGTTGCTTATGAGAAACTCATGTCGTAAAGGTAAATCTGTTATTGTCATTTCTGGTGAGCGCGTTGCCGGAGGCATCCTGAATGACAATATCGAACGACAGTTCGCCGTCAAATCCGTTGGGCATGTTGAGCGATGAATACGGCAGGAACAAGGTCATGTTGAAAGTGGTGTCCTCATAGGGTGCCGTGTCTGTTTTTGATGTGCGCACCTGTCCGTTGCCGTCGGCTCTTTTGAGTAAGGTCACATTGTCACTGTGGTAGAACCATGCGATGGCTTCGATACGGCGGTCTTTCATGCCGCTGACATCGAATTTCAGTTTTATTCTCATGCCTTTCCTTTCTCCCTGATAAACGTTGTGCTCCTGGTCGATGCTGGTTATCGAGGCCGTGGGGCCGGGGTTGGCTTCCTGTGAAATGTTTATGCGGAATCTTTTCGAGCCGGTCATCACTTCCATGTAGTCATTGCGCGGTGAACGGCTGTTGTTACGTTCGCATACCAGCGTGAAACCTGATGAGGTTTTGTTTTCGATGCGGCCCCATTGGGCTGGTTCTATGACGATTTCCCACGGGGTGTTTGAAGAGACGGTGAAGGCCTGGGAACCGCCTTCGTAACCGATATTGAAAGATTCGGGCGAAACTCTCAGAAAGTCCTCTGTGACGGGGCTTTCTTGGGAGGATTGGTTTTTTCCCTGTGAGACGAAATCGTTGCTCTGATCCGCTTTCTGATGTTCCTGTTCTTCCGCTTCTGAATGGATCTTGCTGTTTGACGGTGTTTTTTGCCATTCGGAAATTCCGGCTACTGCTGCCCATAGGCATAACATGCAGACGGCGCCGGTCAGCAGCCGTCTCTTTATTTTACTTTTCTTCGGGTTCCCTTTTATATCTTTTTTCAGGCGTTCTATCTCCAGGTTCTTGGCTTTTATGAGACTGATGAAAGCACTGACTTTTTCTATCTCGGCATCGGTCTTGGTGATGTAAAGGTTGGCGTATCTTTTGGTAGCCTCGGCAATCTGGCCGGCGGTCGAGGCCTCAAGGCTGATTTCCTTACAGTCGAATATTGAGATGGAGAAGTCTGCCGGGGGCAGTTCCTGCGTGCTTTCGGCCGAAATGTCGATGGCGTCGGTGATTTGACGGGTGTATTCGTTGATGGCGACGCTTTCAGCGGCATAGCTTTTGGCGGCCCACTTCACGCAGGCCTTCGAGTCAAGGCGGAGAATCTCCCCCCTTTCCAACATTTTGGCGTATATGTCGTCGAAAATTCGGAACAGATGGTCGATGTTGCTGTAAATGCGGTTGATGCAGACGCATGCTCCGAAGTAATGCCTGTCGTTGAGCTTACGGACGTAGCCGTAGTAAAGCAGATTGTCCTTGCGGTGAACGACAATCTGCACGGTGTTTTTGGACTTCTTGAGGAAATCCTTGAAGAAAGCGCTGGTGTGGTCCTGCGGATAGGAGGCGAACCCTTCCGGCAGGATTCCGAAAAAATAAACAATGGGCTTCATTACTGGAACCTGATGACTTTTTTCTCCAAATCTACGGTGTATGACTTCTTGGCCAGATTGTCGATGACGGACGAGCCGATGAGGATTTCCGCTCCCGGATTGTCCACCACCGTTGCCTTGATGTCCCTCAGCGTGTGGGACTGGCCGTTTTTGTCGGTTATGGTTATTTCTCTGATGTTGTATACATCGTTCTTGATTACTGTGCCGTCGGCAATGGAACTGACTGTCTCGCCAAGGTAATCGTCTTGGGTCAATGTTTTGGACTTCAGCAAATCTATCAGTTCCAATGAAGAAATCAACATGCCGGAGCATCCGGTGTCAAAGATGGCGTCGTAGCCGTTGGTTCCATTTAGCTTGATGTGCACGGTTTTGAGGTTGCCTTCCGTTTTCTTGAAACTGATTTCAAACGAACTTTTGGAGACTTTTGGCTTGGCCGGGGTGTTGGGAATGGCATAAGGGTCGTATTCGCTCTTCTTGGATTGGCAGGAGGAGAGCAACAGGAGGACTGATATTAAGGCGAGTATTTTATACTTTTTCATTGTTCTTTATTTTTTGTCGTTGGTTATGAGGTGTTTCCGGCAGTGTTTCAGCTTCTTTTGGGGAGGGTATGACGGCCCCACCGCTGTTTACTTTATTTTCAGGTTTAGATGGCTGTTTGGGAGGTTGGGGTCTGGAAACAGGGGATTTGACCTCTTGTGACGCAGCTTCCAAGATGCCATCGCTAAAGCTGTTTTGGTTTATTGGATCATCTTTAGATTTGCCAGTCTCCTCAGGTTCTTCGATGCTTTGGTTTTCCTGTGTGGCTGGATTGGGAGTTGTTTCCACACCGGTGATTTCGGTGGTGTCTTGACTGCTGGTGTTTGGCTCGGCAATATTTTGCGGGTCTCCGCATCCTTTCATGCTAAGCACCATTATCAGTGCTATCGTCACCAGCAGGACGGTGTTGACGGCCGGTAGCAGGGCCAACCAGTTGGCTTCGGGTTTGACTGGTATAGGAATTGGGCCTTCTGTTTTTTGTTCCTTGACTTTGCCTATGACTGCGGCGATGCTTTCAAGCTTGGTATTCAAGGTCTTGTTGGCGGCTTGCAGGTCGCTTTTTTCCTTTGTGAGGACGTTGACCTGCTTTTTGAACTGGTCCAACTGGTGGCCGGCCGAGGTGCAGGAACTGGCTATCTCTTCGTTCAGCTTCTTGATTTGCTCCTGTAGGTCTCCAATCTGCCGTGTCTTCCCTTCAAGTTCGGCCTGTGCCTTTCGGCATTGCTGTATGTAGGCGTTGGTGTTGGACAGCAGGGCGTCTTTCGTCTCGGCGTTTTCGGTGACGATGATTCTGCCTGCGGTTCTCAGATGTTGTACGAAGGCTTTGGCGTCGCAGTCCTGCACGTTATAGTAAATGTCGTTCCTTAACTCTGTCTGTGGCTTGAAGGCGGCATCGAAGTCCTCTTCCAGATTGACATAACCGCTTTTGACGGCGGCCGCCACCTTGTTGAGCAATCCTGCATCGTTGAAGTCGTGAATGAGATACTTGCCGTTGCTGTCGATGCAGGAGCCGGCCACCGTCTCTTTTATCGCTCTCTTCAGGAGTGCGTGGACTTCGCTGACGAGGCAGCAGTACTTCTGGGGGATAACCAGTGAAAGGGCGAAGAAACTCGTGCGGTTGGCCATGTCTTTGATGTTGACTCCCAACTGATAGGTGTACACGCTGTACCAGACGTTTTTCCAGTACCGGACCTCCACAATCAGGGCTTGCGGGTCCTTGATGCGGTTCATTCCCTCGAAAAAGTCGTCGACGATTTTCTGAGAGAGGGAACCGTCGATGCCGGCAGTTGTCAAAGAACTGCCGGCGGTCGGTTTACCGTGAATGATGATGTCCATGTCAGAATTTTCTTGTGATTTCTTTCCATAATTCGCGGGGATATACGTCACTGGATACGTGATAGGGCTGATTTTTGTTGCCGAAGTCGTCAACATCTTCGGAATACTTTCCCGTGCAGAAGGTCTTAAAAGCGAAGTTGTCGTATGTAAGAAATCCTCCTAACCCCGTCACCTTCATCGACCCGAACAGTTGCGGGTAGTTAAGTTCAGCATCTTTTCTGGCTCCCTTCAGGTTGGTGCATCCGTGGATGTTGCCCAGCATTGTTTTGTCTATTTTGTTGTATAGCAGGATAATGCGGTCTCTTTTGATGTCGATGCAAGGATAGAAATGTTCCAGAAAACGTCGCGTATAGCCTTTCCTGTATTCTACGTTCTCCCTGAATGAAATAGGTGAGTCCAGGTCTGTCAGTGTGACATATATTTTGGGATTGGAGCTTGTCATGATGGCAGACAGATAGGGTTTTACACTATCATTTACTCCTTCCTTTATTTTTTGGGGATCTGTTGTGTAGAAGTCTTCACCAGGAGCTTCAAGCAGTTTGGCCACCTCTTCGCCGCTTTTATTATATATGGAAACCAAAAGATACTCTACGGTTCCGGATAAGGCTGTTGTCGTGTCTAATTTTTCTTTAAATTCCTTACAGTCATTGTGATATTTGTCTGTGTTCAGGAATGTCGGATCTGTTTTTATCGTATATCCCTGATCACGTAAGTATTTGGCCAGACGGACCAGAATCATGGATTTTCCGCTTGACGCCGGACCTATGAATATGACAATCGGTACGGTATGGTTGGTAATGCTCAGTGTGGCTATCGTCCTATGCGTCGGTGTGAATTTTTCTTCTACGCGGTTTTGAACGGTTTCGTCAGACTGTCCGGTTGCTGTTCCGAAAGTGTTTTCTTGTAGGTCTTTGGGCTGGGAGATGTCTTCTCCTGTAACAATTGTAGGCATAGCAGGTGTGTTTTTTATAAATCTTGTTTGCGGAATAAGGTAAAGAGAATGAACGATATGATGTCGAAAATCAAGGCGATGACAATCCATTGTAGCATGGTCATGCCGGCCAGGCGATGGGAGGTGATGTCGCTCCATACGGATATGGTGTCGAACATGCGCGAAGAGGGGTATACGTTGAAACCTGTGGTGTCGTTGCCTGATTTGACAACGCTTTGTCGGACATATCCGTCAGGCATTTTGGCTATTACCTTGGCATTCTGTTGGTCATTGTATTTGTAGAAAGCGTCTACGGAGCCGTCTTTCAACACGGCAGGCAGGTGTTTCTCTTCCAGTTCGCTGATGGGGTCGAACAGCTCGTTCAGTTCCGCGTTCTGATTTTTCTTTCTGTCGTAGAAGTCTTCGATGACGGCGAGCTTCTTGTTCAGTTGCTCTGCCATGCGTGCGGTATATTTCGTGTACAGTTCGGGAAACCGGTTGCGTTGAGTGACGCCGATGTCTCCCGAGTCGCGTTTTTTGTCAAAGATGGTGTAGTTATTTTTGTCGGCATAGATTTTTGAATCGCTGGAGAGGATATTTGACGTAGATGTGAGGATGCTTATGCAGGCTTCGCCAAATCCGGCGTGATGTTCCATGGTGTTGAGCAGTTCTCTGCCGAAGGATTCGATATTGGTTTGAACGGAGGCCTTCACCGCCATTTGTGCCGAGTGTTTTTGGTCTTCTATGTTCTTGTTGTTCTTTGTCGTGTTTTCCTCGATGTACTTTTTAGCGCTGGCCAGTTCCTTTGTGAGAATGGTGTAGCCGTGTTTTTCCACGAAGAAGTAGTGGACATTGGTCATAAAACTGAACGTCCAGAACAGGAGAAATCCGATTAAACTGAAAGCGAATGTGGCCCGTGAGGCGCCTATGCGCTTTTGCATTTCCCCTATCACGTTTGTCAGGCACCAACTGGCAATGATAGCTACTATTAACACCAAAACGAAAATAAGCCAGAGATTGGTGCCGTTCAGGAGGTTGAGCGACAGTGAAGACGCTGTAAAGTAAGCGCTGAAGCCTGTAAATAGCAGATAGCCTGCCAGGCAGGCCATTTTGAGAATAAGTTTACCTCTGTTCATGATTATTGATTTTTTGTAAGTGTTTATATGTTTTGTTGTTTTTGCCGCTGTTTGTCATTTAATATAACAGTTGTGGATTTTGATTTTTGTTTATCGTTGTAGAATAGTAAGACTAATTACGGCATATTATTGTATAATTCACGGTAATTGACATGCAAATGTATGTAATTTTATTAATATAATAAAAATATAGTGGAATATTTTTACAAGTGTGTATTTTATTATTTTAACTGTTTAAACAGTTTCTCTGATTATAATCTGCGGATGGATGACACGTAGTAAGGATATGATGGGTGTAGGGTGACAGGTTTTGAACAGTTGTTTCAAAACATTCGTGTGCTTTCGGAAAACAGCGGCAAGATGTGGTCTAAAAAAGTCCGTATTGCAATTTGAATTGCAATACGGACTTTTGAAATTCCAAGTAATGTTTTGGCGCCTTGAGGTAATGTTTGCCTGAGCGCCATTATGGGTGTGGCCCTTACTCGCGGCCGGCGCGTTTGCGGGCGGTGTGGTCGAGAATGGTTTTGCGCATGCGCACCGATTTGGGCGTTACTTCCAGATATTCGTCTTCCTTGATGTACTCCAGAGCCTCTTCAAGGGAGAAGATGATGGGCGGTACGATGCGTGCCTTGTCGTCGGCGCCCGATGCGCGCATGTTGGTGAGCTGCTTGGCCTTGGTCACGTTGATGACCAGGTCGTTGTCGTGGACGTGTTCGCCCACCACCTGTCCGGCATATACATCGTCCTGCGGGGAGATGAAGAATTTTCCGCGGTCCTGCAGGTGGTCGATGGCGTAGGCAAAGGCTGTTCCGCCTTCGAGGGCTATCATGGAGCCGTTGGTGCGGCGCTGTATTTCGCCTTTGAAGGGCTGGTATTCCTTGAAGCGGTGGGCCATGATGGCTTCTCCCTGGCTGGCTGTGAGCACGTTGGTGCGCAGGCCGATGATGCCTCGTGAGGGAATGTTGAATTCTATGTCCACGCGTTCGCCCATGTTTTGCATGGAGGTCATCTCGCCCTTGCGGCGTGTCACCATGTCTATCATTTTGGAGGCGAACTCCTCGGGTACGTTGATGGTGAGCTCTTCGATAGGCTCGCACTTCTGTCCGTCTATTTCCTTATAGATGACCTGTGGCTGGCCCACTTGCAGTTCGTAGCCTTCGCGGCGCATGGTTTCGATGAGTATGGAGAGATGGAGCACGCCCCGTCCCGACACTATCCAGCGGTCGGCTCCCTCGGTTTTCTCAACGCGCAGGGCGAGATCCTTCTCGAGTTCCTTCTCAAGGCGGTCGTTTATGTGGCGTGAGGTGCAGAACTTGCCTTCCTTGCCGAAGAAAGGTGAGTCGTTGATGGTGAAGAGCATCGACATGGTGGGTTCGTCAATGGCGATGGTGGGAAGCGGTTCGGGATTTTCGGAGTCGCAGATGGTGTCGCCGATCTCGAAGTTCTCCAGTCCCACCACGGCGCAGATGTCGCCGCTGCCGACGGAGTCGGTCTTGTGCCGCCCCATGCCTTCGAAGGTGTGCACTTCCTTGATTCTGGTTTTCTCCATGGTGCCGTCGCGGTGGGCTATGACGCAGTTCATGCCTTCGCTCACTGTGCCCCTGTGGACGCGTCCCACGGCTATGCGTCCGGTGTAGTTGGAGTAGTCGAGCGATGTGATGAGCATTTGCGGCGTGCCTTCGAGCTGTTGTGGCGCCGGTATGATTTCTATGATTTTGTCGAGCAGGTAGTCGATGTTTCCGGTGGGTGTGTTGTAGTCTTCGCCCATCCAGTTGTTTTTGGCCGATCCGTATACAACTGGAAAGTCGAGCTGATCTTCGGTGGCGTTGAGGTCGCACATGAGGTCGAATACCATTTCGTAGACTTCCTCCGGCCGGCAGTTGGGTTTGTCCACCTTGTTGACCACCACGATGGGCTTGAGCCCTATCTGGAGGGCCTTTTGCAGTACGAAGCGCGTTTGCGGCATGGGGCCTTCGAAAGCGTCTACGAGCAGGATGCAGCCGTCGGCCATGTTGAGCACGCGCTCCACCTCTCCGCCGAAGTCGGAGTGTCCCGGGGTGTCGATGATGTTGATCTTTACATCCTTATAGCGTATGGAGACGTTTTTTGAGAGGATGGTGATGCCGCGCTCGCGTTCGAGGTCGTTGTTGTCGAGCATGAGGTCGGCTGTCTGTTGGTTTTGGCGGAAGAGGTTTCCGGCCATGAGCATCTTGTCCACGAGGGTGGTTTTGCCGTGGTCCACGTGGGCAATGATGGCAATGTTACGAATGTCTTGCATATATGTTGATACCTAATACCTTTGAAAATCGGGTGCAAAGTTACTTCAAGCCGGGCTAAGGGCCAAGTTCCGGCGGTTGTTTTTATGGTTTGCGGTGTCGGCGGCCGGACTTTTCCGTCTGTCGGGTCACGTGTTCGAACACGGTTCGTGATATGTCGGCTATGATACGTGCGTTGGTCACTGGCGCTTCGGCCGAGTCCTTCACGAATACGGCTATCACGTAGCGTTGGCCTGAGGGCAGGCGCACGAATCCTATGTCATTGGTTCCCGTCCACCGTTGCCGGCTGTTAAGGTCGCTGGTTCCTGTTTTGTGGCCGATGACGGCTTTTGTTTCCATCAGCGGCAGGGGCAGACGGTCCATGCCGGTCTGGCAGGTTATCATCAGGCGGCGTATGAGGCTCTGCACGTCGTGGCTGAAGAGCATTCTCGTTTCGAAGCGTTCGAGCAGCCGGGCGGCGTCGAGCGGCGAGGTGCGGTTGGCGTAACAGGCTTTCTCGCTGGCGTGCATTTCGGCTTCGGTGGCTGTGATAACCGTTTGCCGGAGGCCCAGCGAGCGTATGTAGCGGTTCACGTAGCGTGGGCCGCCTATGAGGTTGAAAAGGATGTCGCAGGCGTTGTTGTCGCTTTGCTGCAGGGTGTACCGGAGCAGGTCGCCGATGCTCACTCTCACGCCGCCGCCGGGATATTGGTCGCGCAGAGGGCTCCAGGTGTCGGGCAGGAGCTGCTCGGGCGTGATGTATATCTTGTCGGTGATCTGACCGTCTTCGTGTTGCAGGAAATTGGCTACGGCCAGTGCCTGATGAAATTTCATGACACTCATGAGCGGATAATCCGCCGTGTTGTTTACAGTAGTGGTTTCCAGTCCGTTAACGATTACCGCCACACCTATCTTGGCATCATAGGGAGCGATGACTTCTTCTATCTTGGCTTGCAGCAGGGAGTCATCCTGTGCCTTGGCCGTGACTGCTGGCAGGAGCAGTAAGAGGAGGATGATTTTTTGTTTCATATTGCTGGTCGGGATGTTGATTTGCGGTGTTCTGCAATGTAGCTGTTCGGGTGATGTTTCGCTTGGGGGGCAAAGGTACGATTTTTTCGGGGATTTCTTTGTGTAAAAACATTACTTGGAATTTAAATTATAAGTATTGCTTTTCAAATTCCAAGTAATGTTTTTTCCGGAGGCGTTCCGTGCCTGTTTTTTTGAGGGGTCGCTTTAGGGAGGGATTGAGCAAGGAGGCGCGGTGTGTTACCGCTTTGCGCTTTCCCGGCGGCGGTATTTTCTACGGCTCTCTTTTCTTCGGCTGGTCTGCCGGTGTTGGCGACAGGTTACGGTCAGGTCCTGAATATTTTACCGCCATTCCTGTCGTTTTGCAAAAAATGATTTTATTTGGAAGTCTATTTGTTTTCCATCTAAAACTGTTTTCGGGCGTTGTGTGCATTGATTGAAGTGGCGGGCTGTCCCGCGTATGAACTACAAGCCCCCGCAAGCAATGCATTGCTTGCGGGGGCTTGTAGTTTTGAAAAAGAGAAAGTGCAACATTAGACAGGGCATAAACAAGAATCCGAATAAGGTTAAAGAACCGTATAGTTCCAGAAATGCAGCACGTTGTAGGCTTTTGAGGTGTTTACATGGGTCATGTAGGCTTTGCCTTTGCGGTGTGCCTCCTTGCGTGAGAGGGTACATCCCTTTCTGTAGTAAGTCATGAGTGCGAGCCTGTAGAGTGCATCCATATCGTTTTTGTCTGTCTGCACTATTTTTTCGTAGCACTGGTATGCTGTCGTATAATCTTTGTTGCGGTATGCTTCGGCGGCTTTTATTTTAAACGATTTGATTTCTCCGCCGTTACTGATATCGTAAATCTTGCCGCTTTGGGCATCTGTATATATGGTTTCATCGAACACGTTCCGCTGGCCTCCTACGATGTAAGTTTTACGTACACAGGTCTTAATGCAAGGCATGGTGGACGCCGACAGTTTGCCTTCTTCGAATTCTGGCTGTACGCCGAAGTATTCGTTGCTCCTGATGTCGTAGTCTACTTTCATGATTTTGTCCTTGTAGATGTATTCGTATATCTTGTTGATATACATGACGGAAGTCAGGAAGTCAAAACTATGGCTGCTGGTATGGCTGTCGTAGCTGAAGTGTCTGAAGTCGTTGGGGATGTCTATTCCGCTTACGAGCTCACTGTTGGCGTAGAAGCATTCTTTCATTGATTTCTGCAGGTCGTATGCCCTGTTCGGGTCGCTTGTGTAGCCCATGGCCTTCATGCTGCTGTAGAAGTTCTCAACCGCAGCTGGTGTTTTTGGGAGTGCCGCTACGATGTGGGTGGTGATGACCAGCATGGCTAGCAGAGTGGCGCGTATTCTCAGCTTTTTTATATTTTCCATGGTGTGATGGTGTATATGAATCCGAAAGTATAGGTCCTGATGTTGGCGGCTGTATTCGTTTCCTTGAAAAGTTTGTAGTGTGGCACATCAGCGTAGAGTCCTAGTCCCTGAAGTGCGCCTCTTCCGTTAATCCGGATGGCGTAGTGGCTGGTTAGTCCTTTCCGTAGGTTGCCGGTAGGCACGGTTCCGGTGGAAGTGTTGTATTTTATGGGAATGTCATATCGCAGTCCGGCTTCCACAATGACGTGCGTTGCACTTGTTATTCTGCCTATGTTAAGCAGCAGTCCGCCTCCCAGTTGCAGACGTTTCAAGTTGTTATGCAGGTACCCGTCCAGTTGCTCATAAGTATTCTTGAATTGGTTGATTCTGTAATGCGCTGAGCCGAACAGGCCCCAGTTGAATGCTCCGGGACGGAAGGTCTGGTACCCCAACTTGCCCCCTGTGGTAATGTCGGCGAAGATGTCGCGGGCCGTTATTCCCGTCACATCGTAGTTTCTTGTCTTGTAGCGGTCGGCCTGTCCTGTGGTGTTGAGATGTGTGTAGGTGTAGGCATTGTCGAAGAGCATGGTGTTGGTCAGTTTGTTGAGCCATGCTGTGGCTATGTTGAATATGGCGAAGGAATAGATGTTGCTCGTTCCCACATCGAGCTTGTAATAAAAGTGCTGTGCTTTTGTTTGTGCCAGCATTGTCACAGAAAGCATGCCTATCAATATGGTTCTTTTCATGTTATTCGTTGTTTTTGTCATTACCTGTTTTCCTGAGTTCTGTAATAAGCCAACCGCTGTTTGTACCCTGTCGGCCTATCTCCTCAACGGTGAAAGCATATCCCGGCACATCGGAGAAGCAGAAGATCAGTTTGTCCACACTTATGAAATCTATGGCTCTGCCGACACACATTCCGAAGAAGAATGATATGTCATCTATTTCCTTGTCTGCAGACCGCATGGCCGGCGTGAGCTGACGGTTGGTTTGAAAGATGTCCTGCAAGCTCATGAAATGCGTTTCGTGGTCAACGGGACTTATGGTGAGTCGCTTTTCGTTGTATAGTCCCAGTTTATCCAGTCCCTTTACCTCACTTATGGTCCAGCGCAGTTTGCCCTTGACCGTTTTCTCCATCTTCATGATCAGACTGATGCCGTAGTTCTTTCCTGCGTATTTCACTCTGCATCGTGCCTCGGCCTGTGTGCCGGCCGATTCGGTTGATAGTCGGCCGTCCCATGTGGCGGCGGCGCTGGCGAAGTTCAGGATGCTTTTCTTGAAGTCGGCATCGGAAAGTCCCTGATGCGACATTCTGAAGTCAAACAGCGAGATGATGTTTTCTTCTCTCGCATTCTCGGTAGTAAGACCAGGTTTTGATTCGTCACCGTTGAAACGGGCTGTGAACTCATCTATACTTTTCACTTGTGCCATAAAGTCCCTTTTAAGGTTGATGTCAGGGATATGGTTCTGTGCCTTTATCATTGCGGTTCCAAATACAAGTACGGTTAATAGTGCGGATATGAATATAACTTTATGATTCATCTTGTTGTTAGAGTTTCTTGGTTGACAGAACGTATATGTCTCCAAGGAAAGCCTCGAAGATCTCTTTTCCTGAAGGAAGTTGTTTATAGATGATGTAGCAGCGTATTTTCTTACTTGTCTTGTCCGAATATGTTATTTTCCCGTCTCTGTATCCGATGAACTTTTGAGTGAAGTAGGCTACACATTCATAATTGCCGTTGGCCGACTTTTGAATGTTGTCCACGCGCACGGCATCGGCTGATTCTATGACGATCTTCTCATAGTTCATCTTTGACTTGCCTGTAGCCGGGTCATACAGTTTATAAATGTAAGATTTCAGTTTCTGTGAGCTGCTGTATGCGCGGTTGGTACTGGAGGTCTGTATCTTGACGCCGGTGCTGTTCACGCGTCTGTCCAAGTCTTCATCGTAGTAGCTGTATGCTTCCCCTTTTCCCATGAATAGCTTGAACAGATTAGTTACGCTTTCACTTCGATTTTGATGGGAGAGTTTTTTGTCAACAACGCTTGAGAGTGAACTCTGAAATTCGTCAACTTTTTGTTTTATGCGTTGTTGGAATATTTTTTTCTGATTGTCTGTCAGTTCTTTTTGCGCTTGCAGATTTCCTGTGAAGAGGCTGAATAATAATAGAGAGAGGAGAATTTTGATATGTTTCATAATTTTTTTTATCGGGTTCTTATTTCATGTACGGTGAGTACGCCCTGTTCCTGACTGATGACATTCACCTGTACAATGAAAGGTGATAGACAGATGCGGCGTAGGAAGTCGGTCGGATTCTCATAGTCGACAACGGTTTCCATATCGCTGCCCACAGTCATTACTTTGCTGATGGAGTCGAAATGGCGGCTGGCGATGTCCGGAATCATGGAAAGGCGTTGTGTCTGGTCGGTCTTTTTGTTGACGATGTCGAGCAGAGCCTGGCTCAGCGGATTGGTGTCGCGTCGCGGGCGGTTGTCGGGACGTGGTCGATCATTGTCTGTGATGGAAACCTGCCCGCCCGTTACTTTGAAGTAGGGGTGCTGCTTGTGTCTGGTGCCTTCTTTGTCGATGATGACGCGTGCGGCGCACAAGTCATAGGCTTTTTGGAGTACTGTGTTCCAGTTGGGTGCGATTTTGCCTGCCCCCACCATTTCGAGCGCTTCTATGAGGTCGCACGTGTAGAGTCCGCCGGCGGCGGAGTTACACCAAGATGGTTCCGGAATTTTGCTGGAGGTGGCCATTACCAGACCCTTTGTGGCGAAAAGTTTCTTGTAGTTGTCCGCATTTACGCCGTTCAGGCTGGTGTAGTCTCCTCCCATGGCCCACAAGGGCTTGACGGTTGTCGCTCTTTGCACTACATTACAACAGTTAGAAAGGATGATGGCCAGGCGTGGCCTTTTGACCTGCACCCAATTGGCCAGGGCGGCCATAGGCACCCAGTTCTCCTGGTCTTCAAATCCTGTGTTCATGCAGTATTGTGGCCATGGGTCGTTTTCGTTGTTGGGAGCGTGGGAGCCGTGTCCGCCGTAAAAGGTGAGGATGACATCGTTTTCCTCTACATCCATCTCTTCCAGTACGGTTTTCAGGTTCTCTTTCGTGCAGAGCGTTCCGTCCAGGCAGTGGAAATCCTCATCATAGTCTATCAGGTTGCAGATGGTCTTTATCTTGTTTGTCACGTTTTTCATTTCCACCTGCATGCTTTGACCGATGCTCGGATCGATGGTGTTGCAGAATATTATGGAATGCAGAGTCTGGGCACATGCCGTGCCGCTCGCTATGGTAAGGGCTGTGGAGAGCAGCAGATTATTCAGTAGTTTCCTCATAGTCATTTGGTTCTTTTATTGTTGTTTTTCTTGCAGGAAATAATTGCAGAATCGTTTGACGAATGTGCCGTTGGCGTAGTTGTACTTGAAGAGTATCCTGTCATCGTATTTTACGGCCCATGTGAACGTGCTCGGTGAAATGATGATGTGCGCCACTTCCTTTTTCTTGGTACATTCGAATTCTATGATGGGATAATAGGGTGACATGGTGATGTAGGTGCTGTCATTATGGTAGTTCGCACCGTTCGACACCAGATTGTATTTCAGCACTACAGCTTGCTCCCGGGTGAGCGTGCCAAGAAGCGAGTCACGCACAAAGTGCGGTTCCACCTCATAGTCATCGGGCGTGATGGTTTCCTTGGGGGTGAGCGAGAATACTCTCACTTGCTTAGCGTTGATGAGTATGTCTGTCAGTTTCCGTCCCAATATCCTGTAAGCGGTTTTGTCTGGATGTATCCATTTGTTGCATACAGGTGCTTCTTTCGTGCTTTTGTTCTTGGTGTCGGTGTCTTTGGCTATGCCGCACGCCGTTGCGTAGTTCACACACAGTATGGTCATGGCTGTGAGGAACAGTACGTTTAATTTGTTTCTCATTGCTTTTATGTTTTTATAGTTCTATTTGGATTCTGAGACTTGTGCTGTGGTTTTTCGATCGGATGCCGGCATAAGGCTTCTGTCCGTCAGAAGTAATGAAATCTCTGTTGAAATAATCGTATTGCGGCATGTTGTAGACGGCACCTATTGACCATCTTTCCTTAAAGCGGACGCCGAGGCCGAAACTCGTGGAAAGCCCGTTACCGAATTGCTCTTTGGCGTTGTCGAATGGTCCCTTGCAACTGAATATCTTGTTGTATTTCGTACCCATTTCAAGAAAGATGATGTGTTCGTCATCATCGTTCAAGGGAATGCTTGCGCGCAGGATGGCTCCTGCTGACCAGCTGCTTGACTTGTACCGTTCCATGTAGTCCAGATTTCTGTTGGGCTGCATGCCGAATTGGCGGAAATTGTATTCTCCGTTGAGGAATATGCCGAGAATGGAGAATTTCGGTTGGTAGCCAATAGTGATGCCGTAGCCGAAGTTATTGAACACATCTCTGCTCTTAAAGCCGAAGTACTTGCCGTTATCTACCTTTATTTTTCCTTGCTGGTCCTTTACTCTGAGCCAGTCATAACTGAAGCCACCGTTGCCTAATCCCAATATCTGGTTGATTAATAATACAGGTGTCTGTACGATGCTGCCCCAGAAGTTCCCGGAGTGAGAGCTGATACCGAATGAAATGTCTCTCGCAATGACCTTGCAGGGAACAAGTGGCAACAAGGCAGCCAACAGAAGCGAATGAATTTTGTGTTTCTTCATTTTTGATAAAATGCGCCACCAGTTCTCCAATAGGCAAATTCTGTATTGAAGTTATAGTACAAAAAAAGCGTGAGAACTGTATCGTTACTCGTCCCACACCTGGAGGCTCTTGCATTGCCCGATATTGTAAGAACGAGCAACACAGAGCCCACGCCGATATGAATATAATCCTCCCCATAGTCTGCAAAGCAGTAACGCATGTCCCTTGAGTGAGGCATGGCTGGGGCTGCAATGCAGACAGGGGGATATATATGCACATCCCGAGGACATCCATCGTTGCTTTTCTCTGACAATACCTGTGGTAAATTTGCAAGATTTCCAAGTGTCAAGAGACAAGCGCGTGATAAACGCCTTTTTGTATGTCATGGCTCCTTTTTCCCGCCTCTTTCCCGCCTGTGGCGTTCGGCGTGGGGTCCCCTCTGCTTCTCATCAGACATTTTGTGCCTTTGTTGAAACGGGAGGACGAATTCATGGAAGCCGGTGACAAAGTTACGGATTAAAAATGATTAAAAAGTCTTTTCAGATAATTATTTTTTCAGATATGTTTTCGTTATTTTGCCGGCTGGTGTTGCGGCTTCTGTCTTTTGGCGTAGAACTACAAGCTCCCGCAAGCAACGTATGCTTGTGGGAGCTTGTAGTTCGTACGTAAGGAAAAGGTCTTTGCCTTACTTGCGGAGGCCGAGGGCCTTGATGATGGCACGGTAACGCTCAATGTCGCGGTCCTTGAGGTAGTTGAGGAGGGCGCGGCGCTTACCTACCAGTTTAACGAGAGCGCGTTCGGTGGTATGATCTTTACGGTTGGCTCTCATGTGCTCCGTCAAGTGGGAAATACGGTATGAGAACAAGGCCACCTGGCTCTCGGCGGAGCCGGTATCCGTGTTAGACTTTCCGTACTGTCCAAAGATCTCTTGCTTCTTTGCAGAATCTAAATACATGATGTAGATAAATTAATTAATTGTACTAATGTGCTTTTTAGCGGGTGCAAAGTTAAGGACTTCTGCGCATACGGCCAAGCGTTTGAGGCATAAAGTTTTAGAAACTTTGTCTCTTTGTGGCTGGGCTGTTCCCTGTTTTCGGTTGCGCCGGCTCATCGCGCCAGCCATGGCAGGGGATTGATGTGTGTGGCGGTGTTGCCGTTTTTCTGCCGCAGCTGGAAGTGGAGGGTGCAGTTGCCGGCGGCATCGCGCGCCACGTTGCCCAGTGTCTGCCGGGTGTTTACCTGCTGTCCGCGGCGCACTGACACGCCGGAGAGGTTGCTGTAGACGGAATAATAGCCGCCGTGGCGCACGATGACGATGTATGACCCGCCGATGTTGGCTACGGCCGACACTTCGCCCTCGTAGACGCAGCGTGCCTTGGCGCCCGGCTGTCCGGTGAGGTTGATGCCTTTGCTGTCGAGCGTCACGCCTTTGAGCCCGTCGACGTTGTATTGTCCGTAGCGGCTTGTTACGGCGTAGGAACCGGTGATGGGCACGGGCAGGCGTCCGCGGTTGGCCCTGAAGCCTGACGAGACAGTACGGTCGGTATTGTCTTCTTTCTCGTAACGCGGTTCGGGCTTGGCGGGCGTTTTCTTGCCTGTTTTGGCCGGTGTTTTCTTTGAGGCTGACGATTTTTCACGTGCCCGCCGGGCGGC
>ERZ778514.68-NODE-68-length-99601-cov-19.339702_pt1 | contig 99601 bp, 100 predicted proteins | sample MGYA00510344_ERZ778514 | MGnify/ENA primary metagenome ERZ778514 (study PRJEB29527, sample SAMN07138968) | mouse gut metagenome | material: feces | host: mouse | place: China:Nanjing | collected 2016-01-25 ...
ATCTATGACATTGCCAAACAATTAGTTGGCGATTAACTGAGTATCCCTAATTATATTTGATGACATTGACAGACTTTCGGCTTCGGAGATAGAAGAGGTGTTTAGAATCATTCGAGGAAGTGCTAATTTTCCGAACTTTATTTTTTTGAGTGCTTTTGATAAGCATTATGTCCAGTCTGCACTTAGAAATTCAAATCCAGCTTATAATGAGCATTATATCGAGAAGTTTTTTGAATCTGAGTTTGCGCTGCCAGAACTTAGAGCTGAAAAACTTCATGATGTTATCCTCAATAATTTGACATGGATAGAAGATGAAAACGACCGAGAGTGTTTTACGTCATATGTTACAACTGACAAATTCCTTTCAGGAGAACTTCCAGTTTTCTATCCATTAACCAACTTGAGGTCAATATATCGATGGATTAATGGGATTCATGCACGGTACGAAATATTAAAGGGAGAATGCAATATTGAGGATCTTGCAGACCTCGAAATGCTCTATTTACTATTTCCAGAAGTCTATACATTACTTTCTAAAGATTTCAAGAGGGTGCTTTATACAGAAAGATATACAACCAACTACCAGTTGTGGGATACAAGTAAAGCTGTGTCAAGAGATGATGATTTCTTGCAATATCTCAATCAACGAAATCTATACGACATCAGGGAATATTGTAAAAACCAGTTTGGATACGATGACCATAAAATGAAAGATTTGGTGCATATTCTGAACAGGCTATTACCCAATACAGGTAGAGTCAACGATTTAACCAAGAGATTTTCCAATCCGAACTACACAAAAAGATATTTCAATGGAGTATTGGAATCGTCAGAGATATCAGACCAACAATTTAACGAATTAATAATAAAAAGAAGAGAAGACATTAAAGAATTCATTGGTAAGGATATTGATAATCAATATTCTCACGCCTTATTCCTTCAATGTCTCAATAAATCTCGATCTAACGAAAAAATAAATGACACTACTATTGAAAATATTATCTATATTGTCATATATGGAACCATACACTATGGTCAAATCATGCTATCCGGTTACGATTTAGCAAATTTGGCCAATAAATTATCTTATGATCTGCAATCAAAGAAGGCATATATCAGGAATATTATATCACAAGAACCATTTTCCTTTAGCCTCTTAGTTCAATTTTCACCTACCCATACAGATGGAAGCAATGATCTATCGTCAATTTTCTCAAAGGAAGATAGTGATAGTATTATAACTGAGATGCTAACAAAGGCAATCAACGAGAAATATTCGTTTAATAATATAGCCGATTATTTCTTCTATTCTAAAACAAAAGAATACAAAATCGATAAAGAATCAGGGAAAAGAACAGAAACATACAGCTCTCTAAATATCGAGGCCATGAATATATATAAGAGATACTTAGCTGAGAATTTTTTAACACATCCATCACATTATGTTTGGCATGACCATCCAAATGAAGAGTTGGTTTTCCCTTCAGAATACTTTACGGAATTTTGGGCTTCATGGAACGATTTTATTATATATTGTAACGAAGTAGGATTCCATTCTAAATTATCCGAAACTGACAAAAAGATTTTGGAAGAATACAAATTATTTATGCAACAATGGTTAGAGTCTGGGAAAAAACCTATTGAATACCAATTCTCTATAATAAACATTGGAAACAGATGAATGGATATAGAGCCGTTGGTATTAATTAGTATGCAAGATAACAAGACTGATATTTAGTTTTGGCTGTTTATACCATTCCTGCAATAACAATAACTTCCTGATATAATGGCAAAGAAGTTTGAGATACGAAATATCACGGCGGAGTTCCTAATCTTTCAGATTGAAGGGAAGGAATCAGGCGTACAGGTGATATACCATAACGAATCTGTGTGGTGTACGCAGAAGGCTATGGCGCAGTTGTTTGACTGCTCTTCTGACAATATAGGACTGCATCTGAAGAATATATACGAGACCGGAGAGTTGACCCCGGAGGCAACTACCGAGAATTTCTCGGTAGTTCAAGCCGAGGGTGAGCGTCAGGTCAACCGTTCGCTGAAATTCTACAATCTCGATGCCATTATATCGGTCGGTTATCGGGTGAACAGCACCCGAGCCACGCAGTTCAGGCAGTGGTGTACGTTTATTTTGCGGCAGTTTGCCATCCGGGGATATGTGATTGACAAGAAGCGGATGGAGAATGGTTCATTCATCGGAGAGGATTATTTCGAGCATCTGTTGGCTGAGATTCGGGAAATTCGTCTCAGTAAACGGCATTTCGATCAGAAGCTGACGGACATTTATGCTACAGCCATCGACTACAACCGCGATGCGCCAACCACCTGACTGTTCTTCAAGAAGGTTCAGAACAAGATGCACTACGCTGTGCATGGTCATACGGCTGCCGAGCTTATCGTGGAACAAGCGAATGCCGATAAAGAACACATGGGACTGACGGCATGGAAGAACGCTCCAGATGGAAAGATTGTCAAGCCTGATGTAAGTATTGCGAAGAACAATCTCAAGGAGGTGGAACTTGCCGATATGAGGCGACTTGTAAATGCCGTGCTTGATACAGCGGAGCGTATGGCTCAACGTCATATTCCCATGACTATGGAAGACTGGGCGAAACGAATCGACATAATTTTTGAAGCATCCCGCGATGCCGTTCTGACCGATGCCGGCAAAATCACCGCTGAATTTGCCAAGTGCTTTGCAGAATCAGAGTTTGAGAAATACCGCATCATCCACGACAAGCTCTTTCAGTCTGACTTTGACCGCTCAACGACGACAATTTACTTCCATTGGATATAGAATGACTCTAAAGTGCAAAATTTGCACTTTAGTTTACCCTTGGCAAAACTTCTTCCAAACCAATCAGACTTCTATTACTGCGGAATCATTGAAAGCGGTGTTTTCACCGAAGAAGACGTATCCCAGGGGATTACTGACGAGGCGGGTTTGCCGATTGTCAGGTCGGTTGGATGGTGTGAGTGGCCGTAGATCCAGGCTGTCAGCTATGTAGTTGCCGAGTTCAGTAGCATAGGCGGCATTTAGGACACTGCCTTTATGTTTATCTTCGATAGCTGCGAATGTTGGAGGTGGTGAGTGACAACGACTATTTTCTCGGCGTCGCTGTCAGCCACAGCCTTTTCGACGAATGCGAGGTTTCGCTCAAATTCATTGTTAATGTTTTGTGGAATGAGCCGACGCTTGTTGTAGAGAATCTGGGCGTAGTCGTTCATGCCGCTTTGGATAGCCATTTCGTCAACTGGCGGTATTATTGACCAAAGCGTTGAAGGAACAAAGTCAACGTTGTCTATGCGGACAACTTTATTATGGTAGTAGCCTACATTCGGCAGGAACATCTTTTGCCAACTGTCGCCCTGAGCCGCTATGTCGCCGTTGTTGTAAAATTCATGGTTGCCCGCTATCATCAGAACCTGACGATAGTTTTCTGATGCCCATTTCCAGAATCTGAGATGCGGAATGGTGGTGTCAACAAGATAACCGACATCTCCGGCTATGACGAGGACGTCGCCGACCGGTTCCAACGGCAGCGACTTCATGAAGCGCATATTCTCATGAAACTCCATGTGCAGGTCAGAGCAATATTGAATCTTCATAGAGTACGTTGTATATAAAAGTTTTTTATCACTTTTGAAAATCGAATATGGATGACAAGACAATTACCGTATCATCATCGGATCTTCCTCCCAACAGACGCATGTCTATGTTGTCGGGGGTGTCTGTCAGGTCAGTCGCAAGACTACCGTAGTCACATGGAACGATGTGGTCAAGCGCGGCGTAGGACGGAATTCCCTTTCTCGTTGTTGCCGTAAGCCAAACCTCTGTGTCCGGTTCAAATTTCTGTAGTTGATTTATCAGTTCTTTAACAGTCATTATTTTCTCAGGTTTATATAGGTCTGACAGCTCAGATTGTCAGTTGACTTAAATCAATATCAGGAATGATTGACACAGGGAGTTTATCCTTTATCAAGAAGCCCATATATAATGGTATCGTCAGTATATTTCCCTCTCTGCCAACATTATATTGACCTAATTTGATGCCATGGTTTACATGATACACGTCCTTGTTCTTCAGCACGGTTGTCATGCTTTTGGCTTTGCCTGTCTTTGCTTTGACCTCGATAATTACACATTCTCCCTTAAATCTAACCAAGAAGTCTATTTCAAGACCGCTCTCCTTATGAAAATAGTAGAGTTTCTGACCGGATTTACATAGAAAATCTGCCATGAGATTCTCAAAGATAGCACCTTTATACCCGCGAAGATTGCCTGCTAATATGTCGGTCTGTGTCCCATAATCAAGCATACCCATAAGAATGCCGAGATCTGTAGTGTAGACCTTGAAACAATCCGGAATGGAATTGCCGGACAATGGAAGTTCCGTGATAGTGGTGTTGTAGCAACGTTTCGCAATCCCGGCATCCTCCAGCCATTGAAGACTGCCAGAATACTGAGAAGCTCTTCCACCCTTCTTGACCACCGAATATTGGAATTTCTTATTTTCTTTTGCCAATTGTCTGGGTATCGAATCGAAGCATTCTCGTATGTGGGGTTTGTCCGAATCCTCAGCGTATTTGACCATATCTTCTTTATACTCGGCGATGAGAGTGCGTTGCTTCTCGTAAATTAACTCAACATTCTTGGTATCAAGATAGCAATTCACAACTTCGGGAAGACCTCCTACAATGATATATCTGTATAGCAATTCCATCATTGCCTTATGGATGCCTTCCGGAACAACGGTCTCATTTTCAAAACAAGCCCGTACTGTTTCAATTACATTCGTTCCAATTCCGTTTGCCCACAGAAATTCCTCGAAATCCAGCGGATACATCTCTACTAATGTTTCATATCCCACAGGAACAGAATCTTCTCCTTTATTTTTATCTTTATCTTTGCGCTTGCCATATCCTTCCACACCCAGAAGGGATCCAGTGGCGATAACATCAAAACGACCGTCCATATCGAATGATTTCAATGCAGTCCTTGCCTCTTTACACTCTTGTATTTCATCAAGGATAATGCACGTTTTGCCACTTACAAAACGACTGCCTGGAATCAATGCCGAGAGGTTGAGGATGATGGTCTCAACATCCAGGTTGCCGGCAAAAGCAGACTTTTTGTCTGGTTCTAGGATAAAATTCATATAGACCACATTCTCGTAATTGTCATTTGCGAACGTCTTTACGATATATGTCTTCCCGCACTGCCGCACACCTTTTATCACCAAAGGCTTCTTGTTGTCTGACTTTTTCCAATCAGATAAATATGTCTCGATTTTTCTTTTGAGCATGGGTTCTTTGATTTATCAATGCCAAAGTTACACTTTTCACACCGAATAAGCAAATAACTATTACACTTTTCCTAACGAATATTCTATTGTACATTGCATTTTTCCTAACGAATAACTGAGGGATATCCCCACTTTTTCAGACAAATGGGTAAAAATCATTTGCTCATCTCACTCAAAATTATTAACTTTGAGGGTACAAAAACGCAGGCCTGAGAAGGTCAGAATTAGCGAGTTATTGAAGGTGGATCGGGGCGATTTCGGGGCTTTGTACCCGAAAATTCGCAATCCGTTGAGCGATAAAATGTTCTATGCGATGCATCGTAAAAGTGGTTGATTGTTAATGTTTTACTGATGAAAACTGACTATTGTTGAACGATAAAGCCTATAAACTGTTTAAATTTTATTGAATCAAATTTAAGCAGTTTATAAAAAGTAAATAGACTCTAAAGTATATTATAAAACGTTTGCTGATTACATTGCATTTTCATAGTTTTGCAAAAACTATTTCTCACATTTCTTTTTCTTGAGAAGTTAACGGAGAAGTAAGGTTCGTTAAATTGTGGCAAGACCATTAAGAAACTGTTTAAAATTTATATCACTTTGCCTTTGAGAGTCTTGTCGGAGTCTTTTTGTTTATTCTTCGGTCACGTAGCTACGGCTACGCTCCCTCATCACAAACAAAAATCAATCCGACAATCCTTCTCAAAATCTGTATCATATAAATTTAAACAGATTCTAAGATAGAGATATAAATTTCAATCTGTCCATTATGCTAATGAAAAAGTTACGTTTTTTCTTGATTTTATTATCTTTGACTTGCTCTTATGCGCAGGCAGAGAAACTTTTTGTCGAGATGGAATTTCATGAAAATTGCATCAAACTCGATGATGGATCTAACAAGAATCACCAACCCATTAAAGGAGAAGATGGTAAAGACTTAAAATTTACATCTCTGATTGGGGCTATTAACTATATGTCACTACAAGGTTGGGAGTTAGTAGAAACAAGATCTGTTATATCAGGACAAGGCTATGTCAGTACTATTATTGGCGGACAGAGTTCTACAAATACAAAAGTGTATTATATCTTTTCAAAAGATGTAACAGAAGAAGAATTAGAACAAATTGTAAATAACAGCTATAAAACCAAGTAATTGCATCTGTTCACTCACCTTATGTCGCTTATATTGATTGCTGTATATTGACATTGTTTTTACACAAACAGAGTCGATATTAAATTTGCACCATGAAAAACGAAAAGATAAAACTTACATTAGATGACAGTAATATTGTCGATGCTCAGACTCCGCTGATTGTTTCGGCAAGTCGAGCAACCGACATTCCTGCTTTTTATAGCGAATGGTTTTTCAATCGTCTCGGCAAAGGTTATGTAAGATGGCGTAACCCCTACAATGGCAAGGATTCATACGTTTCTTTTGACAACACTAAATTCATAGTATTTTGGTCGAAGAATCCTGCGCCGCTATTGCCGTTCCTGCCAATCTTAAAGCAAAAAGGAATTGGATGTTACGTCCAATATACACTTAATGACTACGAAGCCGAGGGATTAGAGCCGAGTGTTCCACCTTTGCACGGGCGGATTGAAACATTCAAACGGCTGGTTGATGAATTGGGCTTAGGATCAGTCGTTTGGCGATTCGACCCGTTGATTCTGACAGACAGAATTTCCGCAGAGTATTTATTGCATAAAATCAGCAATATAGCAGGCGAATTACGCGGATATGTCGAGAAACTGGTGTTTAGTTTTGCTGATATATCCTCGTATCGCAAAGTCGGTCGGAATCTTTCCGAGGCAGGGATTAACTATCATGAGTGGTCGGAGGACGAAATGGTTGAATTTTCACGCAGACTGGCAGATATGAACCTCGGTCTCGAACTTGCGACCTGCGCCGAAAAAGTTGATCTTTCAGAATATGGAATCAGTCACAACCGCTGCATTGACCCGGAGCTGATATGTCGTTTATCACCGGAATTAGAACCTTTGATACGCAATTCTAAAACAGACAAAGGCCAACGCAAACTATGCGGCTGCATCGCATCAAAAGATATCGGAACTTACAATACCTGCCCGCACGGATGCGCATACTGCTACGCCAACACGTCCCCGGTTTCCGCTCGTCAAAACTACCTTCTGCATCAGCAGAACCCCGACAACGATTCAATTATATGAAAGGACATGACTGCGCATCATTTTGTCACGTGGATTAATGCTCTGCACCTATTGCAGTTTTACGCTATCAAATGAAGATAACACGGGCTTAAACTGTATCAAAGACACACTTATAAATCAATCTTATAAAGAACATGAACACACAGCGGAGAATCATCCGACAGATTAGGATGCATGAACTCACCGGCCTTTACCATTCCAATCTTTTGCATCACACGTTCTGACGGGGCATTTATCTTGGCTGTGAAAGAAAACAACCGTTCAATACCAGCACTCTTTGCCAGACTCAGCACAGCTTTGGCAGCTTCGGTTGCATATCCCAGATTGTGACAGTCGGCGGCAAGACGCCACCCTATTTCAACGCCGGGAGTGAAATTCGCGTCAAAGCCTATCTCATGCAGTCCGACATATCCTATAAACTCACCTGTGGATTTTATTTCTACAGCATATAATCCCCAGCCCTTCCGCTCGAACTCTGATTGAATCCGATTATAGAATGATTCAGTTTGTTGGTAAGTCAAAGTTGCCGGAAAGTAGCGCATCACACGCTCATCCTTATTCATATCGGCGAATGAAGGTAAATCCTCCGGCTTCCACGAACGAAGAATCAATCGGTCGGTCTCGATATGGTTCATTATTTCTCAAACTTGGATTCAATATATGCAAACAGATCCGGATTATTGCACATTGGATGTTGCAAACTTTTCCCACCTTTGAAACCATGTAATTTCAAAGCCGCTTCATCAAGTGAAATTCCGGTGTATTCTTCTACAGCCTTTAATCTCCATGTCATGTGCATTGGTGGCTCTTCAATCCAATACTTGCCATCTGCACGCATTTCTTCTGCGACAACTTCTGTCTTGAAAATAATCTTACGCTCTACTGAACTGAAGATATATACAATATCCCCAATAGCAAAATTGTTTCGTTCTCGTTTCCAACTGATAAATCCGGCTTTTTTCAATGAAACATAATGTTTACATCGTGAGGCATTGGCGTAAACAAGCCATTGTCTGGCAGCTCTTTTGTTGAATGTTGTTCTCATGCTGCAAAAGTACATATTTTTTTAATGCCCGTCAAAAAGCATTCTCTTGCGGGTATTATCTTATGTTTTATCAGTGTATTCCATTGTAATGTAATGGATTTTTGTAACTTTTCTCTAAAGAAAAAATCATTTCTTTTTGTCTGCTGGTGTGAAAATTCCAGGATTTTTATCTACATTTGTGAAAATAAGACTGTAAATCTGAAGCTAATAAAAGAACAAATAGATGCCCTGTACAAATCGGATTTTAGAGTATGTTTAGTTTTAAACCAAATTAAATATTTGAGTATGTTCAATTAATTATTGATTTCCTCACAAAGGATCTTTTGGGTTCTTTTTTAAAGATTTCATCAGTCACGATGCCCGCATCGCTCCCTCTTCAACTTTAAAAAAGCTCTCCAAAATCTCTCTTTGCGCTAAAATCATTTAAAAGTAAACATACTCTTAGACTGTTTGTTGAAGCTGGGCCATATTCAGTACTGGGGCGGATCCAAGATGCGTTTCTCGGACAGGTGTTGACGACTACAGATGAGGCATAGTAACAGATGAATCTCGAAAATCATATCATAATAATCAATGGGGTGGACAAGACATATCAGGTTGATTCCATCCGACTTGACGGTTATAAATACGCCATCAAATTTCAGAATACTGATAAAATCTATTCTTACTCAAGAGACAATGTTTTATGGCTGACAAATCCGACATCAATAGATTTTGAGAACTGTCATATTTTTGTCAATGGCAAGAAGGAAAAGAATATTCAGGCTGTTCATTTGTTTGCCCAAAATACAGCCAAATATTATGCTATAACTTATGGAAACGGTTTTGTCAAACATTACTCTGGTAACGAGGTTGATATCCGTCGTTCATGTTTGACCGGGGAGGCAACAAACGTGTTTGATTATCTGCAACAGTGTGCCGGGATAAATACTCTTGGCATCAATGAGGATGGTGAGTCATCTGATGGCATATTATCATCGGTTTATTCCAGAATCAGTTTTGTAGATGACGAAACTTCAGCCGCTGTTTATATGAGCCCCAACAAGGGTTTGAAACGGTATGGTAATGGCACTGCATTATTTCCCTTTGGCTGCAATGCAAGTCAGATGCGAGCTGTGAAAGCAGCTCTAACCAATCAGATAAGTGTTATCCAAGGTCCTCCGGGAACTGGTAAGACTCAGACGATACTCAACATTATCGCGAATTTATTGAAAGATAAGAAATCTGTTTTAGTGGTTTCCAACAATAACTCTGCGACAGAGAATGTATTGGAAAAACTCTCTAAAAATGGGCTCGATTTTCTGGTTGCTTCGTTAGGTAAAAAAGAGAATAAAGAAACTTTTATTGCAAATCAACCTCCTTTGAATCCCGGCCTCCAAACGTGGCGCAAGACCGCAATGGAGACGAACCGCGCATACCGAGAAGTCAAAGACTGCGTTGAGAAAGTCGAGAACATCTTCGATATGCAAGAAAGACTGGCAATATGCCGTCAGGAATTAGCTGAGGTAGAAGTCGAGATGTCTCATTATAAACAAGAGAGGCCTGATAAATTCAGCAATAAAGAAGTCAAGACATCCTCATCCAAAATTCTCAAAATATTAGGCCGAATAAAGAGTTTTTCAATAAAATATCAGCATGACTCAAAAGATTTCGTGCAACGATTCAAACGTCTTTGGAGTAAATTCAGTCTTGAATTACGCCTTAGGTTATCCTTTGACATAAAGGAGGAATTGACACCGGATTCAATGCCCCGGATCATATCACTGCTTGATTGGCTATTCTATATCCGTAGAGTCCATGAGCTTAAATCTGAGATTGAAAATTTAGAAACCCAACTGTCGCAACTTAATGCCGAGGCCTTAATGAAGTCTCTGACTGAAAGTTCAATGGCAATTCTTAAAGCGTCTTTAGCCCGACGATATAAATCGGAACGACCAATTATAGCTTCAGTTGCGGAATTATTCAACAATGGGGAATCTGTATTAGCCGATTATCCTATTATTCTTAGTACCACATTCTCGTCCAAGAACTGCTTCAATAGTGACACACTCTTTGACTATGTTATTATGGACGAGGCATCACAGGTTTCGGTCGAAACCGGTCTGTTGGCCTTAACATGCGCAAAAAATGCAGTTATTGTGGGAGATACTATGCAACTGCCTAACGTCATTACCGAAGATGACAGAGTAAAATTGGATGAGATTAGGAAATCAACAAATATACCCGATTCATACGATGCCGCCAATCACAGCTTCTTAAGTTCAGTATTGGCTACAATTCCAAACGTTCCGGAGACACTGCTTCGTGAACATTACCGTTGTCATCCCGACATAATCAACTTTTGCAACCAAAAGTTTTATGGCGGCAATCTGCTCATCATGACAAAGCGGAACGATGTCGAAAAACATCTGTTAGCCCTCGCGACCGCTCCCGGACAGCATTGCAGAGGACACTATAACCAACGTGAAATTGACGCTGTAAAAATCGAGTTAATGCCATTGCTTGATAATTTTGAGAATACGGGTATTATCGCTCCATATAATAGTCAGGTTAATCAATTTCGTTCTCAGATTCCCGAAATAGAGGCCGCTACAGTGCATAAATATCAAGGGCGGGAAAAAGATACCATTATTATGAGCGTTACAGATGATTTGATTACTGAATTTGCGGATAACGCTAATCTTCTGAATGTAGCAGTCTCACGAGCTAAAAACAAATTTTGCATTGTCGTTTCCGGAAACCCTCAGGAACTGAATGGCAACATCCATGATTTAATCAATTACATCAAATATCAGCAAGGGATTGTTATACAGAGTAAACTTCGTTCAATCTTTGACTATCTTTTCTCTCAAATTCAGGCGTATAATCGCGATAATGAGCCTGTATCTGAATACGATTCGGAAAATCTGACTTTTGATTTAATTGAGAATATCCGAACAAATTATCCTCACCTGTCTCACATCAAGGCTCTTTGTCATTATCCTATGCGGTATCTTATAAACGATACACAGGGATTGTCGGAACGAGAGAAAAGATATGCGCTGCATCCGGCAACGCATATCGACTTCTTGATTATCAACCGAGTCACAAAAGAACCTCTTCTTGCGATTGAGACAGACGGTTATCGTTTCCATAATGAAAAGACTGAACAGTTTCAACGAGACCGCATGAAAGACAAAATCCTTGAATTATACGGTCTGCAATTACTGCGACTTTCAACAGTTGGATATGGAGAGGAATCCAGGATTGTCGACGCGCTTGATAAACGAGTAAATCTCTCAAAACGACGTAATATTTGAGGGATTTTATAATTAATCGATTTTGCGCCGCACTGTAAATGCCGACGGTTGCCGCAAAGTTGTTCGCTGATCAGCATTACATGCATTACGGATAGACAGGGGGCTGAGTCATTGATTTTTGACTCAGCCCCTTCTTGTCTATTATATGCATGTCTGTGCTACTGTCAGGATGCCGGTTGATCGGTAGCGTCGGCCTTGGCTTCGTAGGCTTCCTGCGCCGCCTTCAGCTGAGCCTGAGAGGCCGCATCGGTCTGCCAGTGGAAGGGTACGAAATCGCTCTTCGGATTGACCCACGATGGCTTCTTGAATGCCAGAATGACAAACGGAAGTATCACAAACAGGGCGACTCCTCCGAAAAGCACTGAATACCATACCGTGGTAGAGCCCATTGATATCTGGTCCGGCGGGAAGAAACTGAGCACGAATGCCAGCAGTGAGCCGAGAAATCCGACGCCGGCCACTACCAACAGCAGCCAGTTTCCCTTTTTGCCGATGCGGAACGGACGTTTGGCGTTTTTCATCGAATAGCGGAGATAGATGACCGCGGCAAACATCAGCAGATAGGCAATCAGATAGAGCAGCACGGTGAGCTGCGACAATATCTGATAGAAGCTTTCAACCGATGGCATCACCACAAAAAGTAGCGACAACAGTGTCACGGCGCCGCCTTGTATGAACAGGATGTTTTTCTGCACACCGGCCTTGTTTGTCTTCTGGAAGAACGGGGGCAGATAGCCTGCCTGACCGACCGCAAACACACCTTTCGACGGGCCGGCCACCCATGTAAGCACTCCGGCGAGCACGCCGAACGCGAGGGCTATGGCGATTACGGGTGTGAGCCATTCCATGTGGAATGCGGTCATGTAGTTGTCAAATCCTACGAGAAGACTCTGCACGAGGTTGATGTCTTTGGCCGGGATTATGACTCCGAGGGCATAGGTGCCGAGCACAAAAATCAGCACGGTCACCAATGCGCCTCCGAATACAGCCTTCGGATAGTTGACCGTAGGATTCTTTATGTCGCGCACATGCACGCCCGACATCTCCATGCCGGCGTAAAAGAGGAATATGGAGGCAGCTAGCACCACATTGTCGAAGTTGGTGAGGTCAGGGAAGAAATCGCCATGGAAATCCATCTGCGAGTGTCCGCCCATAGCGAGATATATTACGCCGCACACCACGAGGAAACCGGCAGGAATTATGGTGCCCACCATACCGCCGATTTTCGAAATCTTGCCTACCCAGCCGAGCCCCTTCATCGATATGAGTGTCGCAATCCAGTAGATGGCGAGCACTACGGCGATAGTATAGAATTTGTTGGCCGCCAGATGCGAGTCGGCCACATGGTCCATGCCGATGAATGCGAGTGATACGGCTCCGAATGTCAGCACTGTCGGAAACCATATTGTGCTCTCGACCCATTGAAGCCAGATTCCGAGAAAACCGAGTTTACTGCCGAATGCCTCTCCGATCCAGCGGAACATTCCGCCCTGCTGATATGGGAAAAGCGATGCAAGTTCGGCGGCTACAAGTGATACCGGAATAAGGAACACCAGCGCCGCGAAAAGGTAGTAGAAGGCCGAGCTCATGCCGTAGACAGCCTCTGCCGGAAGTCCGCGCAGCGACACCACGGCCACGATGTTCATAATCATAAGGGTTCCTACGCCAAGCCGGGCAGCCGACTTGACAACGGCCTTTTTATTGGATACAGAGTTAGTTGCCATAGTAGTTTTAAGTTAAATAGTTGAACGATAAATCAGTCGGTGACGGTGACTCTGTCGCCGTTCATTATTCCCAGTCCGAGTATCTGCATGAACTCCCTGACGGCGGCCTGGGCTTTGACTGAGTTGCCGGCGCTGTCGAGCGGAGGCGCGAAAGCCGCGATGCCGAGCACACCCGGAAGCACACCGAGCACTCCGCCTCCGACACCGCTTTTTGCCGGAATTCCTGACGTGTAGAGCCAGTCGCCCGAATGCTGGTAAAATCCGACCGTAGCAATCAGTGTCGTGATTTTCGGCGCTATGGCCGGTTCGAATGCCTGTTTGCCGGTCAGCGGATTGACACCGCCCGAAGCGATGGTAGCAGCCATGACGGCGAGTTGTGAGCTTGTGATGCCGAGTGAGCACTGACGGGTATACAGGTCAAGGCTCATGTCGGGATCGTCATATATGCGGTTGTAGTTTTTGAGAAGCCACGTGATGGCGCGGTTATTGAAGTTAGTGGCGCTCTCGCTCTTGTAAAGTTCGTCGATAAGCACCGGAGCGGAGCCGCACAGGTCGGTGATGTTTTGCGTGATAGCATTCCATTTCGCGTCCGCATCACCCTTCGGGTCAATCATCGAGCATGCCGAGATTGCTCCGGCGTTGACGAGCGGTGTTGACGGATGGTCGTTTTCGAGCAGGATGGCGAAAATGGAGTTGAATGGAAGCCCGGTGGCGTCGGCGCCGATTTCATTCAGCACCCCGGCCGGGGTGTGCTGCCGCATGGCAAGGATTGCCGTAGGCACTTTTGATATCGATTCGATGCCGAAGCTGTAATCCGTGTCGCCGAAGTTGAACGACGTGCCGTCGGGAAGCATTACGCTGAGGCCGAACAGCCTGGGGTTGATGTTGGCCAGAAACGGTATGTAATCGGCATTAGCGCCACCGCTCAGTCCGGCTGCGTGAGAGTATGCTTCACGGGCGGCTCCCTCTATCTGCGATTTTGTGATAGTCTTGTTCATGATAGATAGTGTTTGGTAATAAAGAGCCCTGTAACGACCGGCCGGCGAACGCCTGAAAGAAGCGGCGCTCGCCGGCCGGGATATGTTGCGGGCGAAATAATCCGTGGAAGGTCAGCCCTTGCCGGAGCGGGTCACTTGCCTGTGTGGTTGAATGTCTTTGCTGCCAGAGGCACGTTCTTCTCCATTGAGATGCGTGTAGGCGTAGGATATTCAAGCGCATTGAGTTCTGCGACAGCAAAGCGGATGTCGGCGAGCAGCTGGTCGGCCATGTCGCGGCTGAAGCCCTGCTTGCAGAGCACACGCATCACAACGATATTCTCGATGTTTGCGGGCAACGTGTAAGCCGGCACCATCCATCCCTTCTGGGCAAGTTTGTCCTGAAGATCGAACAGAGTCCATTTTGCGGTTTTCTGCACATCGGGTTTCATCAGCCAGGTGAAGATCGGGTTGGGCACATCTTTTGAATATGGCTGGAACTCCGGCATGGCTGCAACCTGTTCGTGCAGATACTTGGCGACTGACAGAGAGTTGAACTGGACGTTCTTGTATCCGTCGAAGCCGAGGCGGATAAACTGGTAATACTGTCCGAGAATCTGTGCTGCCGGACGTGAGAAGTTCAGACCCACCTGACTGATTTCCGCGCCGAGATAATTGACGCTGAACGACATCACGTCGGGAAGATACTTCTTGTCTTTCCACACAACCCATCCAAGACCGGGATATACGAGGCCGAACTTGTGGCCCGATGTGCTGATCGAGAGTACCCATTTGAGGCGGAAGTCCCATTTCACTTCGGGGAAGAGGAACGGCAGGATAAATCCACCGGTCGCGGCATCGACGTGGATAGGAATATCGTAGCCGGTTTTGGCATTGTATGCGTCAAGAGCTTTGTCAAGAGCCTCCACATCGTCGTTCAGACCGGTCCAGGTGACACCCTGGATAGGCACGATGCAGATTGTGTTTTCGTCACACATCTTCAGCGCTTCCTCGGGGTCAAGAGAGGTCTTTTCGAGTGTCAGAGGCACAGTACGCATCTCTATCTGCCATAGTTGGGCGAATTTCTCCCATACCACCTGATATCCGGTTGATATCACGAAGTTAGGCTTGTCAAACGGTTTGCCTTCTTTCTGTCGGCGTTCACGCCACCTGATCCATGCGGCGATACCGCCGAGCATACAGGCTTCCGACGAACCGATGGCCAGTGCGCCGGTTTTCCACTGGCTGGTCTCGGGAGTGTTCCACAGGTTGGCCATTATGTTGATACATTTGCCGTTCATGACAGCGATACGCGGATACTCCGTCTCGTCGATATAGTTGATATTGATAGCCTCGTTCATCAGGCGGGTGGCATATTCGTCCATGTAAGTGGTGACGAATGTGGCGAGATTGAGTCGCGGCTGGGTCTGGGCGAATGTTTCGTCTTTTACCATCTGATAGGCAATCTCAGGAGTTGTGGGGCCGACGGGAATACGGTCGACCGGCGCGGCCTGAAGCATGGCGTCCGAACCGAATACATCGGTCTTTGCATCGCCTTTGCGGAAATAGGGGTCGGTGTTTGGATCTAACATAGTAGTAGTTGTTAAATTTAAAATTATTTTATCATTCAGGCGGCGGGATAGGGCATGTGAAAGACAATCGCATTCAATCCGTCGTCTTTAATAGAACATTGCCGCCATAATAAAAGTTTTGACAGAATATCGATATATATTAATTCCTCAGACCGTAATATTGCAGCCGCTGAAACATATTTGGTGAAAATTATGTTAGAAAAAAAGATGACATATTAAACATTCTTAAACCCTATATGTAAATGGACTGGTTAGCACAAACGCTGCGCGACAACCCCTCGCTTGCCGTATTCCTCACGATAGGAGTCGGCTTCTTTATCGGGCAACTTAAGTATAAATCCTTTTCACTCGGCACAGTCACTTCGGTGCTTCTTGTGGGAGTGCTTGTGGGACAGCTCGACATTCCGGTGCCTGGTCCGCTGAAAGATGTATTCTTCCTTCTGTTTCTGTTTTCTATCGGATACAGTGTCGGCCCGCAGTTCTTTCAATCGCTCCGAGGCGAAGGTGTCAAGCAGGTGCTTTTTGCCGTGGTCGTGTGTGTGCTGTGCCTTCTGAGCACATGGGCGGTGTCACTCTGCATGGGGTATAACATAGGTGAGGCGGTCGGACTGCTTGCCGGTTCGCAGACTATGTCGGCGGTAATCGGAGTCGGCACCGACACCATCAATACTCTCGGTATATCCGAAGCACAGAAGCAGGCCTGGCTCGGCATCATTCCGGTATGTTACGCGGTCACATACGTGTTCGGTACGATCGGGTCGGCTTACCTCCTTGCCAATCTCGGCCCATGCCTGTTGGGCGGCCTCAAAAAAGTCAAGGCCGAGACTGCCGAACTTGAGAAATCTCTCAATCAGGGAGGCGCCGACACTGACCCCAACTATATCAAGGCTCTCAGGCCTGTGACATTCCGCGCCTACAAGGCTACAGCCGATTTCTTTTCGTCGCCGCGCACGGCTGAAGATATTGAACGATATCTCGAAGAACAGGGGCGCAGGCTGTTTGTGGAGCGAGTCCGTTCCGACGGTAAGATTACCGATGTTGCAGCCGGCAAACCGCTGACCGTAAAGTCAGGCGACGAGATTGTGCTCAGCGGCCGTCGTGAGAGCATCGTGGGCGATGAAAGCTGGATCGGGCCGGAGGTGGCGGATTCGGAGATACTTGATTTTCCGGCCGAGGAACTTGATGTCACTATTGCCTCGAAAAGCCTGAGGGGCATGACAGTTGACACCCTCCGTCACCAGAAATTCATGTATGGGGTATCGATAAAGAAAATCACTCGTGCAGGGGTAAACGTGCCGGTGCTCAGCGGCATAACTCTACGCCATGGCGATATCATCACGATTGTCGGCCTCGAGCGGGAAGTCAGGGAAGCTGCTCCGAAAATCGGCTATGCCGACCGGCGCACCACAAAGACCGACCTCGTGTTCGTCGGCATCGGCATCTTCCTCGGCGGCCTGTTCGGCACTCTCGCCCTGCATCTTGGAAAAGTGCCTGTCAGCCTCAGCACAAGCGGTGGAGCACTTATCGCAGGCCTCGTGCTCGGTTGGCTCCGGTCGAAACACCCTACATTCGGACGTCTGCCCCGGTCATCTGTATGGTTGATGGACAATCTCGGACTTAACATGTTTATCGCCGTTGTCGGCATATCTTCGGGTCCGTCATTCGTAAGCGGCTTCAAGGAAGTCGGCGTGGTGATGTTCCTTATGGGTATAATAGCCACTTCCATACCGCTTATACTCGGCATGCTTATCGGTCGCAAGGTGTTTAAATTTCCTGCCGCCATCACTCTCGGATGCTGTGCCGGAAGCCGCACGACCACTGCATCACTCGGCGCCGTGCAGGATGCTATCGGAAGCTCGATACCCGCAATGGGCTATACGGTCACCTACGCCATCGGCAATACGCTGTTGATACTCTGGGGCGTCGTTATAGTCCTGTTGATGAGCTGACCGCTCTTCCCGTCAATTATATAAATCAGAATACTTCCGCCAAATAACAATGATTTTGGGAAGTATTCTGATTTTATTTTGTCAAATAGTTACTTCCGGGGAATGGTTTACGCTTTGTCGCCTGATATATATTCCGATGGCGTCACTCCATACTTCTGTTTGAAATACTTGGAAAACTGCTTTGGTGACAGCCCGACTTTCCATGCACATTCGCTGATATTCAGCTCGCGGCTGATCAACAGTCGGTGAGCTTCTTCAATACGAATATTGCGTATCAGCTCCAACGGAGATATGTCTGCCTCAGCCATGAGTTTCCTGTATAGATTGCTGCGGCTCATATCAGTTCCCTGCCTAAGTTCTCGACGCCGAAATCCGGGTCATCGATATTGGCTTTTATAATCTGAACGGCGCGCGACAACAGGTTGGATTTCTGCGTGTTTCCATCTGAATTTGGCGCGACGGCAGGTTGTGCGGCGTTATTGCTTTTTCTTGCGTTTCTGAGCCGCAGAGCCAATGGCATTGCCAGCAGCGCAATGATTGCAGCCGCGATATACGCTGCCAAAGGCAAGCCGCCACTTTCTGATTTTTGTATCTCAGATATGCCGAACGGCTTTGTTGCAGTCACGCCGGGATGCAATATTATATACGAACCGCTGCCCCCGATTGCGATAGTGCTGTCGGGCAACAGTTTAATCGCAAAACGTGTGAATTTGTCAAGCATCAGTCCGTCGTTCCGGCTGTATTTGTATATTCCGTCAGGTTCGGCCGGATGGAATATATAATAGAGATTATTTCCGGTAGTGACCCATATATCACCGTTGCTGTCGCCGGTTATAGCCTGAGGCGTGTCGTTAAGTTCGTAGCGTTCGCCCGACAGTGACATTACGCCATCGGTAGTGAGCAGCCACACTTTGCCTTTGACCGTAGTGTGCAATCCTCTGAGTTCAGTCTGCTCGCAGGAGGGAACTCTCGACAGTTTTTTAGTAACCGGGTCAAGAATGTTCAGACCGTGGCTGCAGGCCACGTAAATTTTATTGTCTGCAAGACCCATGCCTACCACGCAGTTTGAGGTAATGTCGCTGTTCGAGATGTTATATTCTAAAAATGTACTGTCAGGCAGTACTGCAACAAGACCTCTGGAAAACGTGCCGACCCACAGAGTGGAGTCCGCGGTCATAATCATGTGGCGGGCTTGCGACACCGCGCTGCCCTCGCTGCAATTACGGAAACGCGAGGGTGTCAGTTCGTTTGTGAAACGGTAGATTCCGTTGCCGTAGGTTGAGGCTAACAGACTGTTGTCATACGACAGCAGACCGGTAATGGCCTTGATGCTGTCTGAAACCGAACCTGTGGAAATATTGTGCAATCCTCCGCCGTCGGTAGCCACGAACAGTTGGCCGTTGAGCGAGGCAAAGGCTGAAATGTCATCTTCGGTGGATAGCTGCCCGAATTCGGTATCGAGCGCTGCAGTATTAAGTATTCCGATATTACCTTTTGAAGTACCGACCCATATCAGGTTGTTGGCAGAGTCGCTGGCCAGTGCGCTGATGTGGTTTGTCGGCAGCGAGTTTGGTTGTCTGGCGCTGTATGTCAGATGCCCGCGCAGATGTTGTAATGAATCCAACACGAAAATTCCGTTGTGATTTGTCCCCACAAACACACTTCCGTCGGCAGATGATGTTATGGCAGTGACAAGTTCGCCGGCCAATGTATCAATTGGATTTCCATTGAAAAATATGCCGTGTCTCAGTTTGTCGAAATACCATATATTACCGCGACTGTCACGAAATGATCTCTTGGAATTGTTATCAGGTTTTTCATCGGCTTTATATCTGTGGCTTATCTCATGGTGCTCGTCAAACAGTATCGTTTCAGTGGAAGTCGTGACTTTTACTGACGAATTGTCATCGACATCTATGTGTCGTATGTAGCGATTTTCAGGCTCGGAATATATTTCAATATAGGGATAATATGCACTGGCATAGAATACAGGCAGAAGATTAAGAACAAATATAATTAAGCGATGTAAGGTCATAATGCACTCAGTGACGATTTTTTTACAAAGATAAAAAAATAATCGCCGCATTTGATATTTCGACAAATCTTTTGATTTCCGACGATAGCCGCTATGTTGCAAGTATGGGCTTATTTGTTGCAGACAACATTACGGCGGCCTTATGAACCAAACGGTTATGCGATTGAGGCATTGATTTGTGAAATTTGCATTACCCAAAATCTAAAAACATGTTTGTATGAATGCAAAAAAATTATTACTGATCGCGTGTTGCCTGCTCGGTTCGATATCGGGCAGAGCGGAAACGACTAAGGTAAATCTATGGAATGACCCGGCGGGAAAGACAATTGGCACATCGTGGACTGACGCCGGATATGTAATCATCACTGCTGACAAAGCCGCCGCGATAGTGGAAGGCGATGTGCTGTCGGTATCGGTAAGTGAAATTAATGCCGAATGTGCCAACGCCCAGATTCTGCTGCAGAGAGCCTGGGGAAATTTCAGCCCCTCGCAGCAATTGTCGCTTGTCGGCAAAGATGCTCCGTATGAGGCAAGATTCACAATAACAGAGTCGATGGTGGAGGAACTGGCAAACAACGGGTCGCCGCGCGCTCTTCAGGTAAAAGGTCTTGGATACACAATGACTTCAATCGACCTTATCCATGAGGAAGGAACGAAAAGCGGAGAAACTGTGAAAATTCCGGCCAATCTATGGGAAGGCTCACAGCTCTGCAGCGACAGCTGGAGCGGATATCTTAAGCTTACACCTTCTCAGATAGGAAATGTCTCCGCAGGCGATTTCCTTGAGATTACGGTTTCCTCGATATCGGCGACATCGACTTATCCGCAACTTGTTGTACAGAATGGCAACTGGACAGATTTCGATGACATCAGCCCCGTCGCGCTTAAGAATGTGCAGTTGCCTTATGTCGCCAAAGTGAATATCACTGAGTCAATGGCCGCAGAAATCAACCGGAATGGTATTGTTGTCAAGGGGTGTGGATTTACCTTTGTCAAGGTGGATATCGTGCGCGAGGTTGAACTTTATGAAGACACAAAAGCGCCCCGGTTCCTGTCGGAAATTGACCGTTCATGTGTAAAAGCGTATTTGCCCGGCGAAGAAATTTCGTATGGCTTCACTCTGAGGGGGCTGCATGTGTCGGATATAGAGAATTTGCCTGTGTCAATATCTGTCAGCACTGATCAGGGTGAGAAAGTTATGGATTTTAATGATACAGTGACACTGAAGGCCCGCGCTGAGAATACTGACTATAGTGTGACTATACCGGAGAGTTCTCTGTCGCCGGGCTTCTATAAGGTCAGTGCCACGGCCGGAAAAGTGGCTATTGGCTCGTTTACAATAGGATATGACCCCGAGAATATTGATAATCCGGTAGATTGCAATGATGATTTCAATGATTATTGGACCGAGGCTCTTGGCGAACTGGCCGCCGTAGATCCGTGTTTCACTATGGAGGAAATTGCAGCCGGCGGATCTGCCGCACGCAAAATATACAAGGTGAGCATGTACACGACACCTGACGAAGAAGGTGGCGAGCCGGAATTGATCAGAGGCTATTATGCCGAGCCGGTGGCAGCCGGCGTGTATCCTGTACTGATACAGTTTCAGGGCACCGACGGCGGCACCGGCGATGTCAAGCCTATGGATGCCGATTCCAATCCGGGATGGTGCGAATTTATCCTGTCGACCCGCGGGCAGAAACTGAATCGTGTCGAAGATCCTGCAAGCTGGGAGAAATATGGCGGTGACTTCTATTCGTTCGGTCTGATGGATTTCCACAGTCATTATTATCGAGGCGCTTATCTCGATTGTGTCCGTGCGGTTGATTTTATCTATTCATGCTGCAAGGCCGATAAGCGGAATATATTTGCTACGGGCATGAGCCAGGGAGGCTCGTTCTGTTATGCTGCCGCGGCTCTCGACAATCGTATAACAGGCATAGCGCCGGCAATTACCGGCCATAGCGATTTCAGAGCCAATGTAAATATAGTGTCGTGGCCCGGTAATAAGTTTGACGCATATCTGAAGGCCAATCCTCAGATAAGCCGCGAGGAGTTGTTTGACTTCCTGTCATATTTCGATGTGAAGAATTTTGCACCGATGATTGAGTGTCCGGTGATTACGGCTTTTAGTCTTCAGGATACAACTGACCCGCCTCGTGGCAATATCGCACCCTTCAATCTTGTTTCAACACCTCTTGCCGATAAGGAGTATATAGTAAATCCGTTTCTCGGACATAGCACCCATGCCTCCTGGGCAGATGATTATATGCGTTTTTTCAAGAGTCATATAAATAGCGCTACCGGTGCCATTCCGGTAACGGATGGCTCGGAAGATGTGGATATATCGATTTCTGATGGATCTATCAACATAAACGGCGCGGAAAATAAAGAAGTATCATTATATAATATTTCCGGCAATATGATATTCAACAGCCGTAATTTCAATGGCAACGCTATTGCTGTCGTGTGTTCAGGGATATATCTGGTTAAAATCGGATCGGAGGTATATAAGATTAAGATTTGAGACTTCAGTCATAGAGAGGGGCTGTGCCATGACAACTGTTGGAATGGCACAGCTCTTTGTGTGTCAATATCCCGGATTATTGGGTTGTGGTCAATCGCTTTGGTCGGAACAGGGTAGAGGAGCTCGCGCTATTGATCCACTCTCGGCATGTCGGCAAATCCGTCTTTGCTTCGGAGATGTGCTATTCCCTGATTGTCAGCTTACTTTCGTCAGTTGTCGCTCCACGATTACGGCATTGTTGTGCTGTTGGTCGTGTGAGGAATAGAGTAGCGTCACCGTAGATTTCTGCTCCAGCAGATCTCTGAGCCGGCCAAACGCCGGATTGCCGGCAAGCTCTGCCGCATATCGTTTCACAAATTCCTCCCAACGGCCTGCCGGATCGGCGTGAAACCATTCCCGCAGGCTGTCGGACGGAGCGATATCCTTATCCCAAAGGTCGTAATGGAATGTGGCGTGCGACAGTCCGCGCGGCTACAGCCGGTCGATATATACCCTGAAACCGTCATCGTCGGCTTCCGGCTCGTAAGCCCGTTTCAATCTGTAGTGTGTCATGATTTCTATATGTTGGTTGTATGTAATAAAAACTATAGCTTTATGTCCGATTTGAGGATATTCGGCTCGAACATGTGGCGTGGAATAATTTTTTTGAGCGTGTCGACAATCGAGTTGAGCATTTTGCCTCTGATATATTCCTCCTTTATATATAAAGATACCCGGCGCATTGAAAGTCTGTCGCCGTCAATATCGCGTACGTTGAGGCTTTGCTGTTGTGTAAGCAGTGGCAGATGCATTTCAGGAATTATGGTATAGCCTCCGTTCTCGTCGACAATGCGTATCAGGGTCTCGATATTGCCGGCCTCGTAGATGCTGTGTCCCTTGGCGCGCTCTTTGCAGAAACTGAATGCGCTTTGTCGCAGACACTGGCTCTCTTTCATTATCCACATGTTCTCATGCTCGAGATCTCCAGGATTGAACATAGGCAGGCGCCTGCGGCAGTTTTCCGAAAGGTATACCATGAAGCGCTCGGTGTAAAGCGGGATTTCATACACTCCGGCGGTTGCATGTCCGGCGGTTGCAATGCCGATATCGGCAATTCCTTTACGCAGTGCGTCGGTCATTGCTGCGGCTTTCATTTCCTCTATAGAGAGGTCGACGTCAGGATATGCGTCGAGATACAGGCGTATGAACTGCGGAATGATATAAGGGGCTATGCCCGGACTGATGCATAGCGCGAGGCGTCCGTTCACGCATCCTTTAGCCTCGCTTACTATTTCAGCGATTCGTTCAGCTTCGGCTACCGCTTTTTCCGCTTGACGTATTATCTGCTCGCCTATGACCGTGGTGGTGACCTGCTTGTTTGTTCGGTCAAAGATGCGTATGTCAAGTTCTTCCTCAAGTTTGACGAGCATCCCGCTTAGTGTAGGTTGTGTGACATCGCAGGCTTCGGCGGCTTTTGAGAAGCTGCGGTGTCTGTCGACTGCTATTATGTATTTCAGCTGCTGTAGAGTCATGATGATAGGTTTTGTCTATGCAAAGATAGAAAAATGCGTTTGTCTGTCTATGGTTTGGATCGTATATTTGCAAAAAAAACAATTAAATTAATAGAAAAAACGACCGTTATGGCAACAAAACGCTTCCACCGTCACTTCCCCGCAAAAGGATATCCTCTCTATCTGATACTGCTCGCTTACCTCGCATTGGGTTATTTCTTCCCGGTGATAGGTTTCCTCGCGCTTATATGCATGATTGCTCCGGTGGCATTTGCCGTGCGCCGTGGGCGTTGGTGGTGTGGCAATGCCTGTCCCCGAGGCAATTTCTACGACAGGCTGTTGTCGCGCTATTCGCCACATCGTCCAATTCCGGCATTTGTCCGTACGTTCGGCTTCCGTCTGTTCATGGTGATTTTTATATTTTCAATGTTCGGATTTCAGATGTATCGGGCGTGGGGTGATCCGGAGGCTATGGGTCGGGCGTTCTGGCTTATCATACTTGTCACCACGGTAGTGGGCGTGACATTGTCATTCATATATGCGCCGCGCACATGGTGCTCGTTCTGTCCGATGGGCACACTTTCATCGTGGCTTACCCCACGCTCCGGTAAATTGCCGGAAGGATACAGACGTATATTTGTCAGCGCAAGCTGTCAGATGAAATGCAAGAGTTGTTCCCGTGTCTGTCCGATGCAACTTGCTCCTTACGACAGCCGTGGAGACAAAGAGGGGTATCTGCATGCCGACTGCATCAAATGTGGCAAGTGTGCGAAAGCGTGCCCGATTAAAATCATGGAACTCGACGCAACGCCGTCAGTCGCGTGCGGCCGATGACTTCTTGAATATGGCTTTCCTCTGAGTCCTGCAACACGCTAATTTAGAGAGTGCTATTACTGAACGGAATTTTACCTGTTTCATTGTATAGCTTTGCCGATATTTTTTTGAAGGGAAGAGGCTTGCGATGTCATCAGGCCGTAGAGCATATCGCAGTGCTGCTGCAACTCGGGCTGGAGTATTGCGGCCTCCCTGGGGTCGGTCATGCGCAGGTCGGCGTAACGGTCCTCACCGTTGATAAATCCGATAAGGTCGCCCTCCGGTTTATTGTAGTCGACGCTCAGAGGCTCTTTGCCCTCTTTTGCCAGAGCGGGATTAAATCTGTAGACCGGCCAGTAGCCGCACTCCACAGCAAGCCGCTCCTCGACGATGGTGTGACTCATGCCTGCGCGTATGCCGTGTTCGATACACGGGCAGTAGGCTATCACGATCGACGGGCCGTCCCACGCTTCGGCCTCCTTCATCGCATTGATTGTCTGTTGCGGGTCATAGCCGAGGCTTACCGATGCAACATATACGTTGCCGTAGGTCATCATCATGCGTCCGAGGTCTTTCTTGAAGTTGCGTTTGCCGTCGGCGGCATATTTGGCGGTGGAGCCGAGCGGGGTTGCCTTCGACATCTGTCCGCCGGTATTGGAGTAGCACTCGGTGTCCATCACCAGTATGTTTATGTTCATGTTCTGGGCAAGCACATGGTCGAGACCGGCAAATCCGATATCGTAAGCCCAGCCGTCGCCTCCTATCGCCCATACCGATTTCTTGCCGAGAAGGTCGCTGTGGTCGAGCACGGGAGTGTAGAGTGGAGAGGGCGCATCCTTTGATATGGCGGTAAGCAACTGTTGTCCCAGGGCGTATGACTTCTCCGGGTCATCCTTTCCGTCGAGCCATGCGGAGGCCGCTGCTCTGACTTCAGGAGCAGTCGAGCTGTCGGAGATTATGGTCACCACGCTTTTAGCCAGCCGTTCGCGCCTGTATTTTATCGCGACAGCAATGCCGTAGCCATATTCGGCGTTGTCCTCGAACAGGGAGTTGCCCCAGGCTGGGCCGAGTCCGTGGCGGTTGACCGTGTAGGGCATCGACGGAAAGTCGGCTCCCCATATCGAGGAGCAGCCGGTGGCGTTGGCTATTATCATGCGCTCTCCGAAAAGCTGCGTGAGCAGTTTTACGTAGGGAGTCTCGCCGCAGCCTGCGCATGCGCCGGAGAACTGTAGCAGCGGTTCATGCAGCTGCGATCCGTTGACCGTGTCGCGCGGCAAAAGGTTATCCTTGACCGTAACATTCTTCTGCAGATAGTCGAGGTTGGCAATCTCTTTGTCAAGGTCGTTGCCGATAGGCACCATGTCGAGTGCTTTTCCCGGACAGATTGTAGCGCACGACGAGCATCCGGTGCAGTCCTCGGGATATACCTGGATACGGAACTGATACTGATGCATTGCCGGCGCACCTTTTCCTTCTTTCGATACAATCTGCAGCGGCGCAGCGGCGCGTTCCTTCGCATCGAGAAGATACGGACGTATGGAGGCATGTGCGCACACGAGTGAGCACTCGGTGCACTCGACACATTTTTCAGCGTCCCATTGCGGTATGAACCGCGCGATGCGACGCTTCTCGTAGGCGGTAGTGCCTGTTGGAGTAAATCCGTCGGGACGCATCAGCGATACCGGCAAAGAGTCGCCGCGACGGTTAAGACACGGTTGCGCCACTTTGGCAACGAAGTCGGGCAGAGCGGATTGCGGCGTTGCGTTGTCAACGGCATCGGCCCATTCCTTCGGCACTGCAATCGGAGTGATTGCCTCCACAGCGTGCGATATGGCCTCGAGGTTGCTTTCAACCACTGCATTACCCTCGTGACTGTAGGCTGCGCGAATCCGTTCCTGCAGGCCTGTGTAGGCCGTGTCAAACGGAATAATCGGCATCAGTTTGAAGAACACAGTCTCCATGATGGTGTTGATGCGTTCGCCGAGTCCGGCTTCGCGGGCTATTGACGCCGCGTCGACATTGTATAGCCTGATGCCGCGCCGGGCGATGTCGCGTTTGAGAGCTGCAGGAAATATCGCGCTCATCTCGTCGACGCTCCATGGCGAGGCAAGCACGAATATGCCGCCGTTCCTGAGATTGCCTGTCAGATCGAATTTGTTGACGTATGTATTTTTATTGCATGCTATATAGTCGGCTTTCTCTATGCAATATTCGCTTTTTATCGGAGAGGTGGCGACACGCAGCTGCGACACTGTGTAGCCTCCCGACTTCTTGGCCGAATACTGGAAATATGCCTGGGCGTAATATTTATCTGTGTCACCGATTATCGATGCAGCCTGCTTGGTGGCGCCTACTGTGCCGTCGGCGCCTATGCCGTAGAACTGTGCCTGCGTCATACCGCTCGGCGATATGAAAATCTTCTCCCCCAAAGGCAAAGACAGCCCGGTTACATCGTCGTTGATGCCGACTGTAAATCCGGTGAAAGGATTGTCGGACGCGAGATGGTCATAGACCGCCTTGACCATTGTCGGGTCAAATTCTTTGCTGCTTAGGCCATAACGGCCGCCGATTACCTTGACCTGACTGCCCGACTGCTGTATAGCGCATGCCACGTCGGTAAACAGCGGTTCGCCCGGTGCCCCGGGTTCTTTCGTGCGGTCAAGCACGGCAATCTTTCTGACGGAGGAGGGGAGCGCCGTCATAAACTTATCGATTGCAAACGGCCTGTAAAGATGCACCTTGACGGCGCCGACGTTATATCCCATAGCGTTGAGACTGTCGACTGTCTCCTCTATGACCTCGCAGCTCGACCCCATTGCTATAATGATATTTTCAGCTGTCGGTGACCCTACATAGTCGAAAAGGTGTATGGGGCGTCCGGTCAGAGCGGCTACACGCTCCATCTGGCGCTCCACCACCGAAGGAAATGCGTCATAATATCGGTTGCAGGCCTCGCGGTTCTGGAAATATACGTCAGGATTTTGTGCCGTTCCGCGTACGTCGGCGTGCTCGGGATTCATCGCGCGGCGTCTGAATTCAAGTATCTTGTCACGGTCGACAAGAGAGAAAATACTCTCGTAGGGCAGCATGCTGATGGTCGACATCTCGTTTGATGTACGGAATCCGTCGAAACAGTGCAGCACCGGCACACTGCCGTCTACTGCCGCCAGATGAGCCACTATTGCAAGATCGTGAGTCTCCTGCACGGATGCCGACATGAGTATTGCGAAGCCGGTCGAGCGTGTCGCCATCACGTCGGAGTGGTCGCCGAAGATTGACAGCGCATGGGTGGCTACCGAGCGACACCCTATATGGAATACGGCCGGCAACAGTTCGCCCGCCATTTTAAACATATTGGGTATCATCAGCATAAGCCCTTGCGATGAGGTGAACGTAGTGGCGAGCGTGCCCCCCGACAGCGCTCCGTGAGTGGCGCCGGCGGCTCCGAGCTCCGATTCCATCTCACGCACTTCCATCGGCATCCCCTCGAAATTCGTTATACCCTGCAGAGCCCATTTCTGGGCTGTCTCTCCCATTTCTGCAATAGGGGTGATGGGGTAGACCGTTGCCATTTCGCTCATTGCGTAGGCTACGTAGGCGGCGGCAGTGCCGCCATCGACTATCTTTTTCTTCTGGCTGTCCATAATTGTATTGTTTCATGTATATGAAGAAAAGGACGCGACCGAATGCTTCGGCACCCGCACGCGTCCTCTATAGGGAAGTGTAAATTTTAGAGCATCGATTTACAGCACAGGTCGGTAATCCATAGCCACAACGGGCAGAAACCCATGAAGAGAATGACCGACAGTGTCAGCGATGTCGTGCCGGTGGCTACGTAGGTGTCGTATTCGTCGGCGATGATTATACCGGAGAATGCCGGCGGCAGAGCTGCTGCCACTACAAGCATCTTGAGGTTTTCAGGCTCCATCTTGAAGATAAGTCCGGCCACAAGTATCATTGCCGGCATCAATATAAGTTTGAGAATAGAGCCGAGAATTGCCTGCCAGTTGATTTTGATGACTACGGCCGACAGTGTGATACCGGCCGAGAATACGGCCAGTGACGCGTTGGCGCCCTTGATAAGGTCGAATGACGGCGCGAGCCATTTCGGGAACGGAATGCCGACCACCACCCATACGACGGCAAGGATAGGTGCCCAGGCAACAGGCTGTGCGAGGGCATGTATCACAGGTTTCCATGCGCTTTCTTTCTTGCCGGAGGCTTTGGCGTTACCGGCGTTGAGGAGTGCCAGTCCGACAGGTATGCCGACTGCGTTGACCACGATGCCGACGATTGCGACGACAAGTGCAACGTAGGCGTTGGTTCCGAAAATAGGTTCAAGCACGGCAAATCCGAGGAAGCCGATGGTCGGGGAGCCGCTGATCAATGCCGACACAGCTGCGTCAGCCTGTGTGTTTTTCTTGAAGCAATAGCGGAACACGAAGTAAACTATCATGAAGCACAGCATCAGCACCACAAGCGAGATGATTGAGAGCTTCAGATCTTCGGCCAACATCTTGCGATTGGCCTGTGCGATTGACACGAACAAGGCGGCCGGCAATGCGTAATCAAGCACAACCTTGTTGAATTTCTTCGCGTCCTGCCCGTCGAAAATGCCTTTCTTGCCCGATATGTAACCGGCTAACATCACTACGATGATAGGGACTATCGCATATAAAATTATGTGGGAAAGATCCATAATAAATAGATTTTGAAGCGTGAGATTTTGTCTGTCCCTGTGATTTGTGGGATAGTCCCCATAAACGGCCGGTCAACAAATTTCACTGTTATAAGACTTATTGATGATACCGGGTCTTTGAGTCGGCAAAGACCTGTATAATCCGGCTTCGCTCCCTGAGTCCCGTCATAGACTTGCCTGCGGGAGATATGCCGGATTTTGAGGTGACGGCTGTAATGCCGCCGGGAGTGGTGTCAGACGGTGACCTGCTGCAGCGGTGCGGGGTTGAGATAGCCGATGTGGCCGCTCTCTTTTCCTGAATCGTAAGCGAGCTGAACGTCGATAAGACACGGCTTTTTTGATGCGATGGAGGCGGTAAGAGCTTTTGAAAGCTCGTCGGGGGTGGTGACATAGTAGTTGTCGGCACCAAACGCCTCGGCCAGCTTGTCGTAGCGGGCATGAATGTCAAGCGTGGTCGGCGCGGGGTCGCTTCCGCCGCTCATGTTCACGCCGGCGCCGTTGTAGATGCCGCCGTTGTTGAATATAACTACAGTGACGGGAAGATTGAAACGCACGATTGTGCTGAAGTCCATGCCGGAAAATCCGAATGCACTGTCACCCTCGATTGCAACGACACTCTTGCCTGTTGACACTGCGGCTCCGATTGCCGAACCCATGCCCATGCCCATGATGGCCCAGGTGGCGCAGTCGACACGGTGGCGCGGAAGTGACATGTCAATGGCGTCGCGGGTGTCGTCGAGCGTGTTGGCGCCCTCGTTGACGAGTATAACGTCGGGATTGCTCTCGAGCACCGGCTTTATGGCTCCGAGTGCTGTCCAGTGTGTCATGGGGCTGGCATTGGCGTTGTCAGCCAGACGCACCGCAAATTTCGCATTTTTCTCTTTCGTCTCGGCCTGAAGTGATGTGACCCATGCCGGGTCGGCCGACATCGTCTTGCCATCCATACCGGCAAGAATGGCGTCGAGAGCGAGCGACATGTCGCCAACTACAGGCGCGGCTATAGGCACATTGACATCGATTTCCTGCGGCTCGACATCAAGCTGCACGAACTTGATGGCCGGATTCCATTTGCCCTTGCCGAACGACAGCATCCAGTTGAGTCGTGCCCCGATGACGATGACGACATCGGCCTGCTGCATGATGGTGGAGCGGCATGACAGGGCGCTCAGCTGACCGTTGTCGGGCATAAGGCCTTTTGCCATCGACATCGGCAGATACGGTATGTTGTATTTTTCAATGAGAGTCTTGATCTTGTCGTCGACCTGTGCGTATGCGGCTCCTTTGCCGAGAAGCACAGCCGGATGTTTAGCCTCGAGTATGGTCTTGACAGCGAGATCGACCGATGCCTGATTGGGTGCTACGGGCGAATAGACATCTACTGGCTTGTAGAACAGTTTGTCGGCGTCGGCGCGGTTCATCACCTGACCCAGTGCCGGAGTGCTCATGTCGATATATACGCCGCCGGGACGGCCGCTGACCGCCGCGCGATATGCTCTTGCCACGGCTGAGGGTATATCTTCGGCCTTGCTGCAACGGAAAGCCGCCTTGACAAGAGGAATGGCTGTGTTGAGCTGGTCGAGTTCTTCGTATGTGCCCATTTTCATGCCGACCATCTTCGGGTCGGTTGCACCTGAGATCTGTATCATCGGGTAGCAGTTGACTGTGGCGTTGGCAGTGGCGGTGAGCCCGTTCATGAATCCTAATGACGATACGGTCAGAAGCACACCCGGTGTGCGGGTAAGATATCCGTGGGTGGCGGCGGCCATGCCGGCCTGCTGCTCGTGTCTGAACGATATGAATCTTATGCCCTGTTCCTGGCATATATATGCGGCTTCCGTCACTGGTATGCCCACCAGACCGTACATTGTGTCGAGGCCTACCTCGCGCAACGCACGTGCCAGCACATACATGCCCGTCACCTGTTCCGGATAGTGGGGAGTTGTCTGGGGAGACGTTGTCCCCGGTGTTGTAGTTGACATAATTACAGCTTTTTATTGTTTATTAATGAATGTGGATAAGGAGTGACTGCAGGGGCACAATTCTGCTTTGCGTCCCTGCAATATGGTGCCGGATTATTTCTGTGTGGCAGGTTCTGCGGGCTTGGGAAGGGGCGCGGTGGTGCCGTTCTTCTCAAATTCGGCCTGCTGCTGTTCTGAATATCCCAGAGTTGTAAGGATTTCTGCGGTGTTGCCACCAAGATCGGGACACGGGCCGTAGACAGGCTGGTAGTTCGACATGGTGAAAGGCACACCGACGGTGACAAATTCACCGATTTTGCCTCCCTGGTTGATTTTCACAAGTGTGTTGCCGTCATAAAGCGACTCGTCGGCCATAAGTTCCTTGGTCGAGATTACAGGACCGACAGGCACACCTGCTTTCGACAATATATCCGTGACCTCATATTTGTCCTTGTCGATACAGAACTGCTGTATGCGCTCCCATATCTGCGGTTTGTGACGGTCACGGGCATCGGCTGTGTTGAAATCGGGATTGGTGAGCCAGTCCTCGAAGCCGAATGCCTTGCAGGCAAGTTCAAACGATTTTGCCTCACGCTGCAATATGATATATACGTAGGCGTTGTCGTCGGTTTCCCAGCCTTTGCATTTGTAGGTCCAGCCGAGCACGCCGCCCCCCTCGATATTGCCCGAACGGGGCACTGTGCCGTTGAACTTACCGTCGGGATACTGTGGGAACTGCGTCAGATAGCCGATTTTGTCAAGCGTAAGCTGGTCACGCGTCTTGATACGGCAAAGGTTAAGACATGCGTTGTGCATCGACTGATATACATAACAACCTTCACCGGTCTTTTCGCGCTGCATAAGAGCCGCAAGCAGACCGATGCAGAGGTGCATGCCGGTGTTGGAGTCGCCCAGTGCCGCGCCTGATTGCGTCGGCACGTTGTCCGGTCCGGAATACCAGCCTGTGGTTGATGCCGCGGCTGCCGTTACCTGAGCCACAGGTTCGTAAGCCTTGAGGTCTTTGTATTTTGATGAGAGAGGGAAGCCTTTGATAGTGCCGTAGATACATTTCGGGTTGAGGGCGTGGACAGCCTCCCAGCTGAATCCGAGTTTGTCGGCGGCTCCCGGATGTAGGTTTTCTACAAATATATCGGCTTCTTTTATCAGGTCGGTGAGTATCTGTTTGCCGTCAGGAGTCTTGCAGTCAAGCGATATTGACTTCTTGTCGGAATTGAGCTGCAGGAAGTAGTAGCTTGGCAAATCGGGGTCAAACTGCAGTTCTTTACGTGTGGCGTCACCTTTGCCGGGACGTTCTATCTTTATTACCTCGGCGCCGAGCCAGGCAAGTAACTGTGTGCATGACGGACCTGATTGTACTTCGGTGAGGTCCACCACCTTGATACCTTGTAGGGGAGCAGTGTTCATAATACTTCAATTATTTAAAGTTATAATTCATAGTACGGATAAGAATCAAAAGCCGGCTGACAGAGTGTCTCGCTCCAACGCCATAATATTGAATTTATTACTGCTTTTTTTACAGTGTTTATGGCAGGTTGTCGGCAACCGATTCATTAATAAAACGCCCGCTCTGTAAAAAAGTTTGATTGTGCGGGAGTCACGGGTTTATATGCCGAGTCATGTTTTTTTTGCAAAAAAGTGAAATTGTAGTTGTGCGATTGGTTTAAATGTTGTAATTTTGTGCCGAAACTGTTTGCAAAGAGTTTATACTTGCGCTTTTAGTGCTGTAATTTCATGGATAATAGCCATTTTCGGAGATTTCAGCATCTGTGAGAGTGCCGCAGTGCATGTCGGCCGGTGTGGCCGTGCAATTGTCGGCATGCTTTTGACAGCTTGTAGACTTCATGTGTTCAGTCTCGCTTTGAAAATATTTCAGATAATAAAATCTGATATCGCAAAATCGTTTCGGGTGATTTAATTAATCTTTTGCTATATTTAATAATTTGTTAATAAAAACCGCTTGGTTATGTCATATTTTAGAAGTTTACTGCTGGTGATAGGAGTTGTCGCATGTATGACCTCATGTCGTACTCCAAAAGATATAACATATTTTCAAGGACAGGAAAACGGGCAGTCGGTTGATGTCGTGGCTCCCAATTTCATTACGGCGCAGCCTGATGACCGTCTGACCATCTCGGTTCATTCGCGTGACGCCCAGCTCGCTGAAATGTTCAACCTCCCGATACAGTCGCGTCAGCAGGGACAGGCAACCGGACGCGGCTCAAATGCGCAGCGCTCTTCATCCTCCGGAAATCAGGTGTCGGTCTATACGGTAAACAACTATGGCGACATAGAGTTTCCTGAACTTGGCACAATTCATATCCAGGGACTTACCCGTCAGGAAATCGCTCAGCTGATAAAGGATGAACTTATTAATCGAAAACTCCTTAAAGACCCTACCGTAACTGTTGATTTTGCCGATCATTCGATTACAGTCGTCGGTGCGGTAGCTTCTCCCGGACGTATCCTTTTCGACCGCGACAAACTCAACGTGATCGAAGCCATCGCTCTTGCAGGCGATCTTCAGATAAATGGCAAGCGGCAGAATGTGAAGGTCTACCGAATGGTCGACGGAAAGCAGAAAGCATATACGATTGATCTTACCGACCCCAACAGCGTGTATTCATCACCGGTATATTATCTGCAGCAGAACGACGTTATCTATGTCGAGCCCAATGATCTTCAGAAGCGCAATACCACTCCGCTCGGCAACTCAACATTTACTCCGGCATTCTGGATTTCTCTTGCATCATTTGCCATGACAGTGGCTCTACTCTTTGTGAAATAAACAGTTCTGGCGCAAATTCAGAACCAGATCCGGAATTTGTGCCGTTGAAAATATAAATTATCAATCATTAATCATTCTCGTATCAAACGTGCTATGGAAAATAATGAAGAACAATTGCCTAAGGAAGGCCAGACAATAAACATAAAGGAATTTATGTGGCTGTGCCTGTCAAAATGGTATTGGTTTGTCATTGCATTGGCCATTACTTGCGGATATGCTGTATATTATCTCGCCAAGACTCCGAAGGTGTATTCGGCTACTGCTGCTATTCTTGTGAAGGATGGAGCCGGTGCGTCACCTGACGTCTCGATGGCTTTCTCTGATATGGCGCTGTTCAATACCAACGTCAACATCAACAATGAGATGGTGGCGTTGAAATCTCCGATTATAATCGACGAGGTGTCTCGTCGTCTGGGGCTTGATGTGAATTATATAGTCAAGGATAAATTGAGCTCAAGGATACTTTTTGGCTCGTCGCTTCCGGCGACAGTGCGTTTCCTTGACCTCGGCGACAATGCCCGTGCGCAGATGAAAATGCGCTGTAATGGCGACAGCACCGTCGTGCTCGGCCCGTTTGCTGCCGCAGGTGAAGATATCGAAAAAGCTGACCGAAATCAGAATATAGAAATATCACTTGCCTCTGTTGCCAAATCCGATACCATCGACACTCCGCTTGGCAGAGTTGTTGTGTTGCCTAACGAAAAATACATCGCCGGAGCTGTACCCGCCTCTCAGGAAATTCTCGTTGACCGCGTGGGATATGCATCGGGTGCAGGTAGCATACTCGGTACGCTTTTAACAGAAGTCCGTGACAATTATTCATCAGTAATTTATATATCACTCAAAGATACAAACACCGAGCGCGCCCTCGCAGAGCTTCAGGGCGTGATTGACGTGTATAACGAAAACTGGATTAAAGACCGCAATCAGATTTCAGTCTCAACCTCCAATTTTATCGACGACCGTCTCGGGGTAATTGAGTCGGAACTTGGAAACGTTGACTCGCAGATTTCCGATTATCAGTCGCAGCATCAGCTTCCGAGTTCGGGCGTGTCGTCCGATGCGCTTTACGAGCGCACTCTGACAGCCAATGACGAGATTGGCGAACTTGCCGTGAAAATCAGTCTTGCCAGAGGTATTCGTGACCATCTCCGCACAGCCGCTAAAAACTTTGACCCGCTGCCCTCGACAACCGCTCTCGGCAACGGTGGAGTCGAAAGCCAGATTTTGAATTACAACAACGAGCTCGTGCAACGCAACCTTATGGTGCAGAACTCATCGGAAGATAACCCCCTTGTGCAGGACCGTGACCATCTGCTGAGTCAAGCCCGTCAGAATATCCTTTCGGCCGTCGACGGCTACATATCGTCGCTTGACGCGCAGATGAAAGCCAAGCAATCCAAACTGTCATCGGCTTCATCGCGCCTGCAGAGCAGCCCGACGCAGGCAAAACACCTCCTCGACAAAGAGCGACAGCAGAAAGTAAAAGAGCAGCTTTATCTCTATCTTCTCCAGAAACGTGAGGAAAATGAGCTCTCGCAGGCATTTACTGCCTACAATACAAAGATTGTCATGACCCCGACTGTGTCAGGTCTTGTCGGTCCGTACTCAAACAAGATACTTACAATGGCGATTGCCATCGGTCTGCTGCTCCCCGCCGCGTTGCTTTTCCTCAAAGAGATGCTCAACTCCAAGGTGCGCGGACGCAAGGATATCGAGAAACTCACCATTCCGTTTGTCGGGGAGATCCCGCAAAACGGCAAGCCGAGTACGCGTCGCACAATATTGCCGGGCAAGAAGAAGCCTGTTGACCGGTCTTCAGATATTGTGGTGAAGAAAGGATGCAACAACATCATAAATGAGGCGTTCAGAGTAATCCGTACGAACCTTGAATTCATGACACCGGGAGGCGTCGGCAATGAATCGCGGGTAATAATGATAACGAGTGCCAACCCGGGCTCTGGCAAGACATTTATCGCGCTTAATCTCGCCACCGTGTTGTCTCTTAAGGGAAAACGAGTGGCGCTTGTCGACCTTGACCTTCGCAAGGGCTCGCTCTCTACGGCTGTTGGCGCGAAAGGTCACGGACTGTCAAACTACCTCGCAGGAAATATGTCGATAGATGAAGTTGTGATTAAAGCAGCTCGTGGAAATGAGAATGTTGACGTATATCCCTCAGGGCCTATTCCTCCAAATCCGGCCGAGCTTCTTTACTCCGACAAGATGAAGTCAATGGTCGAGCAGTTGCGAGATGAATATGATTATGTCATCATCGACTGTCCGCCTGCTGAAGTTGTGGCTGACGCAAAGATAATAAACCGATATGTCGATGTTACGCTCTTCATCATCCGCGCCGGTTTGCTCGAGCGCAACATGCTCAACGAGATACAGCGCTTCTATAATGACGACAGATACAGGAACATGGCGGTAATCCTCAACGGAACGCTTGATCCCACAGCATCGCGCATCAACCGTTCGAGCCGCTTCGGCTACGGCTATGGTTATTACGGCTACGGTTACGGCTACGGCTATGTGCATGAAGATAAAAAATAATTAATTGCTGTCCGATAACACTTTTTTGACATCAGAAAAAGTGTTATCGGACAGCAATAATTAGATATAATATAATTTCTACCTTTTTTCATTACTTTCTCTCCCTAAAACTATGATTTACATTTCACGGACTTTTGTCCAGAATAATATTCCGACTGCTGTTTCAGTGGCAAATTTTGAAGCAGCGACAGGTTTGATATAATTTGCTCAGGCAATAGAATTTAGCTATGAATTTTTCAGAGTATCGAAAATATTTGATACGTCGGCAGGAAGTACTGACAAGAATACTCGCTTTTGTTGCACTCTTGGTATCGCTTGTCGAAGTTGGACGATTGTCCGGCCACCTCGGGGTTGTCGGCAGATACGTGTCGTCGCCTGTGATTTTACTGATTTTCTGTTTTATACCGGTTGTTGCCCTGTTTAAATCGCGCAGATTTACGGTCAATTACATGCTGATGTCGTTTTTCCTGTCGTGTGTGGTGTCATTGATTTTCAACCATCCGATAGCGAATTATATGTCAACATTGCGGCTTAGTCTGTTCTTTGCGATGTTGTGCCTGCTGTCTCCGCTGGTTGACGGTGCGTCGTTGCGGGTGTTCAGAAACTATTTGTGGCGGACATCGATATTCTTGTGTCAGTTTGTGGTGATAATGTCGCTTGTCTTATATGTCATCACTGTTGTTTTTGGAGATAAAGGGCGATTGCTTTTGATAGTGTCGCACCCGATTATGCTCTCTACCCTTGCGGCTATGGTGAGTGTGATAATGACATGGCGTTTTCTAAGCCGTGAAAATAGGGTGAGTCGCCTATCACAACTATTTGACGCTCTGTCGCTGGTGGCAGCTATCATTGTTATGGTGTGGGGCGGAGCGCGAGGCGCGATTATATCGTTTGTTGTGGCTGAAATATATGTGTTTGTAACATTGTCGCATCGTTTGCGCTCAGGTCGTTGGGTGCTTATCTCTGTAGTGGCTGCGATAGTGTTCGCCATATTCATAGGCGGAGATGTCACATATCGAGTCAAGAAAAAATTTGAAATCGGCAAAGAGAATAACTCCATTATATTTTCCCGCAAGCAGCTTTGGAAATCGCGCATAGGGGAGTTTATGGAAAGTCCGGTGGTCGGTATCGGTTTTACAAATGCGACTCGCTACTCCTCATTGGTAGGCAATGTGAGAGAAGTGTGCATTAATCGGCCTGACCGTAGGGAAGAGCCCGGCTCTTCATGGCTGAGTGTGCTGTCAAACACTGGCATCGTCGGATTTATGCTGCTTGTTTGCTGGAATGCTGAACTGCAGCGCGTGGTTCGACGACGGCGGAAGAATGGTGATATAAATGCCGTGAAATACGGAGCGCTGATGCTGTTTTTCATTGTTGACGGATTTTTTGAGGGTTGGGTTTTATATGCCGGTTCGTTTACATTCTTCCTTTACTGGCTTCTCTCGTCGCGGATAATGGACTACCGATGGCCTGTATGTACTGATAAACCTATTTGTGGACGATGTCTGGGAATATAAAGACCGATCGTATCTGCGGCATCGATGCCCTGCGTGCCTTTGCCTTGTTTGGCATTCTCATGGTTCATACTTGGCAGCGGTTTGCATTTGAAGAAATGGAGATTGAGCCGGGAGTTGATTTTGTTGTCGAAATGATAATCAGAAATCTCTTTATTAGCAAGAGCAATACAATATTTTCATTGCTTTTCGGCTGTAGTTTCTGGTTCATGCTTAGAAATCCTGCTTATAGCTCGCTGCGTTTTGTGTGGCGTTGTGTTCTGCTCGCTGCAATCGGCTTGATTTCCAAACTTTTTTATACTTATGACATACTGATGTGGTATGGTGCTTGTGGAATTATTCTGGTCGCATTCCGGCGATGTCCGAAATGGTTATTGTTATGCTTGTCGCTTGCAATGATAGTGCTTTCCAGGATTATATGTGACATGAAAATCGGATCAGCCCTGATTGAAGACAATATGCCTGACCGTTATGTGACAGGCGCTTCTTTCTGGAATATATTGCAGTATCCATTGATTGACAGCGTCAAAAACAGTTTTCTTGATTGCCTTAACAATTTTTCGGTTCGCACGCTCGGCTTTATGATGTTGGGTTATTGGCTCGGACGTATGGGCTATATAACCCGCTGGCGCGAAGTGGTGACGGCGAGAGTTGTGCTGATGCTTGCAGTTGCTACCGCCATTCTCTTTGCTACGGTGTTCGCAGTGAGAGGCGACGGCACTTCCATGCTGTTTAGGCTTCTTGTGTTCCCTCTATTTTTGGTGCAGGCTCTGTTTATGTCGGCGCTCGTAGTCTATTTATGCCGCAACGGCGGACGCCTGGTCACGATACTTGCCTGCTACGGACGTCTCGGGCTGACAAATTACTTCTTCCAGGGTGTAGTCGGCGTCACACTGTTCTGCGTGTGGTTTGCCCCGCACCGTATGCCTCTTGCCGTTACTGTTGCGGTCATGTCATGTTTCTATATGGTGCAGATGTTTTTCTCCGTGTTGTGGTGCCGCAGTCATCGCTACGGACCCCTTGAATATCTCTGGCGCAAGGCTACGGGGATATTTCCGTCGCGTAAAGACTCTACAGCTTGTATGAAAGCATAAGACGCAGAGCGTAGGACGACGAGCGGACAGTCGGGTGGAAGTGATAGTGGGTCGAGCGCAGATAGTGGGAGAAATGCACCGTGGCGTATAGCCTGCGCCATATTTTCACATTGGCGCGGGCTGAAAACACACCGAATGTAGCCACCGACCTGTCACCCTGTGCATCGAGTGTGTGAGGGTTGACTGTCGCCCAGTCGATATCCTTCGGATAACCGTCCCACGTAAACAAGCGATAATACTCGTATGACGCCGCAAGTGACAGCAGTTCGCGTCTGAACACCAGGTTGGCTCCCCCTTTAAGTGAAAATCCCGACGCAAGATTATAGTTGCGCTGGTCGACATGATAATAATCTGACAGAATGGCGCCGAGACCGATGCCGTTGGCATGCAGATAGGCGTCGGCGGCAAACAGTCCGCGCTCTATGTCGCGGAACATCAGGCCTGCACCCACGCTTGCCGGCACTCCGAGTTTGTAGGGCACTTTGTGGGATGCATCTGATATCGTGTCGCTGTCATAATAATCGAAATGCTGATACATGCCGACACTCATCGACGTCGAATGCTTGTCGAGCAGTTCCTTCGACAGAAGTCGCCCCGTGATGTTGAGCTGTCCGAGCACCGGCTGAGATTTCTGCACGTTTAGCTCGGCGTTGAGTGTGAAATAGTCGTATGGAAGGGGAGTGGATGCCACTTCAAATCTGTCGCCATACTCGAGGTTGAACTGCATCACTCCGCCTGTGCCTTCATCGAAAATCTCGTCTTTTAGTTCGATAGTGCGAGCTCCGGCTGAAAATTCTATCGCCACGTTAGGTATGCCGAACTGACGTCCTGTGGTGGCACGACGGCGCCACGCGTCGCCGTTGATGATGCGCGTCAGCCCGCGCGTCGGGGCTATCAGAAACGCTGCCGCCTCGCGTCCGACGCGTTCCCATCCCGTGGCGTCATCTTTAAGCACTATGTCTGAAGCGCGGTAGGTCAGTTCGCCCAGTGCCATTCCTCCCACCGGAGTGGCAACGATGTCATTGAGCGACGGATATTCATTCTCCATGAAAAATTCCCACATTGCCGAACCTCCTAAAGCGAAAAGTCCCGACTGCCAGAAATTGAAGCCGTTTGACCGGGCAGAATTGAAGTACAGATTTCCATGATAGGGGTGGAGAAACATATTTGTGCCCATCTGGTCATTGTCCCACACGAAACCGCGGCGAAAATTGCGGCGTATGGTGTGGGCGTTGATATAGGCATATTCTGCCTTCTGTATATAGCGGTCAATTGCCCAGATACCCATGTTGAGCCCCACAACCTCTCCGGCAGCTATCCACGGTTCTTTCCTGCCGTAGTAGCTGAGGTCGATAGAGTCGGGTCGCACTTCGGGGGTAACCTGCAGGCGTATGGGGCGCTGGGCTTTCACCGTGCAGAATGCCCCGGCAAGCGCCAATGCTATGATAATAATCTTTGGAAGTTTCACCATGTCAAGAGGCTTATTTTTTGTCGGGATAGGCGATGCGCACGTGATACATCGTCAGCAGTGAGTCAGTGAATGCTTTCTTGATTGTGGTGATGTCGCGGAACGACAGTGGCGAGTCCTTGTGCAGACCCTCCGACACCTGCATGTCGATCAGGCGGTTGACGAGTGCCGCTATGGTTTCAGGCTTGTGGTCGGGAAGCGAGCGCGACGCCGCCTCCACAACATCGGCCATCATCAGCAGCGACGCCTCTTTCGATTGCGGGTTGGGACCCGGATAGGTGAACGGTGTCGGGTCGACCTCCTCGCCCGGATGGGCGTTGCAGTAGGTGTTGTAGAAATAGCGGGCTGTAGTCTTGCCGTGGTGCTGCACTATCATGTCGCGTATCGCCTTGGGCAGCTTCGCTTTCTCGGCCATGCGCATTCCGTCGATGACATGGTTGATGATCACGCGGGCGCTCTGCACCGGCGTCAGTGAGTTGTGTGGGTTGACTCCGTGCTGGTTTTCGGTGAAAAATGCCGGATTTTTTGTCTTGCCGATATCGTGATACAGTGCACCCGCTCTCACGAGCTGCACGTTGGCGTTGACGCGGTTGGCTGCCGCGGTCACGAGATTGGCCACTGCCATCGAGTGCTGGAATGTGCCTGGACATTCCTCCGAGAGCTCGCGGAGTATGGGATTGTTGATGTCGGAAAGCTCGACAAGCGTTACGACTGATATAAATCCGAACAGCTTCTCGACAATGAAAATGAGGATATAGGCAAACGAGGTCAGCACCATATTTATCGCAAAGAAACCTATCAGTTTCCACGAGAAGGTGTTGAGCGAGGCTATCTGCACCAGTTCGGCTGCGGCGTAGGTCACGACGTAGGCCACAAAAACGTAGCATGCCGTGCGCATCAGCTGTGAGCGGCGCGACAGTTCACGCATCGAGTAGATGGCGGTCATGCCTGCGGCAAACTCTATGAAGCAGAACTCAAACGGCAGCTTCGCTATCATCGAGCACAACACAGTCTCCATTATCAGGAAGAACATTGCCACCGTCGTGTCGTAAAACACCACCAACAATATCGGCAGTATGGCGAACGGCACGATATAAAGCCCGTCGACAAACAGATCTGACATGAACACCGAAAAGGCATAAAACCCGACATAGACCGTCAGCAGACATATCGTGCGGGCCAGACTGTTGAACACCTCCGGACGGTAAAGCCGCAGAAACAGATATATGATAAGCATCAGCGACAGAGCGAACAACAGCCGTCCGAACACTACGTTGAACGCTGATATGCCGCGCTCCTTGTCACGTTTTATCAGCTCGTTCTCATAGTCCTGCAATATCTGATAGCGCTGTGGTGTCACCATCTCGCCGCGGTTGATTATCTCCTCGCCTTTCTGAATGATGCCCTGCACGGCCTCTATCGGTGTCAGCAGGCTATTGCGCAGGTCAGCGGTTTTCTCGGCGTTCTCCTTGACATTGGGCAGAAGATAAGTGCTCAGATGTTTCTCCTGAAGCAGCCGCCAGAACGCCGGCGAGGTTCTGCCGAACTGTTTCTCAAGATGCTCGTAGGCCTGACGCGAAGTGCGCATCTTTGCTGTCGATATGCCTTCGCCCGATGGCGACGACGACAGCCTGATGCGCTGCATCTCGCCGGCGGCTATGCGCTGAGCGTCCTCCGAACTTATCACGCCGGTCTTGTAGATGTCCTCGACGGCTCTGACAAGAGCATCGCGCTGATGCGCCGACACGCTGTCGAGGCCGTTGATCATAGCTATCAGGTTCTTCTGCACGGAGCCGTCGATGTCATAGACCGGCACAAGCATCTTGTCGATGCTGTCGGTGCGTTCCTGCTTTATCTCGGGAGCAAGGTAATACGGTATGTCAAACGGCGCCAGAAGCTGCGGATTGCTCCACGGGCGGTTTTTCTCGTATGAAAGCTCCGTGCGTTCGGAGCGGGGCAGAAAGAATATGATAATCAGTGCGGCGATGCCGTAGACTGCCGCCGTCGTCCAGAATTTCTTATCGGTCGGTATATGGAATGGAAGATTCATTGTGCGAAGTTTGGTTGATGCCGTCGTTCGGGCATTTGTTTATGGTTGTCAATGTATTCTTGTCGCCTGTCTTACACCTTCGATGCGCTTCACCTGCGAGCAGAGCTCAGTCACAACTCCGGAGTCGTCGACAAGCACTGTCAGGTCGCAGCGGAACACCTCGTTCTCCGTCACGATGTGAAGCGAGCGTATGTTGATTGACATGTGGGTCGATATCGTCTGTATAAGCTCCTGCAAGATGCCGAAACGGTCGATGCCTTCCACATGTATGTGTGCCAGAAACTTGCCGTTGGTGGCGTCCCAGCAGGTCGACAGAAGGCGTGAGCCGAATCCGGCCTTGAGCGCCAGCGCTCTGGGACAGTCGACCGAGTGAACCACGACCTCGCCGTTGTCTCCGATAAATCCGAGCACATTGTCGCCGGGTATCGGGGAGCAGCAGTCGGCGAGACGGAAGTTGGAGCCGGTCTCGTCGTAGCGAAGATGATATGTTTCCTTTGTGTTGATGTGCGCCGGCGTGTCGATGTGCGGTTCGTGCGGCTCTTTATCCTTCGATGATTTCGGCACTACGGCCAGCGGCAGGCGGAATATCTTGCTCAGAAGTCCCTTTGACGACGACTGTTTCTTGAGCGTCTTGACAAGGAAGTCTGACAGTACTATTTCTTCACGTCCCAGAAGCAGATACAGCTCGTCGCGGTTACTGACGCGATACATGCCCTGCAACTTGGTGACCACCTCGTTTGTGTCGGTGATTTCGTGCAGTTCGAGGAATTTTTCGAAAATCTCTTTGCCTTTTGCGATGACCGGCTGCTGGAGCTTGCGCAGTGCGGAGCGCAGACGTGTCTTGGCCTTGGCTGTCACGAGAAAATCCATCCACTCCTCCTTGGGGTTCTGCGACTGCGATGTCAGCACTTCCACCTGGTCGCCTGAACGCAGTTTCTGGCTCAGTGGCACCAGTTTATGGTTCACCTTGCCGGCTATGCAGTGGCAGCCTATCTGCGAGTGGAGGTCGAAGGCCACGTCGAGCACCGTGGCGTTGTTGGGCAGGGTGATAAGTTCACCCTTGGGTGTAAACACCACAATCTCCGACGCAAACAGATTGAGTTTAAGCGTATCGAGAAAGTCGATGGCGTTAGGTTCCGGATTGTCGAGTATATCCTTGATTGTGCGCAGCCATGCGTTAAGTTCGCTCTCCTCGTCACCTTCGCCGATTTTATATTTCCAGTGGGCGGCAAACCCCTTTTCTGCGATTTCGTCCATGCGGCGCGAGCGTATCTGCACTTCAACCCAGTTGCCGTCAGGTCCCATCGCGGTCATGTGCAGAGCCTGATATCCGTTGGCCTTGGGGTTTCCGATCCAGTTGCGTGTGCGGTCGGGGTGGAAGCGGTAAAGCTCGTTTATCGCTCCGTATATCTGCCAGCAGATAGCCTTCTCTTTCGCCTGGTCCTCGCAGTCGAATATGATGCGCACGGCATAGAGGTCATATACTTCTTCAAACGGTATATGCTTGGTCTCCATCTTGTTCCAGATGGAATATATCGATTTTACGCGGGCTTTCATCGTGTATTCCAGCCCCATGTTGTCGAGTATTCGGCGTATCGGCGTAGCGAAATCCTCATATTCGGCGGTGCGCTTCTGCTCGGTCTGCTTTATCTGTTCGGCCAGCTTGCGGTAGGCGTCGGGATGCTCGTATTTGAACGCCAGGTCCTCAAGCTCTGTCTTTATGGCGAACAGGCCGAGGCGGTGTGCGAGCGGAGCGTATATGTAGAGTGTCTCTCCAGCAATCTTATATTGCTTGTTGGGCGCCATGGAGCCTAACGTGCGCATGTTGTGCAGGCGGTCGGCCATTTTTATCAGCACCACACGTATATCCTCTGACATCGTGAGCAGCAGTTTTCGGAAATTTTCGGCCTGTGCAGATGCCTGCGCTCCGAATATACCTCCCGATATCTTCGTCAGACCGGCCACGAGCTGTGCTATTTTCTTGCCGAAATGCTGCTCGATGTCCTCTACGGTGTAGTCGGTGTCCTCTACCACGTCATGCAGCAGGGCGGCGCATATCGATGTGGAGCCGAGGCCTATCTCCTGACTCGCGATTTTTGCCACCGCTATAGGGTGCATGATATAGGGCTCACCCGACCGGCGTCTGATGCCTTTATGCGCTTCTTTCGCGAAATTGAAGGCTCTGTTGATGATTTCTACTTTCTTGCGGTGATTGCTTTTAAGATATCCTTCAAGCACCTCGTTGAAAGCGTCCTCTATCATTTTGTCCTCTTCGGGTGTGGTGAATTTCTCCTCGGCCATATTCGGTAGTGTTGACGGTTTTTAAGTGTGTTGTTTTGCGACGGGCTATTTCACGGCCGGTCCGGTCTCAGCCACTGCGCCTGTGGCCGGATTGAACAGCAGGTAGACGGGCGCTTTCTTGTCGGTGAAGTTTGACGGCGCCATGCCGTAGACTATGCCCCACTGGGCAAGGTCGACATCCTTGCTCGCCATCTCTTTGCCTGAGGCTATGACGGTTACTTGTGCCTGCCCCGGTATATTGTAGGCGATGCCCCCTTTGGGGAAAGGCAGTGTCTCGCCCTTGTCGTTGACGGGCATCTTGCCGCGGTTGAGCTCTTTGACTGAGAGATAAACCGGAAAGCCGCTCAGGTCGTTGGCGTCGACTATGCCTGATGTTGCCGATATGCGTGCTATTATCCGGCGGTTGATGTTCTCCTCCGGTATGACAGTGAATGTGCGCACCTCCGTATAGGTGCTCTTTGTGCCGGCGAACATTGCCACAAGAGCCTGCTCCTGCGCTTCGATATTGTCCATGACGAGTTTCATGGCGGCTCCGTCCGGCGGCATCTGTTCGGCCTGACCGGTTATAAGGTCGGTGCGGCTCTGTCGAAGGGCGTAGATCTGCTCTGCGGCCAGTTCGGCGCGCTTGGCCGACGAATGGCTTTGCAGCATCTCCTGCGTTATGACCTGACGGGCGGCGCTTGTCTCGAGCGGAGTCGGGTCGGCCGGACGCGCTTCAGGAAGTTCAGGTTGCTGAATTTGAGCGATGCTCTCCGTGTTGATGGCAAGCGGAATATTGTTTTCGCCGATAATTATGTATGGCGCCTGGCTGCTTTTGAGTGTCACGAGATATCGCTGCCCGGGGTCGGGAACGCCGTGGGTGCTGATGGTGACACTCTTTACCGATGCGTTTAGCGACGGCTCGGTGATGGGATTGTCGATATTGAGATATTTGGGCGCGTATTTGTAAAATTCGCCCGGCTCCTCGCAGGTGAACTCGGCTTCGATGGTTATATCTACGGCAGTGACAGGCAGAGTGTAGGCTATGCCGTATTCGTTGGCTTTTGTGGCGGTGATGCGCTGAGCCTGCTGGGCCGAGGCTATTGATGTTGCCGCAAGTGCCGCTATGAGTGTTGTCCTGATTTTTTTCATAAGCGTTAAATCGATATGTTATTCCATTAACGGGCCGGTTCCATTATGGCTTTGATGGCGCAGCCGATATTGTCGGCGATATCTCCCGCCACTACGCCATAGTCGCCATGCTCGTCGGCGGCTATCTCTCCGGCAAGGCCGTGAAGAAACACGGCCAGCAATGTCGCTATCTCCGGATTATAGCCCTGTGCCATAAATCCTGCAAGCATGCCTGTGAGCACATCGCCGCTGCCGGGTGTTGCCATTGCCGGACACCCTGATGAGTTGAAATATATTTTGCCGTCGGGGCGTATTATTGAGGTATAATGTCCTTTAAGTACAATCAATATGTGGTAGTGTCGTGCCACCTCGCATGCTTTGCGCAGACGGGCTTCCATTGAGGTGTGGTGTCCGAACAGGCGGTCAAACTCCCCTGCGTGCGGCGTGATGATTGACAGCATGGGCAGGGTGTTGAGCATGGCCGGTTTCATGGCTATGCAGTTGAGCGCGTCGGCATCGAGTATTATCGGAGTCTTTGTCGAGAGCAGAAGCTCTTCGAGAGCCCGCAGTGTCGTCTCGTTGGTTCCGATGCCGGGGCCTACGGCAATGGCGTTATACTGGTGGGCGGGACGCATGCGGTCGATATACATCTCTCCCTGATTGGCACTGTATAGGGCTTCAGGGGCTGCCGACTGTATTATCGGATAGCCGCATTTGGGAGCCTCGACGGTGACTTTGCCTACGCCGGAACGAAGTGCTCCGCGGGCTGCCATCACCGCAGCGCCCATCATGCCGTAGCTGCCGGCATAGATCAGTGCGGATCCGTAGTCGGATTTCGAGGAGAATAACGGACGGCGTTTGAGCGAACGGTAGACGTCCACATCCTCCACTAGATAGAACTTTGCTTTTATCTCGGCGGCGGCTTTCTGGCTCAGTCCGATGTCGAGCACTTTCCATTCCCCGACAAGCTCGGCGTTGTCGGCGATGAAAAATGCCAGCCGCGGATGCTGTATGGCAAGCGTCAGCGAAGCGTGGATCACGTCACGTGATATCAGTGCGGGGTTCCAGTCGCCGGCAAGTCCCGACGGTATATCTATTGACACTACCGTGGCTTTGGCCTCGTTGATGCGTTGCACAAGATAGGAGAAGCCCCCCTTGAGCGGATCGCGCAGTCCGGAGCCGAACAGTCCGTCGATTATGAGAAGGTTGCGCTGAAGGTCGGGCATCATGAATGTGTCGATTACTTCCGTTATCCCCACTCCGTGACATTGCACGAAGCGGTCGCGGCACACCGTGCATTCGGGTGAAAGCTTGTTCCCTCCGATGTTGAAAAGATAGGCATGCACCTTATATCCGCTTTCCGACAGCAGTGCGCCCGCGGCAAGAGCGTCGGCGCCGTTGTTGCCCGGGCCGGCAAATATGACCACCGGCTTTGACTGACGCCATCGGGCTGTTATCTCGTCGGCCACGGCGCGTGCCACGCGCTCTACAAGCTCGATGGGTTTAATATCCTCATGCTCAATTGTATATTGGTCTATCTGGCGAATTTCGCTGTTAGTAAATATCTTCATCGATCAATGCGCATTGTTGACTACAAAATTACACATTTTTTTCAGCGTATCAAAAAAACTTGCCCCAACGTAGATGATTTATAAAATTCTTTACGTAAATTTGCACTAATTTACATTTATACAATGGATCAGGTAACATATAACGGGCTCACATTCGAGCCATACATCCGACGAGAGCAAATCGACAAGCGCATTAAAGAGATAGCGGGGACGATTTCAGCCGAATGCGAAGGCAAAAATCCCTTGTTCCTGTGTGTGCTTAACGGTGCTTTCCCTTTTGCCGCCGACCTCTTCAGAGCGGTGGACTTTGATGCCGAGATTTCTTTCATTCGCCTCAAAAGCTACGAGGGAATGGGCTCGACAGGTGTGGTTAAAGAGGTTATCGGCCTCAATGAAGATATCAAAGGACGCACGGTAATAGTTGTGGAAGATATCGTCGATACCGGAAACACTATAATACGGCTCCTCGAAACGCTCAGGGAGAAAGAGCCTGCCGACATCAAAGTGGCTACGCTCCTGTTCAAGCCCGACGCGCTCAAAGTCGACGTCAAACCCGACTATGTCGGTTTCGCAATACCATCTAAATTCATCATAGGCTTCGGCCTCGATATCGACGGACTCGCCCGTAATCTCGACGATATCTACGTGCTTAAAGAAAGCAACTGACACAATCTCCGTCGACAGGAGATATATTTTAACCTTAGAACACGAAATACCGGGCAAAGACACCGGCTCCGCCATGACACGATGGAGCCGTAAGTCAACTTATGTAATTTTTAAATCATAACAATCATGCCCAATATCATTATTTTTGGAGCGCCCGGAAGCGGTAAAGGTACTCAGAGCGAACGAATTATCGAAAAATATCATCTCCGTCACATCTCGACGGGCGAGCTCCTCCGCGACCATATAGCGCGCAAGACCGAACTCGGCATCGTGGCTGACTCATATTGCTCGCGCGGACAGCTCATTCCCGACGACCTCATGATCGAAATTCTGGCTCACACCATCGACAATGACGCCGAAGTGTCAAAAGGCCTCATTCTCGACGGATTTCCCCGCACAATCCCCCAGGCCCGAGCCCTCAAACAGCTCCTCGCCGAGCGCGGCATGAAAATCGACTCGGTAATCGGTCTCGAAGTGCCCGAGGACGAACTTGTGGAACGCCTCCTCAAGCGCGGTCAGGAGTCAGGTCGCTCCGACGACAATCTCGACACCATCAACAAGCGTCTTGAAGTATATCACAACCAGACACTCCCTCTGCGTGATTACTATATCAATGAAGGAAAATACCGCTCGATTCACGCTACCGGTTCCATCGACGAGATATTCGACCGCATAGCCGAAGTCATCGAGGCATAATATCACCTTACTTTTCCGGCTCACGCACGTTGTCATGCCGGAATACCGCAGCCCCTGCATCTGCATTGCCATTGCCGGCTTACAGATGCGGGGGCTGCCGTTTTTTGTAAAAATACCGGTTTTGTCAGAAAAAAATCATAAATTGTGGTAATGATTTTCCCGATATGCCTGTCTACACTGTAAAGAACGGTTAAAATGCAATATTCAGTCACAGAGTTCGAAGCCATATACCTGCGCTGCTTCCCTCCCGCAATGAGGCTCGCCGTAAGTCTCCTTCACGATGAGGATGATGCGCGTGACGCGGTGCAGGAGATATTCCTTCGGCTCTGGGAAGCTGATAAGGTTATCGACAGCCCGCAGGCGTTCGTCATACGCTCTGTGCGCAACCTCTGCCTCAACCGCATAGCCGCCGCTGACACTCGTGAACGTTTCCGCCGACGTTTTCCGCTTGACGAAACATCCGACTCTACAGACATAGAGGAGCGGCACCTGATGGTGCAGTCGGCCGTGCAGTCTCTCCTGTCGGGGCGTGAACGCCAGGTGGTCGATAAAATCTACGCCGAAGGTCTGTCATATAAAGAGACGGCCGAGCGGCTTGAAGTGTCGGTGTCGATGATCAATAAATGCATAGTGAGCGCTCTTAAAAAATTACGGACTCATTTCAAAACCAATAGACCATGACCGACGAAAACAGAAATAGTATTGTCGAAAAGATGATTGACCGCCCGGGAGAGCTCTCTTCCGATGAAATCGCGACAATCATGGCTGACGAAGAGCTGCGCGGACTCTATGAAATGTCTGCTCTGTTGCAGGAGTCGCTAATGCACGCGCCCGATATCGATGCCGCCAAGGAGTGGAAGGCATTCCGCCCGAGGTTGCACCGCCGCCGTCGGCTACTTCTCATGCTGGTTTCAGGAGTTGCAGCCGCTCTGGCCGGTCTGCTGTTCCTTCCCGGCATCATATCAACCCCGACCCGGCTCTCCGGGGAGCCGACGGCATCTCTCTCGCAGGTAAAGGCGCAGACAGCGCGGCCGGTGCAGACTGTTGCGGCAGAGAATGCCTCTGAACCGGCTCAGCCGGCAGAGCAACCCGCTCCGCCACACCGCACACCGCGGAAACCGAATGTTGAAGAAAAAGTTGTAGCCTCCGTGTCCTCCCAAGAAATAGGCATCGACGAATTAATGAGAATTGAGCAGGCACGCATCGACAACGATATCGCCATGACAATGGCCGACATCTACGAAGATGAATATTATGCCTACATAGGCGCGGCAATTCAACTTGCCGAATGCACCTCGCTGCCAGCCGAGACTGTAGCCGCAATGATTGACAACGCCCCCGATATCGACAGAATAATAATGCTATAAATACAAACGGTATGAAAACAAAAATCTTATCAATTATCTGTATTCTCATGGCGGCAATGCCGCTCGGCGCCGAAGCGCAGACAAATATCCGTAAAGCGTTTGACAAGCTCATACTGAGCGGCGATGTGACACTCTCCGAGAGTCATTCAAAGGAAAAGGATACTGACACAGGCATAAAACAGTCGCAGTCAGATATATATAAATTCGTTCTCCCTTCAAGGAAGATTGGCCTTGTCGATAACATTGTCAAGGCATTCCGTGACGACGACAATCTCGCCTACAGCACAAGCAGCGGAGTCACAGCGGCCGACGACCGAGATATCGTTCTCGCGGTGGGTGACGGCAATAATGGCGGTGTGCAGGTGACTCAGACAGGACGCCGCTATGTATATGCATGTTTTCTCGCGTCTCCCAAAGAAGATCCGTCAGGCAACTACCGTTACGCCTACGCCATGAACTGGGAGGAAAAATCCGGCGAAATCCACGGCACTCTCATTGTCACATACGCCACTACTCTCAAACATCGCCAGTCTGCATCCACTACCAGAACTGTGACTGTCTACAACGGCGACCGCCCGATGCAATATACTTTCTCTGGCAACACTGACAATTCATTCATCAATAGCTGGTTCACTGTATTTATGGGCTATGTGAACATGATGTCGTCAGAACACCTTAAGACCCGTCAGGCTATGGCAGCAAAAATCTACGAGCATTGCAAAAACACATCAGATGTCAGCAGCGAGGACAGAGCTACCGCGCGTGAGGTGCTAAAAAAGTTGATGGCAGATGACGGCGACAGCGTAATCACACAGTTGCTCAAATCAGCGCTCGCCAACCTGAAGTAAGAGAGTGTTTGAATTTAAACCGTATTAACAAAAAAAGAGAACGAAAGTAAAAACAATTTTTTTATACTATAAATATTGAATATAGACATCTCCCGGGCTTCGTTGCTGTGACTGCTGCGAAGCCCGATTTATTTCTACTGAAACTTCCTCAATAACGCTTCGAGAATGTGGCGTGGAGAAAATAATGACACCGGTCGATGAAGTTGTCGAATGCCGTTGCGCGGAACACAAAATAGCGTTGCAGCATGAAATTCCAGACCACCGACACAACTATTGACGTGATGATACGGGCGATGGTGAAGCGGATATTGTCGACCATGTTGACGGAGTCGAGAAGCGAACTGCTGTCAAGCAGATTGGTAAGATACTGCGTGCCGAATGTGTTGAGCAGGAGGCTCCCAAGCCACACAAGAAAAAATTTTATGCCGATGGCAAGATACGAGCTCTCGCGCATGCGGAATGTGAACTTGTAGTTTATCAGACAGTTGACAATGCCGCCCGCCGTAGCGCCAATCATCGCCGAGATACCCGCCGAAAGCGATATCAGGGCGTAGAAAACAAAACTGACAATGAAATCGGTGTAAGCTGAAATCTGCGACGTGACAACCGAGCGGAGAAACATGAATATGCCTCCTCCATGCAGAAACTTCGATTTGATCTCTTTCTTTTTCATTGCAGCGGTTTTTCTGGTTCTGACTAATAAATTTCCTTATGCCTCGGTGCCTGTCAGAGGCAGAAGATCGTCAAGCGACGCTATCTGCGACGGATGTGTCATCGCATCTTCGTCAGCCGTCCAGCCTTTGCCTTTAAGCCACGCTGTGCGGCAGCCTATCGACTCGGCAGGCATGATGTCCTTACGCATGCTGTCGCCCACCACAAGCACCTCTTCCGGCTTAAGGCCGAGTGCGATAACACCGAGTGTGAAAATGCGCGGATCGGGCTTGCGCACTCCCACAACCGCACTCTCTATTATGCCGCGGAAATACTCGCGTATGCCCATGTCGCGGATTACACTCTCGACATTGCCGTAGAAATTTGACACAAGCACAAGCGGATAACGCTTTGACAGACGCTCAAGCACCGGCCGGGCATCATCAACCGAGGCCCGTGCACGTTCGTAGCAATACGCCGCTATCGGCGATGCCTTGCTGTCGGCGTCCTCCCGGCTTATCACTCCGCGTGCCGCAAGATCGTCAAGTTCAAGGCGCATCTTTATTTCCATCAGGTCGAGAAACGTATGCTCCGGATAGATGTGACGCGTGCGGGCAAGTTCACGTTCGGCATAGACATAGCTCGTGCGGAACTCCTCCTTGTCGACATTGAGTCCGCAGGCATTGTAGCCGTCATAGATGACTTCGCTCCAGTGGTCGCCGTGGCTGTCGATTGTGCCTCCGTAGTCAAATATTATCCCTTTTATCTCAGTTGCCATATTTTCCTTCTTTTAGACGTTGGGTGAGGATTTTGCAGAAGCGCTCGTGACGCACCACCATATAGATCATAAGCGTGTTGAGCACTGTGAACTCAAACACAAAATATATCCAGGGCATTCTTACGAACAGTGATATGAAGAGCACTATGACGCGCCAGTTGAACGACAGTATGTTCGTATACTTCATCAGCGGAAGGCTCATGGCGCGGAAATCGTCTCTGAACTGCTGCGGGATAGTACCGCCGCCGAAACGCTCGCGCAACTCCTTGCGCAGCGCCTCCATGGCAGGGGTCATCTTCTCCTGCGACACGGTGTAGTTGATATAAAATGCCATTGTCACCTTGCTCCAGAAATTGCCCTTCCACGGAGTGGCTTTCTGACGGGCGCGCAGGTCATCCACATTTTCGAGCTCACTGCCGTCTTTCCCTTTGAGGAAGAAAAGATGGAACTGGCGGTAATGGTCGGCCATCGATGCCTGCTTGGCATGGCAGATGCCGGTAGTCACGGCAAGTGTCCATATCACCCAGTGATGTTCGATGAAAAACGGCGACGTGACTATCTCGCGGAAACACAGCGAGAAATAAATGGTGATAAACCAAAGGTCGCCGGCCAGACCGTCGAGTATGCGCCCCAGGCGGGAGTATTGGCCGGTCATGCGCGCAAGCTGGCCGTCGGCACTGTCAAATGAGTTGGCCCACACCAGAAGTATCATGCCTAAGATATTGATCCAGATATTGTTGTAGTAGAAGGCTACGCCCGCGCCTACGCCAAGAAATATCGACGCTATGGTTATAGCATTGGGCGTTATTCCGAAGCGGGCCGCAAGTTTGGCCCACATATAGCCGATCGGACGATAGAACCACAGGTCGATATGTTCTTCCGTGTCCATTGACTTCAGTGTGTCGCGATACGACACCTTGTCGGCTGCGTTTCTGTCTATTTGCATTGTCTGTTGATTTGTTTCCACTGCTTTTTTCTCTTTTGGTTGATAGAGAGTTGGGATTTAAATCATTCTCTTTTATTGTTAATACGGTTTAAATTCAAACACTCTCTGAGACTTGATGCCTGTAGCTTTGTCGCTGACCATCAGCGCTGTTTGATGGCAGAGAGTATATATTTCGCTATATGCGGAGCGGCCGCGTCACGGCATGGCGCGAAACTCGGCCAGTCGTTGAAGTCGATGATGCGTATGTCACCCTCGGGCGATATTATGCAGTCGCCGCCATAAATCTTCACATCAAGCACATCTGATGCCTCCTGGCATATACGGTGCATCTTCTCCTTGTCAAACTCCAGTCCGCGGCTTTTGCCGTTGATTGCTTCGTGGCCGTATTTGCTGTGACCTTCGTCAAACGGATAGAACCAATAAAAGAACCGCGACCCCGACACTCCGTAAAACTTGATGAGGTCGCCCACAAGATGCTTGTTGATGACCGCGCGTTTTATGCCGCGCAGAAAATACTCCTGAAGCACCTCCTGCGCCTCCTCCGGATGACGCACATACGAAACATCCTCCTTATGCATGGCGTGGAAATCGCCGCGCTTTATCCAGCATCGCGAAAATCCTCCCTTGACAAGTTTTCCCTTCACCACCTCGTCGGTGTCAACCATAAGGCTCTCGGGATAAGGTATATTGTGGCCCATGAGTATGCGGGTCATGCGTTCGCGCGTGCAGTTTTCGATGCCGTAGCCCGAATTGATGACAAGACGTCCCTCGTCCTCGAGCTTCTGCAACAGGTCTATCGAACGGCGCTCGCGGCACATGTTCACTATTATATCCTCGCTGACATTACCGTTGATGAATTGCTCTTCCGAATAAATGTTGACCTCGCAGCCGCGTTTGCGCAACTGCTCGGTGACGGCGTTGAGTATTGCCGCGTCGTTGCCTATGTGATTGGGGGAGTAGGCCCCGGCTCGCATTATTGCTGCTATTTTTATATCAGCCATGATTATGTTGGAGTTGTGATTTATCGGTTTATGAGAGTTATGGCTTTCTCAATGTCTGACTGATGGTCGACATCAATGATTTTGCCCATGTCGTAGGCGCGCAGATTGAGTCCGGCAGCCACCAGCGCACGCTGGAAATTGCGCATGCGGCTTACACCGCCGTCGATGCATTTCTGCAACACGCCGATTGCCGTCCGGTCAAGTCCGTATATCCCGCCTGAGATATATTTGGCCTCTGGCGACGGAGTGTCGTTGAATGCCGTAATGCGCATCTGCGAGTCCACATCCACATAGAGAGGCTTCTCGTCGTCGATATATGAAGTGACGGCCATGAGCCCGTCGACATCAGCCCCTTCGCCGGCGAAGGCGTCGACATATCTGCGGAAGTCATCTTCGTGAAATATGGTGTCGACTGTGGTCAGTATGAACCTCCCTTCGGGAAGCACGCTGCTCACTTCATAAAAACTGTGCATCGAGCTGGGGGTCGACTTGACTACAAGACGCAGCTCGACCGGCAGTCGTGTGGCAAGATCTTCGAGATATTCCCTCACCTGAGTCATCTGCTCGTTGACTATCACCGAGATGCACTCAGCACCGCAGTTCACGAATATGTCGATGAGGCGTCCTATCATCGGACGTCCGTTGAGCGATACGAGAGGCTTTGGCGTCGCTACACCCTCCTGCTGGAGGCGCGACCCCTCTCCGGCGGCTATTATGGCAAAATTCATACTCTCTGAAATAGATGAAAAATTATTGTTGCGGATATCCCTGCAACTATCAAACTACAAAAGTAATATTTTTTTTTAATCTCTCAAACACTCTCGGCGGTATGACGCTTAAAGATAACGCTTAAAGATAACTGATGCTGACTCCCGCGTCGCCGACGGCAAGTCTGGCAACGGCTCCGTGGAGCAGCGGCATATTCTCCCTGATGTGACCGATCGGGGCATTGAAGGCTACCGGCATGTCAAGTCCGCTTGTAATCTGCCTGATCATGTCATACATGTCATTGAAATTGCGGTCGCTGTCATAGAGCGTGAATTGCCCGATGACGAGTCCTCTCAGCCGCTCAAACCGTCCGGCAAGTTTCAGCTGATAGAGTATGCGTTCGATTTTGTATATCGGTTCCGCCACATCCTCCATAAACAGTATCGCCTCGTCAAACAGGTCGTATGGAGTCGACACAAGCGCCTGCAGCACTGCGAGATTTCCCCCGAGCAGACGCCCTTCCGCCACGCCGTTGCGGTTATATGCTTGTGCGGCGAATTGCAGCGGCTGACGTTTGCCGCGGAGCATTGAGAGCAGCATCGCGTTAAACGGCGTCGAATGCGGATATAATGCCAGAGCCTTTGCCATCGAGCCGTGTATGCTCACTATGTCGCGCGATGCCATGAGCGCGTGCAGCGCCGACACATCGCTGAAACCGACAAACCATTTGGGGTCGGCGTTGAGGTCAAGTTCGGCGAGCCGCGCAAGCAGATGCACGCACCCGTAGCCTCCGCGGCTGCACAATATGGCGCGCACCTCTTTGTCGGTCAGCGCTGCCGTCAGGTCGTCGAGGCGCTCTGCGGCGCTTCCCGAATATGAGCCGCTTGCGCCGAGCGCATGTGGCATCACCCTGACATTATAGCCGAGAAGCGACAGTGTTGCCGACGCGCGGGTCACGAGCGTCGGATCGATAATACTTGCCGGCGACACTATCGCTATTGTGTCGCCTTTGCGCAGTGGGGCAGGGTAGACAGGCATGGCGATTCAGCTTACTTTTACATTAAGGCCGGCCGCGCGATATCGGTCGGCAATCTTTTCGAGCTCCTCGTGCTCCACCTTCACAAGATGTTCGGCCGGTGTCTTCCGGTCGATTGAATATAGCATCACCTCGCGCGGCCCTATCTCCTTGCATGCCGCTATGAGGGCGTCTGTTTCAGTGTCGGTGGTGTTGTCTATTACTTTGCCGTCATGCTCTCCGCGCAATATCATCGTCTGCACAATGCACTCTCCGTCAAACTGTTTCATCCCCTCTATTACGTCTGCCACGCTGTAGCCGCTGCCTGTGGGCCGGTCTAATAGTCTGACGGTGGAGTCAAATGCCGAATCGAGCTTGAGTATATTGTTGTCGACCTTGCGCAGCGCGTCGGCGACATCAGGCTTATGCAGCCGTGTGGCGTTTGACAGTACACTCACCTTTGCTGCGGGATAATACCTGTCGCGCAATTCGATGACATCGTCGACCACCCCCTTGAAGTCGGGGTGCAGTGTCGGTTCGCCATTGCCTGAAAATGTGATGACATCGAGCGGCATTCCCTCGGCCTGCATCTCTTTGAGTTTATCCTCAAGCAGTCTGCCCACCTCCTCGCGGGGTGGAATGCCTTTCTTCCCGGGCCCCTGCGCATTGAAGCCTGCCTCGCAGTAGAGGCAGTCGAAGGAGCACACTTTGCCGTCGGCCGGCATTAGATTTACACCCAGCGATGAGCCGAGGCGTCGGCTGTGTATCGGGCCGAATATCGTTGATGTGAATAATACAGTCTGCATGCGTTAACTGTTTTTTTATGGAAATACAATGAGGGCGTCGCCTGACTTCATATTGTAGCGACGCACGGCTTGCGCGTCCGAAATTAATATATGATAATCAAGATATTGACTGACGCTGATTTATGCATAACCCCGCAAGCCGCACACTGCGGTGCTTGCGGGGTAAATGTCAAAAAAACTTCATTCACCTGAAGTGAAATTACTACGCTTATACGGTCAGTATTTCCTTCTCTTTTGCGGCGAAAAGCTCGTCGATTTTCTTGAGATACTTGTCGTGGAGCTTCTGAGCCTGCGCTTCGGCGTCTTTCTCGACATCTTCGGGCATGCCCTGTTTGACAGCCTTCTTAAGCCCGTCGATAGCGTCGCGGCGTGCGTTGCGCACCGACACTTTTGCCTGCTCTGCCTCTGCTTTCGACTGCTTTACAAGCTGTTTGCGGCGCTCCTCGGTCAACGGGGGGATTGACAGACGTATCACTTCGCCGTTGTTCTCGGGCATGATGCCGAGCTCGGAGTTGATGATGGCTTTCTCGATTTCCTTAAACATCGATTTCTCCCAAGGCGTGATGGTGATTGTGCGCGCGTCGGGCACTGCCACGTTGGCTACATTCGAGATGGGAGCGGCGCTGCCGTAATAGTCTACGCGTATGCCGTCGAGAATTTTCGGATTGGCTTTTCCTGCGCGGATATGTGCGAGAGATTCGTCAAGGTAGGCTACCGACATCTCCATCTTCTCTTCCGCCGGGTCGAGATATGTGCTGGGGTTTGTCATAATGATATTAAGTATGTGTTCTAAATTATTTATTTTACAGTATCAATACACGAGCGTGCCCACAGGCTCTCCGTCAAGCACCTTCTTCAGGTTGCCGGGAGTGTCCATGTCAAAGACTATGATAGGGAGATGGTACTCCTTGCACAATGCCGTGGCGGTGAGATCCATCACTTTAAGGCCGCGGGTATAGACTTCATCGTATGTTATCTCCGAGAAACGTGTCGCGGTCGGGTCTTTTTCAGGGTCGGCAGTGTAGATGCCGTCGACGCGAGTGCCTTTGAGCATCACGTCGGCCTCTACCTCGATGCCGCGGAGCGCCGAGCCGGTGTCGGTCGTGAAAAACGGATTGCCGGTGCCTCCCGCGATGATGGCTACCTCTCCGGCGTTCATCGCCTCGATGGCGCGCCACTTGCTGTAATGCTCGCCGATGGGAAACATGTTGATGGCCGTAAACACTCTGGCTGGCTGTCCTGACGCCTGTAGCGCCGACGACAGTGCAAGCGAATTGATGACAGTGGCAAGCATGCCCATCTGGTCTCCTTTCACTCGGTCAAAGCCCTTCGACGCGCCCTGCAGGCCACGGAATATGTTCCCGCCGCCTATCACGATTGCCACCTGCACGCCCCCTGCCACAACGGCTGAGATCTGTGCGGCATATTCATTGAGGCGGGTTGTATCAATGCCCGAGCCGTTGCCGCCGGCAAGCGACTCTCCGCTCAGTTTGAGCAATATTCGGTTGTATTTCTTTCTCATATAGCGGTATTGTTCTGATTTGTCTGAGACAAATATACTGATTATTGCAATATCTCACAAATCTATTGCCGCAGAATTTTGTAAGGAGTCAGGTTTTTATTTATCTTTGCTGATATGAAGATAGGATATGACGCCAAGCGCGCGGTCAACAATAATACCGGCCTCGGCAATTACAGCCGCCTTGTCATCGACACAATCGCCTCATCGGGCGATGACTCGCTATTGCTTTACGCCCCTCAGCTGCGACCTAACAAAAGGCTCATGCCGCTGCTCGAGCGCGAGAATGTCACGTTGTGTCTGCCCGACTCGCACTTCGCCCGACATTTCCGTTCGCTCTGGCGCTCCTACGGTGTTACTTCTCAGTTGCGGCGCGATGAAATCGGCCTGTTTCACGGTCTCAGCAACGAGCTCCCTCTCAACATCGCGTCTTCAGGCATACCGTCGGTAGTAACAATCCACGATGTGATATTCCGGCACTTCCCGCGCTGCTATAGGCCGATCGACCGCACAATCTACGACTACAAGTTTGGCAGAGCGGCCCGCAACGCCACCCGCGTTATTGCGATTTCGGAGTGTACCCGCCGCGACATAATCGATTTCTACGGCATCAGCCCCAAGAAAATTGATGTTGTATATCAGGGATGTGACCCGCAGTTCGCTCATCCGGTCGACCATTCACGTGCCGACGAAGTCAAAAGAAAATATGCCATCGACCGCCCGTATATCATTGGTGTGGGAACTGTTGAAGAACGTAAGAATCAGCTTCTTACCATAAAGGCTCTGCGCGGACTTCCCGATGATATAATTGCCGTCATTGTAGGGCGTCGCACCCGCTACGCCGCTGAGATTGACCGTTTCATCGCCGCCAACGCGCTTCATGACAGGGTTCGGTTTGTCGAAAACGCCGATTTTGCCGATTTTCCCGCCCTCTATGCCGGCGCCTTGTTCTCCTCATATCCTTCACGCTACGAAGGCTTCGGCATTCCCGTCATTGAATCGCTCAGCGTCGGCACTCCCGTGATAATTGCCTCCGGCTCATGTCTTGAAGAGGCTGCCGGTCCCGGCGCTCCCGTCGTGGCTCCTGACGATGTCGACGCATACATCGCTTTCGCTCGCCGTATTATTGACGACCATGACTATCGCACTCGTCTCGTCGGCGCGGGGCAGACTCACATCTCCCGCTTCTCTCTGCAGAATTTTGCCGGCGGACTGCGCGCGAGTTATGACATGGCGCTGCAATGCCACGGTCTCTGAATTTGTTTTGAATGATAAAAAATAGAAATATAAGTATAAGTAGATGAAAAGATTACTCGTAATAGGCGCCGGAGGGTTTATCGGCGGGTTCATAGCAAGTCAGGGTCTTGAACGCGGCTATGATGTCACAGTGGCTGTCAGAGAGTCGACATCGCGCCGTTATCTGACCGACCCGCGGCTGAATTTCCTTGTGCTCGACTACGGCGATGCCGACGCTGTTGCCGCGGCTATGCGCGAGGCTCTTCCGCAAGGGGAGCGGTGGAATTATGTCATACATAATCTCGGAGCCACTAAATGCGCCAATTTCCGGGATTTCGACACCATCAACTACCGCTACCTCGTCAACATCGTTGAGGCTCTCAAAGTCACAGGCAAAATGCCGGAACGTTTTCTCTTTATGAGTTCACTGAGCGCTATGGGGCCCGTCGACGAGAAATCTTACCGGCCGATAACCAACGCCGACACCCCGCACCCCAACACCCGCTACGGACTTTCCAAAATGAAAGCGGAAGACTATCTCAGATATCGTTCCGGAATTCCATATATCATATTCCGGGCAACCGGCGTATATGGTCCCCGTGAAAAAGATTATCTGATGATGATAAAGAGCATCGACGGACATATCGACGTCGGCATGGGCTACAGAAAGCAGATGCTCACTTTCATCTATGTCGATGACCTCGTCGGCGCGATGTTCGACGCGCTTGCATCCGGAGTCAGCGACAAGACATATATTATATCCGAGCCCAGGGCTTATACTCAGAAGGAATTCCGGACAATGGTGGCGGAAGCCCTCGGCGGCCGGTGGGTGCTCCCCCTCAAACTGCCGATGTGGACGGTTTTCGCTGTGTCGGCAGTTGCCGAAAAGATTGCCGCATGGCGCGGAAAGGCTTCCACACTCAACCGCGACAAATATAAGATAATGAAACAGCGCAATTGGAATTGCGACGTCAGCGACGCGCAGGCCGACTTCGGGTTTCACGCCGACTTCCCCCTCGAGCGCGGTGTCCGTGCCACTGTCGACGCCTACCTCGCCGGCAAGAAAAAGAAATCAGCCGACTGACACTGATTGTCACAGATTGGTTAAGTGCAAAACTCAGCATCCCGTAGATTGAAAGTGATTGATTAAAACAGACTTATATGAAACGACAGCGAAGAGTTCCCGCATGGGTCATTGCAGTGATAATAATCGCCGCTCTTCCCGTGCTGGCATTTCCTTTCATGCTCTCTGTGTCCGCCACTTTGTCTGGCGCTGACAAATACTATCTATGGATCTATCCGGCCTACATCCTGGCGGCCTCTTTCCTGGCATGGCAGTGCTACGGCCGTCGCACCGAGATGACATGGATTATAATAATACTGATGCTCCTTACCCACGTCGCAATGTGGGCGTTGGCCGGAGATATATAGTTTTGCTGTAATTCAGGATAGGTATATTATTGCAGAATGCTGAATGTATATTTTTGTATATTAACTTAAAAACAGATACTTATACCGTATTCATAACTTGAATTTATAAATTTTAACCTTTTGACTGCAGAATTGCAGATTATTTTTGTAAATATTCTTTACGGCTAATTGAAAATAAATTTTTATATTTGCGTACCGTTGCAGCTACGCATATTGCAAAGCAACTTAGTGCAGATAATCTTTCTCTCTCATTGATTAGGTATTCTCGACTTTGACATTTCATTTTTTATTTTATATTTAACCTCGCTAAACTCACATTGATGATGGTATCGCAGGTTTTCGCAGTCGGGAATTAATATGATAATTGCCTGCCTCCTGTGCATTATGATTTGTGCTAAGACTTATAGACGCAATGGGCTATGAGATAATAAATGGGTTGTCTCATGAATTTTTTTGAAAATAAAACGGTTGAATTTTAGCCTGTCAACCATAATCGTAAACGATCAGCCTTATAGGTTCGACGAGTCAGCGATTAGGCGGATTTTTGACAGGTAATTATTCAACCATTAGATAGGGTAATAAAGTGTGATAGGCGGCACGGTGGCCACTGCTGAAGTACCCACCGTGTCAATCGTGCGCGGGCAATTCACAAAAGTGATTGCCCGCGTTTTCGTTATTTACCAAAAAAGTAAGAGCACTGTATATGTGCGGTAGCAGGGACGGGGGCGTCTCGCCCCCGTGTATTCCACATTGTGCCGTCAACTCGCCACGCCTCACAGGCCCGCCGAAATGCCCATAGAGACCTTAACGACCCTAACGCCCTGACTATCCACCGGCCGCCACTGTCATCCCTTCCCATCAAGATACCCCTTATACACCTCCGGCGACGATATTATCTCTACAGCCTCGCGATACACCGGATTGAGCAGCGGGTTGACTATCTGGAAATAAGTGGAAGTGTCGAACAGATCCCGTCCGATTATCCCCTTTATTATCGCAGCGATAAGCGTGCGGCTGCGGTCGAGTTCCTTCTCGTTGACGGGCACACCTTCTGTCTCTCCGCGGCTGATGAATGACTGCATTATATTGTTGTCGACATTAAAACCGCTTATAAACTTTTCCGGTGAGCCATACTTCTCTGTAAGATCTTTCCGTTGGTCATTCGTATATCCTAAGCAGAACGTGTTGAACACTCCCTTTGCCATCAGATCGCGGTAATACGCACTATATAACGTGGTGTCTATGCCCACAAAACGGTCCGGCATGATGCCGCCTCCCCCATAAACCGTGCGATGACGGCGCAGAGTGGTGTATTTCAGAGAGTCGGGAAACGATATACTGTCTGCGCTGTAAAATTCACCGTTATCGTAGCGTGCCTTGATATCAGCTGCATAATCCTCGGCATCGCCGGGCTTGTACGGTTTCTGTATCACGCGTCCCGACGGCGTGTGGTAGCGGGCTACGGTCAGACGTATCATTGACCCGTCGGGAAAAGGGAACGGTCGTTGCACCAGCCCTTTGCCGAATGTGCGGCGCCCCACAACTACGGCCCGGTCATGATCCTGCAGTGCGCCTGAAAGTATCTCCGAAGCCGACGCGCTATATTGGTTCACCATGACAGTCACAGGCAGGTTGGCGTAACGCCCTTTGTGGCGCGCTACATACGGTGCCGTGCCCAGTTTCGGCGACTCGGTGTAGGTGATGAGATTATCCTTGTCGAGGAAGAGTTCGGCTATCTCCACCGCTGTGCCTAATATTCCACCGCCATTGTCCTCAAGGTCAAATATCAGGCGTTTCATGCCTTGCTTTTCCAGCGATTTGAGTGCCTCGCTCACTTCGTCAAATGAAGTCTCTGCAAAACGTGACAGACGTATATATCCCGTGCCGGGAGCCGCCATGTAGGCAGCATCCACTGAGTTGACCGGAATATCGTCACGCGTGATGCGAAACATGATAGGCTCGCTCTCATTGCGCCGCGCCACCTTTACATCAACACGCGTGCCTTTCGGACCGCGCAACGCCTTCATTATCTCGCTGCGTGGCTTCCCCGCGCCCGATATCACAGTTGTGTCGGCGCTCAATATCTTGTCACCGGGCAGAATGCCTACCTTTTCCGACGGGCCGCCTGAAGTGGTCTGTATCACAATCAGCGTGTCATTGAGCATGTTGAACTGTATTCCTATACCCGAAAAGTTCCCTTCAAGCGGTGTCACAAGCTCCTTTGTCTCCTCCGGATTGGAATAAAGCGAATGCGGGTCAAGCGTCTTGAGCATGGCAATGATTGCCTCCTCGGCAAGTTTGTCATTGTCTATACTGTCAAGATAAAACGACTCGATAATCTTGTTGGCATAACCGATTTTGTCAAAACCGGCAATTTGATTATTTCTTGACACGGCGTCAGTTGCAGTCACCGCAGCTACAAGAAGCAGGAGATATTTCAGATATTTCATAATCTTGGGTAAGGTGGTCTATTGTAAGAGAGAGTTTAAATTCAAACACTCTCTCTATGCGGCGGCCTTGCATTGCCGTCATATAATCAATGTCCGTTTAATTTAAAAAGTTCAACCCGACGCAAAGTTGCCCCATTGAAGCTGCCATCAGAGAGCCGGAAGCTCGTGTTTGTGATTGACCGGGGTTCATAGACCGCGGAGCGGGCGCAGACCCCGGCAATCCGACGCCATTACGGCACAAGCCCGGGGAGGGGCGCTCCGTGATGCCGGATCTCAGTTAAACACCACAGTCTTGTTGCCATACGGAAGTATCTTGTGCTGAAGATGCTTCTCTACCGCGCGGGCAAGCACTATCTTCTCCAGGTCACGTCCTTTCTTGACGAGATCGTCTACAGTGTCCTTGTGGGTGATGCGCACGATGTCCTGCTCGATAATCGGACCCGCATCAAGATCGGCAGTGACATAGTGGCTCGTGGCTCCTATCAGCTTCACACCGCGCTGATGGGCGGCATGATAAGGCTTTGAACCGATAAACGCCGGCAGAAACGAATGGTGTATGTTTATCACGCGGTTGGGATAACGTCGTGTGAAATCATCCGAAAGCACCTGCATATAGCGCGCAAGCACTATGAAGTCAATATTATAATGCTCCAGAAGGGCAAACTGCTGGGCTTCGGCCTGTGGCTTGTTCTCCTTTGTCACCGGTATCACCTCAAACGGTATGCCGAACTGGTCGCCGATATACTTCAGATCGGGGTGATTGCTCACTATAACCGGTATCTCAACATTCCATTCCTTCCACTCGCCGGCTCTGTATCGTGCAAGAAGATCATAGATGCAGTGCGACATCTTCGACACGAATATCGCCATCCGCTGCGGGGTTCCGGTAAAATAGAGATTATATGTCACTCCGAAACGCTGCGCGTAAAGCGTGTCGAAATAGTCGCGTATCTTGTCGGCCGGTATGGCAAACCCTTCCAGATCCCACTGCACTCGCATGTAAAACACTGAGTTGACGCGGTCGACATACTGGTCGAGGTAAAGGATATTGCCTCCGTTGGCGTTGATGAATTCGGTGAGAATGGCGATGATGCCGGGGCGGTCGGGGCAATGCATCAGAAGCACTGCGGTCTTTTCTCCCGCCGCTGAAACTTTTTCCGGTGTGTCTGTCTTGCTCATTTCTATATTAATTGTACCTGATTAAATTCTTGTCTGTCTGCGCCTCATGGCTCATGCGGCAGAAATTCGCTCACATCATGGCCGTAGCGCTGCAGTTCCCGCACTGTCGACGATGACACCGCCGACAGCTCCGGCAATGTCAGCAGAAGCACTGTCTCTATCCCCGATATCCGGCGGTTGATGTCGGCCAGCGACCGCTCATATTCCATATCGATGCTGTTGCGTATGCCCCGCAGCAGAAAGCGGCATCCGTGGCTTCGGGCGGCATCGACTGTCAGTCCCGTATAATGCGTGACTTCAACCCGCGGATTGCCTGCATACAGACGGCTTATCGGCTCAAGACGCTTTATGATATCATCCTCAGTGACCACTTTCGTCGAACTTATGCCGATGGCTATCACAATAGAGTCAAACAGTTCAAGTCCACGCTCCACAAGCGACTGATGTCCCCTTGTGAAGGGATTGAACGAACCCGGAAACAATGCCCGGCGCTCCTGCGGCCTTTTGTCGGCTTCATTGCCGGTATTCTCTATAATCATTTCTCTGTCTGTTTGTTGGCCTATGATATCGCCTCGTCATCTTCGATGACGAGATTGTCGATGATAAATGTCTGACGCTCTGACGTATTCTTTCCCATATAGAATTCGAGCAGTTCGGCAACTCCGTCCTCTTTGCGCAGAGTTACTCTGTCAAGCCGCATGTCCGGACCGATAAAGTCTCTGAATTCATCCGGCGAAATCTCTCCGAGACCTTTGAAGCGGGTGATCTCTGCCTTGCTCCCCAGTTTGTCGATGGCGGCGATGCGCTCTTCGTCGGTGTAGCAGTAATATGTCTCCTCTTTCCCTTTGGTGCCTTTCCCTTTGCTGCGGCGAGCGGTGTCGCGGTTGCGCACGCGGAACAATGGTGTCTGAAGCACATACACATGACCCTTTTTCACCAGATCGGGGAAGAATTGCAGGAAGAAAGTCAGCATCAGCAGCCTGATATGCATCCCGTCGACATCGGCATCCGTAGCTATGATTACGTTGTTGTAGCGAAGCCCGTCTATCCCTTCCTCTATGTTGAGGGCAGCCTGAAGCAGGTTGAACTCTTCGTTCTCATAAACCACCTTCTGAGTCAGGCCGTAGGAGTTGAGGGGCTTGCCTCGAAGCGAGAACACTGCCTGTGTCTCGACATTGCGTATCTTGGTTATCGAGCCCGCTGCCGAGTCTCCCTCGGTGATGAATATCGACGATGCCGCTTTCTTCTCTTCATCCCCCTTGACATCATTGAGATGCACACGGCAGTCGAGCAGCTTGCGGTTGTGGAGATTGACTTTCTTGGCGCGTTCGCGGGCGAGTTTTGTCACTCCGGCCATTGCCTTGCGCTCGCGTTCGCTCTCCTGCACCTTCTTGAGTATGATTTCTGCCGTCTCCAGATTTTTGTGGAGATAGTTGTCAAGTTCCTTTTTGACGAAATCACCGATAAATTTAGCCACTGTCGGCCCATCCGGACCCATGTCGCGCGAACCGAGCTTCGTCTTGGTCTGAGACTCAAACACCGGTTCCTCAACCTTGATGGCAATCGCGGCGATCATGCCGTTGCGTATGTCGGAATACTCGAAATTACGCCCGAAATAATCCTTCAGCGTGCGCGATACCGACTCCTTGAACGCGGCTAAGTGTGTGCCGCCCTGTGTGGTGTGCTGACCGTTGACAAACGAATAATACTCTTCGCCATATTGGTTGGCATGCGTCAGCGCTATCTCTATATCCTCTCCCTTCAGATGTATTATGGGGTAGAGCGGCTCTTTCGTCATATTCTCCCTGAGCAGGTCGAGAAGTCCGTTGCGGGAGTGATAACGTTTGCCGTTGTATATGATTGAAAGTCCGGTGTTGAGAAACGTATAGTTCTTGAACAGCGGCACTATATACTCCTCGCGGTATGCATAGTCGCGGAATATCGTCCTGTCGGGTGTGAAGTTGACGTAGGTGCCGTTGGGTTCATCGGTGGCAAACGGCTCCTCTTCTGAAATCAGCCGACCCTCGCAGAATACTGCCCTGCGGGCCTGTCCGTCGCGCACGCTCTGTATTATGAAATCCGACGAAAGGGCGTTCACCGCCTTTATGCCGACACCGTTGAGACCGACCGATTTCTTGAATGCCTTCGAGTCATATTTGCCTCCGGTGTTCATTTTCGACGCTACCTCGATGAGCTTGCCCAAAGGAATGCCGCGCCCGTAATCGCGCACAGTGACTGTCGTTTCGGTCACATCTACAGTGATCTGCTTGCCGTAGCCCATCATATATTCGTCGATGGAGTTGTCGAGCACCTCTTTCAGCAACACATATATTCCGTCGTCAAAATTCGAACCATCGCCGAGTTTGCCGATATACATGCCCGGACGTCGGCGTATGTGCTCCCTCCAGTCAAGGGTCACGATATTGTCTTCCGTATATTCCACCTCCGCCGATGCGTTGGGGTTATATCCGATCTCCTCCGTGTTCTCGCTCAATATGTCGTCCTGATTCATAATCTGATGGGGTTGATAAGTAAGCCGTTTACTCTCTTATTATTGCAAATATAATAAAAAAAACAGATATGGAATGCGCGAAAATGTTACTTTCGACAAAAATCTGACTAAAAAATAATCGTTCCGTGTCGTTTAGACGAAAATTTTATAAATTAGCGGAATATTTCCACGAGCGATCTGACTGAGCGATGAAGATATTGTATGTCACCCATAAAATGATGTATCCGGTCACCGGCGGCGATTGTGTGCGCATGTCGCAGATGCTCGAGGCTCTTGCCGCGTATGGTGATGTAGATGTGATATACATGACCGGCAATGCCGGTGCCGCGACTCTCAGAAGCCACAACCCTGCCATTGGGCGGGAAATTGCGGTTTGTGTGAGCCGTCTGCATCGCGCCCTTGGCCTCGCAAGAATGGTGTCGCGCCGTTTCCCGTTTTTGGTGAGTCTCTACTGGAGCAATGTTTTTCGCCGTCGCCTTATCTCTGAGGCTCAGGGTTATGACCTGGTTCTGCTTGGCGGTCTTGCTGTCGCACACTACGCCTTCGACCTCAAAGCGGCCGGACTTGCCGTCGCTCTTGATCTCACCGACTCCCCGACGATGAATCTTGACAACGAAGCAGCTCTCTCTTCCGGCTTTAAAAGATTATGGCACAGGCTGAATGCCCGCCGCATGCGTCGACTCGAGACTCGATGGCGCGCCGAGGTGTCATCTGTTGCTTTTATATCTGAGGTTGACCGTGACTATATTGACGTAGACGGTGGCCGACAGTTCATTGTGTGCAACAAGGTCGATTTATCTCCTGACAGAGACTTGTGCCGTCATGACAATGACAGTGTGATTTTGTTTGTCGGAAATATGGGCTATGCCCCCAATATTGTTGCAGTAAAAAGATTTGCAACATCCGTCCTGCCTCGTATTGCGGCTTACGCGGGCAAGGTGCGGTTTCGGGTTGTCGGTTCGTCGCCTGCTCCCGAGATAAAGACGTTGGCTGTAGGCTCCGAAAATATTTCAGTCGAAGGATTTGTCGAAGATCTGTCGGCGTGCTACCGCTCTGCCTCTATTGTAGTGGCGCCGATGTTTTCCGGCTCCGGCATACAGAACAAAGTGCTTCAGGCAATGGCCTCCGGATGTTGCGTTGTCACTACTCAGATAGGTGCGGAAGGTCTTGATGCCGACTCTGGCGCATTCGTTATAGCGCATGATGACGAAGAAATGGCTCTTGCATGTCTGAAACTGCTCGCCGACCCGTCTTTGCGCCATCAATACGGCCAACGTGCCCGCCGTTATGTCGCAGAAAATTTCGGCGACGCCATAATGAAACGCCAGGTAAAACGCTTCATCTCCCCGACATAAACATAGGCAAAAACACCTCGCTCCCGCGCTGACACCGAACTCCATATCGTAAGGACGTACGGCTCGTGCATCCGCAAACGCCCTGATTGTCAGATGCTAAATCAAACAATCGAGTCGCACATCCCCTGCAAAATAAGCTTCTCCTGCAATATAAGTTGCTGCGGCACCCGAAGGATTCCGTAGAACACCAGATTATATGAAACCCGGCACGCCTTGATGCTCTCAGCGTGCCGGGTTATATGTCAAAAGCGGAAAGGCGCTCGAATGAAGCCTGTTGTATCCGCCTGTATAAGTTACACTTAGAGATATTTGCTTACGATTGAGTCAAGTTCGCTGATATCCTCCACTCGCTCAAGATGCTCGCCCGAACCGTCTATTACAAACGTTGTGGGCAGTGCGGTCACATTGTAGCGCAGCAGCTGCTCTGCGTCATTGCCTGAGCAATATACGGCCGTCCAGGGTATATTCTCAGCCGCCATGCGCCAGCGGTATTCCTCCGGGTCGCAGCCTACCTGATATATATTGAGCCCTTTGTCGTGATATTTCTTGTAGACTTCGCCTAAGACAAGCTGGAACGCCGGCGACTCTTCCGCGGTGTAGGCGGTGAAGTTGAGCACTGTCACCTTTGATTTGTCCCACAATTCCGACAGGCTCTGCTCGTTACTGTTGTAATCCTTGAGAATAATCTCGGGGAAATAGATTTCGACAGCGTTGACGGGAGTGCCGGGAGTGTAGGCGCGGCGGTTGCTGACTGCAAGATTTTCAAGCAGACCTGTGCGGGGGTCATCGGGTTTGGCATTGAGATACGCGTTGGCCACGGCTGCGATGATGCTTCTGTCGAAACTTATCGCGGGGTTATAGAGATGCTCCGAACCTATTGTCTTGTTTATGAGGTAATAGGCTGTGATGCCTGACCAGTCATGTTGTATCATTTCAGCGAGGCTGCGTTTGAGTGCGGCGTCGTTGACAACATCTTTGGCTGAAGCTCCGGCGAGCGCTTCGGCTATCTTCGCGTTGATTTTCTGCATCAGATCGGCCGAGTTTGATCCTGAGATGGTGCTGTTGCGCTCCATGTCGGCGTAGTCGGCTGTCACAGTGACAGTCTCCGTGCTGTCTATCGGGAAATAGACCGAACGGCTGTCGATGCTCAGACGGTAAATGTCGGGATAGGCGTAACGCTTTACGCCGAACTCGAATTTGCCTCCATTGTCAATCTTCACGGAGTCAATGATATGCCAGCGGCCGTTGTCGCTGACTTCAAGCAGCGCGGTTTTCCCTTCCGCTCCGTCGACAGTGGCCTTTACATGCCATTTGTCGCCTGACGAGCATGATGATATTACAGCCACGCAGCATAACAGCATTGTGACACAGAGTGATAATGTGCGGTTCATGATGTCGGTGAATGTTTTGGTTTTGAATTGAGAGAGTCGCATCGCAATCCTGATGCCCGGTTACACCTCTTTTGCAAACTCTGCCGCGATGGCGTCGGCGATTGATTTCATCTCGGCGTCGGGGAGGGTAGTCTTTTTGGTAAAGTCAAGATCTCCCTCTTTGCTCATCGGCACAAGGTGGATGTGTGCGTGTGGCACCTCCAGGCCGATTACTGCTACTCCTACCTTGCGGCAGGGTACGGCGCGACGTAGCGCGCGTGCCACTTTTTTTGCAAACAGCTGCAAACCTGCATATTCGTCATCCTCAATGTCAAATATATAGTCGGTCTCGTTCTTGGGTATGACGAGCACGTGGCCCGGCTGCACGGGGTTGATGTCGAGAAATGCGAAGTAGCGGTCGGTCTCGGCTACCTTGTATGAGGGGATTTCTCCTGCTGCTATACGTGAGAAGAGTGTTGCCATTTTTTTAGATTTTGTCCTGTCGCTGTGACCGGATTAGAAACTTATTTCTACGATTTCAAACTTCATCAGGCCTGAAGGCACCTTGATTTCAACGATGTCGCCGAGCTTGTGGCCGAGGAGTCCCTGTGCCACTGGTGTCGAGGTCGCAATCTTCTTTTCTTTCATGTTGGCCTCGCTGTCGGCTACGATTGTGTATTCCACGGTCATGCCGTTGGTGAGGTTCTTGATTTTCACCTTGTTCATGATCTGCACCTCCTCGGTGTTGAGCTTGCTCTCGTCGATGATGCGCGCGTTCGCCACAAGGTCTTTAAGTTTGGCTATCTGCATCTCGAGCATGCCTTGAGCCTCTTTGGCTGCGTCGTATTCGGCGTTTTCCGAGAGGTCCCCTTTGTCGCGGGCCTCTGCTATCGCGCGTGATATTTCAGGGCGTTTTACTGATTCGAGGTATGCTATTTCCTCCATTTTCTTCTTGTAGCCCTCTTTGGTCATGAATGTGATTGCCATAATATGATATTGAATTTTTTATTTTATGGGTTATTTTTTAGGTTGAATTTATCTGTTCGGCGGCCGCTGCGGCCGTGGTTTTTAAGGTCTTGCGATATATCGCAGAGTCAGAGCTGCAGTAGCCGTGACTCGCGGTGGTGCGCGGTTGTCTGACACTTGCCCGGTTTCGCTATTGTCAAAAAATAATAGCATCCCAACCTGCCGGTGCCGGTTTGAGATACTGCTATATGTTGCCGGTACAATAGTGAAAATCGAGAGCGTGGCATCTCTAAGGCGTCACGCTCCCGTTGTCTTTACTCTGCAAAGATAATATATCTTTTTGATATTGACAAATTTATTGAATGTAAAAAACTTCTGCCGCACTGACTGTGCAGCCGACAACGGCTCTGACTGTGTGGTGCCTGCCTGTTAGACCCCGTTCCCCAATATTTGTTAACGCCGGGGCGGTCAAGCGTCATGCAGATGTGTTCGCGCAGTGAGGGAGCAATGCGGTTGCATTGTGACCGAAACAAGCGGACGCAGATGCATGACGATTGGCCGAGGCGATGGTAATTTGGAAAATCATTGGGCAAGAGTTTCCATTGACATCCTGTCTTAATAAGGAAAAATGAGGCATTGAGAATCTCAAATATGTCAGCCTTTGATTTTGTTTTGAAGATTTCAGGAAATTTCTCTAAAATAAACTTACGTTGTCTAAGAAACTGTTTAAATTTATATGATACAGATTTTGAGAAGGATTGTCGGATTGATTTTTGTTTGTGATGAGGGAGCGTAGCCGTAGCTACGTGACCGAAGAATAAACAAAAAGAAACCGACAAGACTCTCAAAGGCAAAGTGATATGAATTTTAAACAGTTTCTAAGCGTCAAATCTGTATTATATCGCAATCTACTCTTATACAGTAACAAATGGTTGAAACCTTATAGCTGATTCAGAGCGCAATTAATTGTGTGATGATACAAAAGTTACTTTATCATCGCATCTCTCCGGCGCTTTTTGCCTTGTTCCTCAGTCACGTAGCTAAGGCTACGCTCCTTCGTCACAAGACAAAAATCACTCAGAGATATGCGACCCCGGCGTTAACAAATATTGGGGAACGGGGTCTTACACATACATCGCCTCTATCTCGCGTGAGTATCGGCGGTTGATGATCGGACGGCGTATCTTCAGCGTGTTTGTCAGCTCGCCCGCCTCCATGGTGAATGCATTGGGCAGCAGCGTGAATTTCTTGATTTTCTCGAAGCCTGCAAATCCGTTCTGAAGTTTTTCGATGCGCTCTTCGATCATGCGGCGTATGTCGGCGTTCTTCACCAGCTCCTCGACTGAGCGGTAGGCTATTTTCTTGCGCTGCGCATACTCTTTGAGAGCTTCGAAGGCAGGTATGATGATGGCGGTAACATATTTGCGCTTGTCGCCGATTACCGCGACCTGATCGATGTATTTGTCCTCGCCCAGACGGCTCTCTATGGCCTGAGGGGCTATATATTTGCCGTTGGAGGTCTTGAACAGGTCTTTTATGCGGTCGGTCAGCACTATCGCTCCGTCGGAGTTGATGTAGCCGGCATCACCGGTGCGGAACCATCCGTCGGCGGTGAAGGCTTCGGCTGTCGCTTCCGGCTTGTTGTGGTAACCGCGCATCACGGTCGGTGACTTGACGAGTATCTCGTTTTCCTCGCCTATGCGCACCTCTATGCCGGGGAGCACGGTGCCTATGGTGCCTATCTCGTAGCCTGTCTCGGGGAAGCAGCTGACGGTGGCGGTGGTCTCTGAAAGACCGTAGCCTATAAGTATATTGATGCCGCAGGCATGCAGAAACTCTGTGATATTGGCCGACAGCGGCGCTCCGGCAGTGGGGAATATGTTGCCGTTTTCAACGCCGATTACTTTTTGCAATGGCTTGAATACCTGCGCGTTGAAAAATTTATACTGCATCTCGGTCCACCAGGGGACTTTCTCTCCCATGCGGGCGTATTGGAGGTTGCGGCGGCGTCCGACCTTTATGGCGCGGTTGAAGATCCACTTCTTGATGCCTTTGGTGGTGGAGAGTTTCTCGTCGATTGCTGTGTAGACCTTTTCCCAGAAACGTGGCACGCTGCACATGCAGGTCGGGCGCACTTCCTTGATGGCGCGCTGAATGATGTGCGGGTCGGGATTGATGTTGACCACCATGCCGGAGTAGAGGCAGAAGTAGGTCCACGCCTTCTCGAATATATGGCTGAGAGGAAGGAAGCAGAGCGACGTGTCTTTGTCTGACAGCATCGTAAGCCGCTCTTCATGTATCGCTATCGCTGCATCAAACGCACTGTGCGGCAATATGGCGCCTTTGGGCTCGCCGGTCGTGCCCGAGGTGTATATCAGTGTTGCCACGTCGTCGGGTGTGGCGGCGGCGGTGCGGCGTGCCACTTCGTCGCGGCAAAGCTGCGACGCGTGCTGCCCGAGGTCGAGCAGCTGGGCGTATGTCATCGTAGTGTCGTCGCCGGGGGCTTTGACAACTTCGTCGACAGTGATGATCTGTCGGAGTCCGGGATATGAGTCTGCCACTTTGCGGGCGATGTCATATTGTGACTGGTCGCCTGCGAGGAGCAGTGATATCGCTGCGTCACGCACTATATATTCAACCTGCTCCTTGCTGCTGGTGGAGTAGATTGATACGGGTATGGCGCGGTTGGCGTATGCCGCCAGGTCTGTCTCTATTATTTCGGCGCGGTTGCTTGAGAAAATTCCGATGTGCTCCTGTTCGGCGATGCCGAGGGTTTCAAGCGCGCAGGCCAGATTGCCGACGCGGCTGTGAAGTGTATGCCATGATGTCGGAAGCCAGGTGTGATCGGCTACGCGTTGCGTCAGTGCTGTCCGGTCGGCATATTTGTCATTCCCTCGTGATGTAAGTGAGGTAAGTATGTTGGTCATATTGAATTTTCAAATCAATTTGTCGGCAAATTTAATTACATTATTCTATTTATTAACGGATATTCATGCAATTTTGACGAGAGGTTAACATTCGTTAGCACTTTTGTATGGGTTATGTATATAAAACTGCACACTTCTATATGCTGATGTGCAATATGTTGGCTCGTAGAGATGATCGTGTGTTTTGAATTTTTATTTATATCTTTGCGGTGAAATGTAAATTTTAAAATGTAAATTTATTGAAAATGTAAATTTATTGAATATGATAGATGAGATATATTATAAGGTCGTCGACCTTTTGAAAAAAATGATTTCAACTCCGTCGGTGTCGCGCGATGAGGCGGAAGTGGCGGAAGTCGTGGAGCGGTTTCTTAAAGATGAAGGATTGAAGGTGGAGCGCTTCGGTAATAATCTGTATGTAGCTCCGGTTGCTTCTGATCCATCATTGCCGACGTTGCTTCTCAATTCGCATATCGATACGGTTCGTCCTGTGGAGGGTTGGGTGCGTGACCCGTTCGCCCCTGTTGAGGAGGAAGGCCGCCTTTACGGTCTGGGCAGCAATGATGCTGGAGCTTCGGTCGTGTCGCTCATTGCGGCTTTTATTCTCCTGTCGCAGCATCCGCAGCCCTATAACCTCGCTCTGCTTCTTTCCTGTGAGGAGGAGGTCAGCGGCAAGGGAGGCATATCGTCAGTGATAGATAAAATCGGTAAAATTGATTTCGCAGTGGTAGGGGAGCCCACTGGCATGCGTCCGGCAGTTGCCGAGAAAGGGCTTATGGTGCTTGACGGTGAGATTGACGGCGAGGCGGGTCACGCCGCCCGCAACGAGGGGGTGAATGCCATATACAAGGCTATTGATGTAGTCGACACATTGCGTGATCTGCGCTTCGATAAAGAGTCGCGGATGCTCGGTCCTGTAAAGATATCGGTGACGCAGATCAATGCGGGCACGCAGCACAATGTTGTGCCCGATCTTTGTTCTATAGTTGTTGATGTCCGCACAACTGATGCCTATAGTAATATCGAAACCCTCGAACTTATCCGTGCCGCAGTGCCTCAGTGTCGGCTGACACCACGTTCCACGCGTCTCAATCCCTCCGGCGTTTCGTCTGACCATCCGCTGGTGTGCCGTGCCTCCATGCTTGGCCTCGAACCTTTTGGCTCACCCACGCTCTCCGACCAGGCGCTGATGCCCTGGCCGTCGCTCAAGATGGGACCCGGCGACTCCGCCCGCTCTCACACCGCCGACGAATACATCCTCCTTGACGAAATCCGTCAGGCCATAGAATACTACCTCCGTATCCTCGACGGCCTGGAATTATGATTTGTAATCAATTTTGTAGCCTGTCATCATAACTTTGCGCTATAAAAACTCCGTCATAAGGCGCTTGCCGAAGGCGGAGTTTTTTTGCTTTTGACTATGATTAGCGTGAATTGCGCTTGGTCGCGCCATTCTTCTTTGAGTGCTTTCTCGGCTTCTTTTATTGCCTGTTGTTCTTCATTTATCGGATTGAAATATCTTGGGTTGTTTGCGAGATTACCGAGCTTGTCTTCCAATCTGCTGTTGTTGTTTGGGCTCAAGCCTGAATTGCAGTGCATATTGTAGTCTCAGTTTAATATTGTTGAGGGGGCAGTACTTAAAGAAATGTCCCTGCAATATGAAGTGCTGCAATACCCTTAAGGCAAAGCCGGGAATTGTATTGCCATGTGCCGCTATTTCGGCTTGGGCCGTTCTTTGTCAGGAAACCGCTCCGTTTGCCGTTGCTGTAGGCGGGGGTTGGAGGGGGGGCGGATGATGACCGGAAAAGTCGATAAAAAGTTGTGTGAAGTCGGTGTGAAATAAATAGTTAAATTATTTGGTAATTAGAAAATTAAGTTGTAATTTTGTGCCGTTATTCGTGTGCATGCGTGCCGACATGAGGTCAACTATTTGATAGTCAGGCTGATTGTTGTGTGCTGTATGCGTGGATATTAAGATGTGAATTTAAACGAACAAGAATAATTAACGAAAACTGTAAACTAAAAGAACTAAGATGCCTACTATTCAGCAATTAGTAAGAAAAGGACGTGTTTCGTTGGTGGACAAGAGCAAGAGCCCCGCGCTCGACTCATGCCCTCAGCGTCGCGGCGTCTGCGTGCGTGTCTACACCACAACCCCCAAAAAGCCTAACTCGGCAATGCGCAAGGTGGCTCGTGTCCGCCTCACCAACGGTAAAGAAGTTAACTCTTATATCCCCGGTGAAGGTCACAACCTCCAGGAGCACTCAATCGTGTTGGTTCGCGGCGGTCGTGTGAAAGACCTCCCCGGTGTGCGTTATCATATCGTGCGCGGTACGCTCGACACATCAGGCGTGAAAGACCGTACTCAGCGTCGTTCGAAATACGGAGCGAAGCGTCCCAAAGCCGGTGCTGCCAAGAAGTAATCGCTTATCATGACGAGAAGTGGTGAAGCCACTTAAAGCACCCGAGATTTTTTAAACAAAAAGTTTTTTAAACCTCGTTTTTGAAGTTGAAGCTGCCAACGGTTGAGTAAGCCAAGCGTCAGAGGACGCCGCTGAAGAAGACACCAGCCAAGCAACAAAAACAAAGATTAAAACAAAATGAGAAAAGCTAAACCTAAGAAAAGGGTTGTGTTGCCCGATCCCGTCTTCCATGACGTCAAAGTGTCTAAATTTGTGAACCACTTGATGTATGACGGTAAAAAGAACACTTCTTACACTATCTTCTACTCGGCTCTCGAGACTGTGAAGTCAAAACTGCCCAATGAGGAAAAATCAGCTCTCGAAATCTGGAAGAAAGCTCTCGAGAACATCACTCCCCAGGTAGAGGTGAAATCACGCCGCGTCGGTGGTGCTACATTCCAGGTTCCTACTGAAATCCGCCCCGACCGCAAAGAGTCTATCTCAATGAAAAACTTGATCCTTTATGCCCGCAAGCGCGGAGGCAAGACTATGGCTGACAAACTCGCAGCTGAAATCGTCGACGCTTTCAATGAGCAGGGTGGTGCATTCAAGCGTAAAGAAGATATGCACAAGATGGCTGAGGCCAACCGTGCGTTCGCTCACTTCCGCTTCTAATTTTTTCATTGAACTCTTAATACATTTCAAACAATGGCAAAATCAGACGAACAACTTAAATATACGCGCAACATCGGTATCATGGCTCACATCGATGCCGGTAAGACTACCACGTCGGAGCGTATTCTTTTCTATACCGGTCTTACTCACAAAATCGGTGAGGTGCATGACGGTGCCGCCACCATGGACTGGATGGAGCAGGAGCAGGAGCGCGGTATTACAATTACCTCGGCTGCTACAACCACTTTCTGGAACTATAACTCGGAAAAATATAAAATCAACCTCATTGACACCCCGGGACACGTTGACTTCACTGTAGAGGTAGAGCGTTCGCTCCGTATCCTCGACGGTGCTGTCGCTACTTTCTGTGCCGTAGGTGGTGTTGAGCCCCAGTCGGAGACTGTATGGCGTCAGGCTGACAAATACAATGTTCCCCGTATCGGTTACGTCAACAAGATGGACCGCTCGGGTGCCAACTTCTTCGAGGTGGTTCGCCAGCTCAAGGATGTGCTCGGCGCAAATCCCTGTCCTATCCAGATACCTATCGGTGCGGAAGAGACTTTCAAGGGTGTCGTTGACCTTATCCAGATGAAGGCTATCTTCTGGCATGACGAGACTATGGGTGCTGACTACTCAGTAGAGGAAATCCCCGCAAATCTCGTCGCCGAGGCTGAGGAATACCGTGACAAGATGCTTGAGAAAATCGCTGAATATGACGATGACCTCATGGCTAAATATTTCGACGATCCCTCTACCATCACTATCGATGAGATCAAGCGCGCTCTCCGCAAGGCTACACTTGCAATGGATCTCGTGCCCATGATCTGCGGTTCGTCATTCAAGAACAAAGGTGTGCAGTGTCTGCTCGACGCTGTCTGCGCATATCTTCCCAATCCTCTTGACGCAGGTGCGGTTGAAGGTCACGCTGTCGGTGATCCCGATCAGAAAGAAACTCGTGAGCCTTCGTCTGACGCTCCGATGTGTGCGCTGGCGTTCAAGATCGCTACTGACCCCTATGTAGGCCGTCTCTGCTTCTTCCGCGTCTACTCAGGCGACATGATTGCAGGTTCTTACGTGCTCAACTCTCGTTCGGGCAAGAAAGAACGTATCTCTCGTCTGTTCCAGATGCACTCAAACAAGCAGAATGCAAAAGATATGATCGGTTGCGGTGATATCGGTGCCGGCGTAGGTTTCAAGGATATCCGCACCGGTGACACTCTCTGCTCTGAAGAGGCTCCCATCGTTCTCGAGGCTATGGACTTCCCCGATCCCGTTATCGGTATCGCAGTTGAGCCCAAGACTCAGAAAGACCTCGACAAGCTCGGCGTCGGTCTCCAGAAACTTGCTGAGGAAGACCCCACATTCCGCGTTCAGACCAACGAAGAGACCGGTCAGACCGTTATCTCCGGTATGGGTGAGCTCCACCTCGATATCATCATCGACCGTCTGCGTCGTGAGTTCAAGGTTGAGTGTAACCAGGGTCGTCCGCAGGTTACCTACAAGGAAGCCATCACCAAGCCTGTTGAACTCCGCGAAGTGTTCAAGAAGCAGACCGGTGGTCGCGGTAAATTCGCTGATATCATCGTTCGCGTCGAGCCCATCGACGAAGGTTTCGACGGAAATCTCCAGTTTGTCGACGAGGTCAAGGGTGGTAACATTCCCAAGGAATTCATCCCCTCGATCCAGAAAGGTTTCACTACTGCAATGAAGAACGGTGTGCTCGCCGGCTTCCCCGTAGAGCAGCTCAAGGTTACCGTTATCGACGGTTCATTCCACCCGGTTGACTCCGACCAGCTTTCATTCGAGCTCTGTGCCATCCAGGCATTCAAGAAAGCTTCTGAAAAGGCAGGTCCCGTGCTTCTCGAGCCTATCATGAAGATCGAGGTAGTAACTCCGGAAGAGAGCATGGGTGATGTGATCTCCGACCTTAACAAACGCCGCGGTCAGGTTGAAGGTATGGAAAGCTCTCGTTCAGGTGCCCGCGTTGTAAAAGCCAAGGCTCCTCTTGCTGAGATGTTCGGTTATGTGACCGCACTCCGCACCATCACTTCAGGCCGTGCCACTTCTACAATGTCGTTCTCACACTATGCTGAGGTAAGCAACTCGATTGCCAAGAACGTACTCACCGAGTGCCAGGGACGCGTCGACTTATTGAAATAATAAAATAACCAATAAACAATATGAGCCAAAAAATCCGTATTAAACTCAAATCTTACGACCACAATCTCGTCGACAAGTCGGCTGAGAAAATCGTAAAGACAGTGAAGGCTACCGGCGCGGTAATCAGCGGTCCCATACCTCTGCCCACCCACAAGCGTATCTTCACAGTCAACCGCTCGACCTTCGTCAACAAGAAGAGCCGCGAGCAGTTCCAGCTTTCATCTTACAAGCGTCTTATCGATATCTACAACTCGACAGCCAAGACTGTTGACGCTCTGATGAAGCTCGAGCTTCCCTCAGGTGTAGAAGTTGAAATCAAGGTGTAATAGCGAGCAGTTCGCAATAAAATCAAAACATAGCAATTAACATTATAAATTTAACAGAGAAATGCCAGGATTATTAGGAAAGAAAATCGGAATGACATCCGTTTTCAGTGCCGACGGCAAAAACGTGCCGTGCACTGTTATCGAAGTTGGTCCCTGCGTGGTTACTCAAGTTAAGACTGTAGAGAAGGATGGTTACGATGCTCTCCAGCTCGGTTTCGAGGACAAAAAGGAGAAGCACACAACCCAGCCCATGATGGGTCACTTCAAAGCAGCCGGAGTAGCTCCCCAGCGCCACTTGGCCGAGTTCAAAGGTTTTAACGGCGAGTATAAGCTCGGCGACACCATCACTGTTGACCTTTTCACTGACAACGACTTCGTCGATGTAGTGGGCACCTCAAAGGGTAAAGGTTTCCAGGGTGTTGTGAAGCGTCACGGTTTCGGCGGTGTGGGTCAGTCGACTCACGGTCAGCACAACCGTCTGCGCGCTCCCGGTTCAATCGGTGCTTGTTCTTACCCCGCAAAGGTGTTCAAGGGCATGCGCATGGCCGGCCAGATGGGCAACGAACGTGTCACCGTGCAAAACCTTCAGGTAGTGAAAGTGTTGCCCGAACACAACGTTTTGATGATTAAGGGTTCAATTCCCGGAAGTAAAGGTTCAATCGTATTAATTGAGAAATAATGGAACTCGCAATATATAACATAAAAGGAGAAGACACCGGACGCAAGGCAGTCCTCAAGGATGAGGTCTTTGCTATCGACGCCAACGAGCACGCCGTATATCTCGATGTTAAGCAATACCTTGCCAACCAGCGTCAAGGCACCCACAAGTCAAAAGAGCGTAGTGAGGTTTCGGGTTCAACCCGCAAGCTGCACAAGCAGAAGGGTGGCGGCGGCAGCCGTATCGGTGACATCAACTCACCCGTACTCGTAGGTGGTGGCCGCGTGTTCGGCCCCCGTCCCCGCGACTATCGCTTCAAGCTTAACAAGAAAGTAAAACAGCTCGCCCGCAAATCGGCTCTCACCTTTAAGGCTCAGGACAATCAGATCATCGTAGTCGAGAACTTCACATTTGATGCTCCTAAAACTAAAAATTTCATAAATTTAGCTAAAAATCTTAAAGTCGAGGGCAAAAAAGTGTTGCTCGTTTCAGAAAGTGCAGATAAAAACGTATCTTTGTCTGCTCGTAATGTGCCGGGAGTAAACATCATGCCTGCTTCCGACATCAACACTTACGCGATATTAAACAACAAAGCCATAATCCTTACCGAGAGTGGCCTTGATGTCATTAACCAATTTTAAACCAATCGCAGAAAATGGACTTTCAGATCAAACCGATAGTAACTGAAAAAGCTACCCGTCTTACCGAGAAGCTTAATAAATACACTTTCCGCGTATCGCCCGATGCCAACAAGTACCAGATCAAGGCGCTTGTTGAAAATCTCTATGGCGTAAAAGTGGTTGGTGTCAACACCATGGTAGTACGTGGCAAGAATAAATCGCGTTACACAAAGAGCGGCCTTCTGCGCGGCAAGACTTCGTCTTACAAAAAGGCGATTGTAACCATAGCCGAAGGCGAAACCATTGACTTTTATAGCAACATTTAAATAGAAAATGGCAGTAAGAAAATTCAAGCCCACTACACCGGGGCAAAGACACAAGGTTATAGGCGTATTTAAAGGTACGATCACTGCTACCACGCCTGAGAAATCTCTTACAGTCGGTAAAAAAAGCACCGGCGGCCGCAATGCCGAAGGTCATCTCACCACCCGCTACCTTGGTGGTGGACACAAACGCAAATACCGCATGATAGACTTTAAGAGAACGAAAGACGGTGTACCCGCCGTAGTGAAGTCAATCGAGTATGATCCCAACAGATCTGCCCGTATTGCACTTCTTTACTACGTTGACGGTGTGAAAACTTACATCATTGCACCCAACGGCTTAGAAGTTGGCGCAACAGTAGTCAGCGGACCCGATGTGGCTCCTGAGATCGGCAATGCCCTTCCCTTGAGCAAAATTCCCGTCGGTACGCTTATCCACAACATCGAGTTGCGCCCCGGTCAGGGAGCCTTCATGGCTCGTTCGGCCGGCACTTTCGCGCAATTGACTTCGCGAGAAGGCGACTACGCTATTATCAAATTACCTTCGGGAGAGACACGTAAAGTGCTTGCAGCCTGCAAAGCCACTGTCGGCGTTGTAGGTAACTCGGAGCACTCGCTCGAGCGCTCAGGCAAGGCCGGCCGTTCACGCTGGCTCGGACGCCGTCCGCGCAACCGTGGCGTTGTCATGAACCCTGTTGACCACCCGATGGGTGGTGGTGAAGGCCGCGCTTCAGGTGGACACCCGCGTTCACGCAAGGGCCTTTACGCTAAGGGACTCAAGACACGTGCGCCGAAGAAACATTCTTCGAAGTACATTATTGAAAGAAGAAAAAAGTAATCTGATTAATTAAGCAACTATGAGTCGTTCATTAAAAAAAGGTCCCTTTATCAGTGTCAAGCTGGAAAAGAAAGTAACGGCAATGGAAGAGTCGGGCAAGAAGTCGGTCATCAAGACTTGGAGCCGCGCTTCGATGATTGCCCCCGAATTCGTGGGTCACACTTTTGCAGTGCACAACGGTAATAAGTTTATTCCTGTTTACGTCACCGAGAACATGGTAGGTCACAAACTCGGAGAGTTCGCTCCGACCCGCACCTTCCGTGGTCACGCCGGCAACAAGAAGAAATAATCGGACCACTCAATAAATAATTTTTGATAACAAAAGAAATTAAATACAATGGGTGTAAGAAAAAGAAATTCAGCCGAAGCAATCAAGGAAGCCCGCAAAAGCCAGGCGTTTGCTAAACTGACCAACGTGCCCTCGTCGCCCCGCAAGATGCGTCTTGTAGCCGACCTCGTACGTGGTAAAGAAGTATTCCGCGCGTTGGGTATCCTCAAATTCTCTAATAAGGAAGCTGCAGCCAAGCTTGAAAAACTTCTCCGTTCGGCAATCGCCAACTGGGAGGCTAAAAACGATCGCAAGGCTGAAAGCGACGAGCTTTACATCAGCACAATCTTCGTGAACTGTGCTCCGATGCTGAAGCGCCTGCGCACAGCTCCTCAAGGACGCGGTTACCGCATCCGTAAACGTGCTAACCACGTTACATTGTTTGTAGACACGATTGACAATAAAGAAAAAAAGGCATAAGAAATGGGACAGAAAGTAAATCCAATCAGCAATCGCTTGGGTGTCATCCGTGGCTGGGACTCTAACTGGTACGGTGGCAAGAAATACGGAGATACTCTGTTGGAAGATTCAAAGCTCCGCAAGTATCTTAATGTCCGCTTAGCCAAGTCAAGCGTTTCAAAAATCGTTATAGAGCGTACGCTCAAACTCATCACCATCACAGTGTGCACCTCTCGTCCGGGTCTGATCATCGGCAAGGGCGGTTCTGAGGTTGACAAGCTCAAAGAGGAGCTCAAGAAAATCACCGACAAGGATGTTCAGATCAACATCTTCGAGGTGAAGCGTCCGGAGCTTGACGCACAGATCGTGGCAAGCACTATCGCCCGTCAGATCGAAGGCAAGATCGCATACCGCCGTGCAGTCAAGATGGCTGTCGCTTCGACAATGCGTGCCGGCGCCGAGGGTATCAAGGTGCAGGTGTCAGGCCGTCTGAACGGCGCCGAAATGGCACGTTCGGAAATGTTCAAGGAAGGCCGTACTCCGCTTCACACTCTGCGTGCTGACATCGACTATGCTTTGGTCGAGGCTCACACCAAGGTAGGTGTAATCGGCGTGAAGGTGTGGATCTGCCGCGGTGAGGTTTACGGCAAGCGTGACCTCGCTCCCCAGTTCACTTCAAACGCGAAGGAAGGTCGTGGCAACCAGGGCGGCTCACGTGAGCGTCGCGGCGGTTTCCGCAAGCCTAAAAACAACCGTTAAACCATTAATTGAAACAAACAACAATGTTACAACCTAAGAAAACCAAGTTCCGCAGACAACAGAAAGGCCGCATGAAGGGTGAAGCCCAGCGCGGCAATCAGTTGGCGTTCGGCTCTTTCGGTATCAAGACTTTGGAATCAAAATGGATTACCGGTCGACAGATAGAGGCTGCGCGTATCGCTGTGACCCGTTATATGCAACGTCAAGGACAAATCTGGATCCGTATATTCCCGGACAAGCCTATCACCAAGAAGCCTGCCGAGGTACGTATGGGTAAGGGTAAAGGTTCGCCCGAAGGCTTCGTGGCTCCCGTTACCCCCGGCCGCATGCTTATCGAGGTTGAAGGCGTAAGCTTCGACATCGCAAAAGAAGCATTGCGTCTTGCAGCCCAGAAGCTTCCTGTGACAACAAAATTTGTCGTACGTCGCGACTATGACCCAACCCAAAATGTGTAATAAGCAATGAAGAAAGAAGAGATAAAGGAAATGACCACTGCCGACCTCAAGGAGCGTCTGGCCCAGATGGAAAAGGAATACCTTCAGACGAAGGCGAACCATGCTGTATCTCCGCTTGACAGCCCGGCTCAGATTACACTTGACAGAAAAATGATTGCACGCGTAAAGACCGAGTTGCGTCAGCGTGAGCTTAATAACAAATAATCCCCAAAAGATATATGGAAACCAGAAATCTTAGAAAAGAGCGCATTGGGGTAGTATCGTCAAACAAGGGTGACAAGACTATCACAGTCACCATCAAATGGAAGGAGAAACACCCCATTTATGGCAAGTTTGTGAACAAGTCGAAGAAGTATCACGCTCACGACGAGAAGAACGAATGCAACGTCGGCGATAAAGTACGCTTGATGGAGACCCGCCCCTTGAGCAAGACCAAGAGATGGAGATTAGTAGAAATAATCGAAAAAGTTAAATAATCATGATACAGACAGAATCACGTTTGACGGTAGCCGACAACAGCGGTGCGAAAGAGGCACTCTGTATCCACGTTCTCGGTGGTACAGGACGTCGCTATGCATCTGTAGGCGATATCATCGTAGTGTCGGTAAAGAGCGTCATACCTTCATCAGATGTTAAGAAGGGTACGGTATCGAAAGCTGTAGTCGTGCGCACCAAGAAGGAAGTGCGTCGTCCCGACGGCTCGTACATCCGCTTCGATGACAATGCATGTGTGCTGCTCAACAATGCCGGCGAGCTTCGCGGCACTCGTATTTTCGGCCCGGTTGCCCGTGAGCTCCGCGCCACTAATATGAAAATAGTTTCACTTGCACCCGAGGTGCTTTAATCAAAGTAGAACAAATGAGCAAAGTAAATATAAAGAAGGGCGACACTGTATATGTCCTCGCAGGTGATGACCGCTCCAAGACCGGCCGTGTTCTTTCAGTTGACGCTGCAAAGAACCGTGCCATTGTCGAGGGCGTGAATATGGTGACCAAGAGCACGAAGCCCAATGCCAAACATCCCCAGGGAGGTCTCATCAAGATGGAAGCTCCTATCAATATTTCTAATCTCAGCCTTATCGATCCGAAGTCAGGCAAGCCCACCCGCGTAGGCTTCAAGAAGGAGGAGAACGGCGAGAAAATACGTTATTCTAAAAAATCGGGAGAGGAGATTAAGTAATGAGTACTGCAACCCTTAAGAAAGATTATCAGGAGCGTATCGTTCCGGCTCTTACAAAAGAGTTCAACTATACTACAGTAATGCAAGTGCCCCGCCTCGAGAAGATTGTCATCAATCAGGGTCTCGGCGAAGCCACTCAGGATAAGAAAATCATCGAGACAGCTATCAACGAGCTTACCGCCATCACCGGTCAGAAAGCTGTCGCAACACTTTCGCGCAAGGATATCTCTAACTTCAAGGTGCGTAAGAAAATGCCTATCGGTGTGCGTGTTACTCTGCGTCGTGAGAAGATGTATGAGTTCCTTGAAAGACTGGTGCGTGTGGCTCTTCCCCGTATCCGTGACTTCAAGGGTATCGAGAGCAAGCTCGACGGCCGCGGCAACTATACCCTCGGTATCAACGAGCAGATCATCTTCCCTGAGATCAACATCGACAATATTTCTAAATTGCTGGGCATGAACATCACTTTCGTGACATCGGCCAATACCGACGAGGAAGGCTATGCATTGCTCAAACAATTCGGTTTACCTTTTAAAAACGCAAAATAAGCAGTTATGGCAAAAGAATCAATGAAAGCCCGTGAGGTAAAGCGTGCGAAACTTGTGGCAAAGTATGCTGCCAAGAAAGCGGCTCTCAAGGCTGCCGGCGACTATGAAGCTCTTCAGCTTCTGCCCAAGAACGCTTCGCGTGTGCGCATGCACAACCGTTGCTCTATCACGGGTCGTCCCAAAGGCTATATCCGCCAGTTCGGTATCTCACGTATCCAGTTCCGCGAAATGGCCTCAGCGGGTCTTATTCCCGGAGTAAAGAAGGCAAGCTGGTAACGGCGAGCTGTAATAGCCACATAAAATGCTTCAGACAGAAGTTAATTAAATATTGTTGGGAAAGTCCCAATCAATTTAAACAACAATAAAATGACAGATACAATAGCAGACTACTTAACAAGATTGAGGAATGCGATCAAGGCCAACCACCGTGTGGTGGAGGTGCCTGCCTCAAACTTGAAAAAAGAAATCACCAAGATTCTTTTTGAACAGGGCTATATCCTCAACTACAAATTTGTAGAGGGTGAAAATCCCCAGGGGATTATCAAGATAGCTCTGAAATATGACCCTGTTGACCGTGTCAACGCTATCAAGGGGCTCAAGCGAGTGTCCCGTCCGGGTCTCCGTCAGTACACAGGCTACAAGGACATGCCCCGTGTGCTCAACGGTTTAGGTATAGCCATCCTGTCGACTTCGCGCGGCGTGATGACGAATAAGAAAGCTGCCGAAATGCAGATCGGCGGTGAAGTTTTGTGTTACGTTTATTAATCTTATAGGAGGAAATAATTATGTCAAGAATTGGTAAAGCTCCCATTGAGATACCTGCAGGTGTCACAGTTAAGATTGATAACAATGTAGTAACCGTAAAGGGCCCCAAGGGTGAGCTTAAGCAGGCTGTCAACCCTGAGCTCGAGGTAAAGGTCGAGGACAATCATGTGATCGTGACTCGTCCGAGCGATGACCGTGAGCACCGCGCTCAGCATGGTCTTTATCGCGCGCTTATCCACAACATGGTGGTAGGTGTTTCGACCGGTTACCGCAAAGAAATGGAATTGGTAGGTGTAGGTTACCGTGCAGCGGCCACCGGTCAGGTGCTTGAGCTGTCGCTCGGTTTCTCTCACGCTATATATATCAAGCTTCCTGCGGAGGTAAAGGTAGAGGCCAAGACCGAGCGTAACAAGAATCCTCTCATCATCCTTGAGAGCGATGACAAGCAGCTGCTCGGCCAGGTATGCGCCAAGATACGCTCACTGCGTAAGCCCGAGCCTTACAAGGGTAAAGGTATCAAGTTTGTCGGCGAGGTAATCCGCCGCAAGTCAGGTAAATCGGCAGGTGCCAAATAATAAAAACAGACAGAATCATGGTATCTAAGATAGAAAGAAGAAATAAAATCAAGACACGTATCCGCGGTAAAATCTCAGGCACTGCAGCCCGTCCGCGTATGACAGTGTTCCGTAGCAATAAACAAATCTACGTTCAGCTCATCGACGATTTGGCCGGCAGCACACTTGCCGCCACTTCTTCGAAGGGTATCGAGGAGGGCACCAAGAGCGAGATCGCAGCCAAGGTCGGCAAGGCCATCGCTGAGAAGGCTCTCGCCCAGGGCATTACAGAAGTAGTGTTCGACCGTAACGGTTACCTCTTCCACGGACGTGTAAAATCATTAGCTGACGCAGCCCGCGAAGGCGGACTTAAATTTTAACAATCATGGCAAAAAGAAATAACCGCGTAAAATCAACCAATGATATTGATCTGAAAGATCGCCTTGTAGCGATTAATCGTGTCACCAAAGTAACAAAGGGTGGTCGTACGTTTACTTTTGCCGCGATTGTGGTAGTAGGTAACGAGAACGGTATTGTAGGCTGGGGCCTCGGAAAAGCCAATGAGGTTACGGCCGCTATCGCCAAGGGTGTGGAGGCTGCGAAGAAGAACCTCATCAAGGTTCCCGTGCACAAAGGCACCATACCTCACGAGCAGGTTGCCAAGTTCGGTGGCTCGCGCATCATCCTCAAGCCTGCGTCTCACGGTACCGGTGTGAAGGCCGGTGGTGCGATGCGTGCCGTGCTTGAGAGCGTCGGTATCACCGACGTGCTTGCAAAGTCAAAGGGCTCGTCTAACCCCCACAACCTCGTGAAGGCTACAATAGCAGCTCTTGATGAGATGAGAAGTCCCGCCACTATCGCTCAGAACCGTGGCATTTCAGTTGAAAAAGTATTCAAGGGATAATAACAATGGCACAGATAGCAATCAAACAGATAAAGAGCCGTATCAACTGCCCGGCAGTTCAGAAGCGCACACTCGATGCGCTCGGCTTGAAGAAGATGAACCACACTGTAGTTAAGGAGGCGACTCCCGAAATCCTCGGTATGGTCAACAAAGTGCATCACTTAGTAGAAGTAACCAACGCCTAAAATATTTTGAACTATGGATTTAAGTAATTTACAACCGGCCGTTGGGTCAACTAAAACGGGAAAGAGAATCGGACGTGGTCAGGGTTCAGGCCGTGGCGGTACATCAACGCGCGGTCACAAGGGAGCCAAGTCTCGTTCGGGTTATAGCCGCAAGATCGGATTCGAAGGCGGTCAGATGCCTTTGCAGCGTCGTCTCCCCAAATATGGTTTCAAAAATATCAACCGTGTGTCATACAAGGCTATCAATCTTGATGTTCTCGAGTCAATGGCGGCCGCCGGCAATCTTGAGAAAATCGCAGTTGCTGACCTTATCAACGCAGGCTTTGTCAACAAGCGTGCGCTTGTGAAGATACTCGGTAACGGCAAGCTCACCCGCAAGCTCACTGTCGAGGCCAATGCATTCTCTGCATCGGCTGAGAAGGCGATTGTGGAAGCAGGTGGAACCATCGTTAAATTATAATTATAATGAGATTTATTCAAACCATTAAAAACATCTGGACGATCGAAGAGCTGCGCAAGCGCCTTACGGTGACTTTCCTGCTCGTCGTTGTCTATCGTCTCGGCTGTTACGTGGCGTTGCCGGGTATCAACCCGCACGATCTCGAGCAGCTTCAATCGCAGACATCGGGAGGCTTGATGCAGCTGCTCGATATGTTCTCGGGAGGTGCGTTCTCGCAGGCTTCAATCTTTGCGCTGGGTATCATGCCCTATATCACCGCGTCGATTGTGATCCAGCTCCTGGGCATGGTGCTGCCGTCTTTCCAGAAGATGCAGCGCGAGGGAGAGAGCGGTCGCCAGAAGCTGAATCAATATACCCGTTACCTGACTGTGCTTATACTGCTCGTTCAGGGTCCGGCTTATTTGATTAACCTGCAGCACACTGTCGGACTGACATTGACTACGGCAAATGTGCTATTCCTCACTGTGGTGCTTGCTGCCGGCTCAATGTTTATCATGTGGCTCGGGGAGAGGATTACCGACCGCGGTATCGGCAACGGTATCTCGTTCATAATCCTTGTGGGTATCATCGCCCGTCTGCCCCAGGCATTGTTCTATGAATTTATCAGCCGTATGCCGGGCGCACAAGGTTCGCAGGGTGGTTTGATAATGTTCATCATCGAGGTGATACTTTTGCTTGCTGTGACAATCTGCGCAGTGCTTCTGGTGCAGGGAACCCGCAAGGTGCCCGTGCAGTATGCCAAGCGCATCGTCGGCAACAAGCAGTATGGCGGCGCTCGCCAGTATATACCCCTCAAGGTAAATGCTGCGGGTGTGATGCCTATCATCTTCGCTCAGGCCATTATGTTCATACCGTTGACTCTGGCCGGTTTCGGCCAGAGCTCGGGTGGCTTCTTCGGAGCTTTCACCGATATCAACGGTTTCTGGTATAATTTTGTTTACTTTATCCTTATCGTAGCGTTCACGTATTTCTATACGGCGATTACGGTGCGTCCGACCCAGATGGCCGAGGATATGAAGCGAAACAACGGTTTTATTCCGGGAGTCAAGCCCGGCAAGAAAACCGCCGAGTATCTTGATGCGATCATGTCGCGAATCACGTTGCCCGGCTCGTTGTTCCTCGGTATTGTGGCGATACTTCCGGCGTTTGCCCGCACTTTGGGCATCTCGCAGAATTTCGCTCAGTTCTTCGGTGGCACTTCTCTGCTGATTATGGTGGGCGTCGTTCTTGACACGCTGCAGCAGATCGAGTCACATCTGATGATGCATCATTATGACGGCTTGATGAAGGAGGGTAAGATTAAGGGGCGCACCACAGGCAGCGCTTATTAAAAATACCTTATAAGTTAACTTACGATGATTTATCTAAAGACACCACAGGAGATGGAGCTGATGCGCAAGGCATGTGACCTTGTGAGTCGCACGCTTGGCGAGATGGCCAGGTGGATTTCTCCCGGTGTTACCACGCACAAGCTCGACACCATTGCCAGGGAGTTTATCCTTGACAATGGCGGTCGGCCGTCGTGTCTGGGATATCAGGGTTTCCCGGGGACGCTGTGTATCGAGGTCAATGAGACAGTGGTGCACGGCTTTCCGTCGAACTATACCCTCAGAGAGGGTGATATCATCGGACTGGATACGGTTGTGGAGCTTGACGGTTATAACGGCGACCAGTGCTATACATTCGCAGTCGGAGAGATTTCCGAGGAGAAGATGGCATTGTGCCGTACGACCAAGGAGTCGCTCTATGCGGGAATAGAGGCATGTGTGCCGGGCAAGCGTATCGGTGATGTTTCTAATGCCGTGCAGACTTACTGCGAGAAGCGTGGCTACAGCATCGTGCGTGAGATGTGCGGTCATGGTATCGGCAAGCGCATGCACGAGGATCCGGAAATACCCAATTACGGCCGCCGTGGCATCGGGCCGATTATCAGAGACGGAATGTGTCTGTGCATCGAGCCGATGGTCAACATGGGCAGCCGCAATATAGTGATAGAGCATGACGGATGGACCTGCCGCACGCGTGACCGTCAGCCTTCGGCTCATTATGAGCACACTCTTGCTATAATTGACGGCAAGACGGAAGTGCTTACCACATTCGATTATATCGAGGAAGTGTTGAAAGATAGATTCATTTAAACAAATATATGGCAAAACAAGCAGCAATAGAACAGGACGGCACCATCGTTGAGTCATTGTCGAACGCAATGTTTCGTGTTGAGCTCGAAAATGGTCATCAAATCACGGCTCACATATCTGGCAAGATGCGCATGCATTATATCAAGATATTGCCCGGTGACAAGGTGAGGGTGGAGATGTCGCCTTATGACCTGTCGAAGGGTCGTATTGCATTCAGATACAAATAATAAAAAACGACAAGAATATGAAAGTTAGAGCCTCAATCAAGAAGCGCACTCCCGACAGCAAAATCGTACGTCGTAAAGGCCGCTTATACGTAATCAACAAGAAAAATCCCAAGTATAAGCAGCGTCAAGGCTAAAAAAAGACTTCAAGTGTGAAATTTCTGTAACAAGAAAGCTTGAAAATAAGCCGCTTCTCAAAATTTTTTGTTAATTTTGCAAAAACATTAAGTCAATCAATATGGCAGTAAGAATCGTGGGAGTTGACCTCCCCCAAAATAAAAGAGGTGAAATAGCCTTGACCTACATCTTCGGTATCGGCCGCAGCGCCGCCAAGTCAATACTTGAGAAGGCCGGAGTTGACAAAGATATCAAAGTTAAGGACTGGACCGACGCACAGGCAGCCAAAGTACGTGAAGTAATCGGCGCCGACTACAAGGTGGAGGGTGACCTCCGCAGCGAGATCCAGTTGAATATCAAACGACTGATGGATATCGGTTGCTACCGTGGTATCCGTCACCGTATCGGCTTGCCCGTGCGCGGTCAGAGCACCAAGAACAATGCCCGTACCCGCAAAGGCCGCAAGAAAACAGTCGCTAATAAGAAGAAAGCTACTAAATAACGATAAATTATGGCAAAAAAAACAGTCGCAGCTAAAAAGAGAAACGTTAAGGTTGACGCTGCCGGTCAGCTTCACGTTCACTCATCATTCAACAACATTATCGTGTGCCTTGCCAACAGCGAGGGTCAGGTCATTTCTTGGTCATCGGCCGGCAAAATGGGCTTCCGCGGTTCGAAGAAGAACACTCCTTACGCAGCCCAGATGGCAGCTCAGGACTGCGCGAAAGTCGCATACGACCTGGGCTTGAGAAAAGTCAAGGCTTATGTGAAAGGTCCGGGCAACGGCCGTGAGTCAGCAATCCGTACGGTGCATGGCGCCGGAATCGAGGTGACCGAGATCATCGATGTCACTCCGCTTCCCCACAACGGATGCCGTCCTCCCAAACGCAGAAGAGTATAATCTCAGAGAGAAATTTTTAGAGTAAAATACTTATCAACAGAATGACCGCAGCAGCGAGCGCCGCCGAGTGAATAGACTATAATTTATCACCTCTCTATAGTCGCGGCTGCACGAAGCGGGCAGAAGCTGCAGAGGTCAAGAAAAAAACAGATTAAAATGGCAAGATATACAGGTCCCAAGACCAAAATCGCACGTAAATTTGGCGAGCCCATTTTCGGTGAGGACAAAGTGCTTCAGCGTCGCAATTTCCCCCCCGGCCAGCATGGACAGAACCGTCGCCGCAAAACTTCAGAGTATGGCACTCAGCTCCGTGAGAAGCAGAAAGCCAAATACACCTACGGTGTGCTCGAACGTCAGTTCCGCAATCTCTTCGACAAGGCTTCTCGCATGAAGGGTATCACCGGTGAGATCCTCCTGCAGTTGCTCGAGTCACGTCTTGACAACGTAGTATACCGTCTGGGCATCGCTCCCACTCGTGCTGCAGCCCGCCAGCTGGTGCTCCACCGTCACATCGTGGTCAACGGCCAGGTAGTGAACATCGCATCATATCAGGTTCAGCCCGGTGATGTAATCGGAGTCCGCGAGAAATCAAAATCACTCGAAGTGATTGCAGATACACTGAGCGGTTTCAACCACAGCAAGTATCCCTGGATAGAATGGGACGAGGCTGCAAAAGCCGGTAAATTCCTCCACGTACCTGCCCGCGAAGATATTCCTGAGAATATCAAAGAGCAGTTGATTGTCGAGTTGTATTCTAAATCATAATATATAATAAGTTGAATCCATGGCTATATTAGCATTCCAAAAGCCCGATAAAGTGTTGATGCTCGAAGCAGACAACTTTTATGGGAAATTTGAGTTCAAACCTTTGGAACCCGGCTATGGTATCACTGTAGGTAACGCACTTCGCCGAGTATTGCTTTCTTCTCTGGAAGGATATGCAATTTCGTCGATTAAGATTGATGGCGTTAAACACGAGTTTGATACTATACCCGGAGTAAAGGAGGATGTCACCAACATTATCCTTAATCTCAAGAAGGTTGATCTCAAACAGACAGTGGAGGAGACCGAGTTTGAAAAGGTCACCATCTCAGTGTCGGGTGTAGAGGAATTCAAAGCCGGAGACATAGGTAAAGCCTTGACCGGGTTTGAGGTCCTCAATCCGGATCTCGTAATCTGTCACCTGGATTCTACTGCTTCATTCCAGATCGAGCTGACTGTGAACAAGGGTCGCGGATGGGTTCCCGCAGAGGAGAACCAGCTTCCTACCGATGATATCAATGTCATCGCTATCGACTCTATTTACACTCCGATAAAGAATGTCAAGTATACGGTTGAAAATTTCCGTGTTGACCAGAAGACTGACTACGAGAAACTTATTATAGAAATCACTACCAATGGTTCGATCCTGCCCAAGGATGGCCTGAAGGAGGCTTCGAAGATATTGATCTATCATCTGATGCTCTTCTCTGACGAGAAGATCACAATCGAGGCTCCTGAGAACGACGGCAATGAAGAGTTTGACGAAGAGGTGCTCCACATGCGCCAGCTTCTCAAATCGAAGCTTGTCGACATGGAACTCTCGGTGCGTGCGCTCAACTGTCTGAAGAGCGCTGAGGTAGAGACCCTTGGTGAGCTCGTTGTGTTTAACAAGACCGACCTGCTTAAATTCCGTAACTTCGGTAAGAAGTCGCTCACAGAGCTTGATGAGCTTCTTGCGAATCTCAACCTTTCGTTCGGAATGGATATTTCAAAGTATAAATTAGATAAAGAATAACAACGATGAGACATAATAAAAAATTCAACCACCTCGGTCGTACACATTCTCACCGTGCGGCGCTCTTGGCTAACATGACAATATCGCTGATTATGCACAAACGCATTTTCACTACTCTTGCCAAGGCTAAAGCTCTCCGTGTATACGCCGAACCGCTTATCAACCGCGCGAAGGAGGACACTACCGCCAACCGCCGTCTTGTTTTCAGCCACCTTCAGAACAAAGAGGCTGTCACTGAGCTTTTCCGCGAAATCTCTCAGAAGATTTCTGACCGTCCCGGAGGTTACACCCGTATCCTCAAGACCGGTAACCGTCTTGGTGACAATGCCAAAACTTGCTTCATCGAGCTCGTTGACTACAACGAAAATATGCTCAAGGAGAAAGGTGCTGCCAAGAAGAGCCGCACACGCCGCAGCCGCAAATCGGCTTCGGCTCCCGCGGCAGATGCTCCTGCAGCAGAGGCTCCCGAAGCTCCCACAGCAGAATAATCTGAATATCAGAGTTTATTATAAAGAGGATGACGTCAGCGTCATCCTCTTTTTTTTATTTGTCAGAATTGCATCTGTCAAGCGTTTTGTTTTTTTAAGAGGCGTGAAATAGCAGTTCATTTTACAGTCTCAGTTTAATATTGCTGAGAGGGTGTTGAAGAACTCAGAGGAATGCCTCAAGAAGTTGGTTGTACGGCTCGTGTGTCTGTCAATTTCTTGATTATCAGGTATTAACTTCGGATGTACGAGCCGTGCGTCCCTACAATATGAAGTGCAGCATTACCTCTAAGGTAAAGCCGGAAATTATTATATTGCCATGTACTGTTATTTCGGCTTGGGTGAGATTAACCGTGTTAGAGGATTTATTCTATTCTTTTTCCGGTTTTGTCTATCCAATACCAATTGTCGCTGTGTCAGTAATGGTATTCTCCGTTACTTCTGAGTTCTCCGGAATCGGTGACTTTGGCTTTTCCGTGTTCAAACGGGTAGCCGAATGCAAATCGTGGGGCAATGGCGATCTCTCCGTTTTCTGTGGCATAGCCTACGAAGTTGTCTTTGTCTATAATGCGGAGCAGTCCGTCGGACAGGTAGTCGTCGCCGTTGTCGTATTGGAAGATGCGGTATCCTTCGGTGCTCCATAGCAGTCTGTCGAGTTCTGACGGCAGGTGTAATATTTCTGCACTGTCGACAAGTGCGTATGGCACAATGTAATGGTAGCCGGGCACGCTGTTGTAGAATGTTATGCCAAGGGAAAGGATTGTGCCGGGTGGGAGATTGGATATCCTGTCGGCTATATCATTTTTTAATGTGAAATAGAAGTCTCCGTAGTCGATGTTGTTTTCAAGATATGTGAATTGGATGGCTGTAAGCGGGTCGTTTCCGGTGATCTCTTTAATGACCCGGCTGTCGCGTGTGCCGTTGTTTATGTCTTTTCCGCAGGCGATGTATTTGGCAATAATCTTTTTTTTGCGCCATAGGTCGGATTTGCCGATGTTTTGGCCGTCGAACATAAACATTTTATGGTCGATGCTGTGGTATCGCATATCGAGAACGTCGCACAATGTGACATCTTTGATTTTGCCTTCCGCATTACGTTGCGCGCTGATGCTGACAATGGTTTTTGCATTCGGGTCGGTGTAATAGATGCCGTCGCGGTCATTGTCGGCCGGGAATACAAATACATATTGCGCCCATGTCGAGTCGCTGTCTTGTGCTTGCAGGAAAATATCGTAATCATATTTTCCCGATTTTATATTGTGTATCAGTGAATCGGTGCAATATTGCCTGAGAAGGCTGTCAATTCTGGCTGTCGAGGGATTTTCTGCGGATTGTAACAGTATGTATTGTTTGTAGAAATCAGTTATATCGGGAGTTGATGCTGCTGGTGAGTGGTTTTGTGCAAATATCATTGCAGGCAACGCAATGATTGCGGATATTAGAATGTGCCGGAATGTGTTGTCATGGTGGTTCATTGCTTTGTCTCAGTTGTGTTGAAGGTATACAAGAATGTGTGGTCTTGTTGCAAATATATATAAATTATTTAATTATTAAATATGTAGCGTGGTGGGTTTGTCAATTTCCGTTGAATGTGTCTGTCAGATTGACAACAGGGAGCCACGCGATTGATGCATGACTCCCTGTTGTGGATTTTTTATGTATGTGGTGTTATTCGGTGATGGCGTCGAGATACCATTTGCCGTTTTTCTTCATGAAGATGATGTTGTTTTCAAGAACGCCGTCCCAGCAGCAGTTGAGATGCACGGTGTGAAACTGCATTTCGTCCCAAATCTGGTAGTAGATGTCGTCGGTGCCGTTGTTGTCGGCGATGACTGGCAGTTTGGCGGTGAAGGTGGAGGGGGTGAGGAGGTCGGCGTATTTTTCGCGGGCTTTGTCGTCAAGGGCGATGCGTTCGTTCATGAAGGCTTCGTCGGTTGAGAATTTTGCGATGAACTCTTTGAATGGCTCGGGTTCGGCATTGTGTTTGTCGTTGCCGTTCATTTTTCTTACAGATGCCTCGACGTCGGCTTTATATTCTTCGGCTGCCGCGTTAAGGTCGTACTGGGCTGATGCGCCGAGTGACATCAGCAATGCAAATCCTGCGATGATGCTTTTTAATTTCATAGCTGTGATGTTGATTACTATTATTTTAATGTGAAAATGCGGTGGCAAAGATACATATTTTTATCCGTATTAGATAAAATTTTGGATAAGGAAAAGTTTATTATATAAAAAAGTTGTATCTTTGTTGGTTGAAAACCGGACTTCGAAATTTATATTTTAAATACACGTTTTTAATTATACATCATTATGAAAATTGAAAAAATCATTGGTCGTGAAGTTCTTGACTCTCGCGGTAACCCTACAGTAGAAGTTGATGTAATCCTTGAGTCGGGCGCACGTGGCCGTGCATCTGTTCCCTCGGGCGCGTCAACCGGTGTGAATGAAGCTCTTGAGCTCCGCGACGGTGACAAGTCACGCTACATGGGCAAGGGTGTGCAGAAGGCAGTGGCTAATGTCAACACTGTAATCGCAGAGGCTCTCAAAGGCATGAGCGCTCTTGACCAGATCGCTATCGATGAGAAGATGCTTGAGCTTGACGGCACTGAAACCAAGTCAAACCTTGGCGCAAACGCTATCCTCGGTGTTTCTCTCGCAGTGGCTAAGGCTGCCGCAGATTATCTTGACCTTCCCCTTTACAAATACATCGGTGGCTGCAACACTTACGCGCTTCCCGTGCCTATGATGAACATCATCAACGGTGGTGCTCACTCTGACGCTCCCATCTGCTTCCAGGAATTCATGATCCGTCCTATCGGCGCTGCTTCTTTCAAGGAAGGTATCCGTATGGGAACCGAGGTGTTCCACAACCTCAAGTCAGTGCTCAAGGCTCGTGGTCTTTCTACCGCAGTAGGTGATGAAGGCGGTTTCGCTCCTTCGCTTGACGGCACTGAGGACGCTCTCAATGTCATCATGCAGGCTATCGAGAAGGCAGGCTATGTTCCCGGCAAGGATGTTACTATCGGTCTTGACTGTGCTTCTTCAGAGTTCTACAAAGACGGTATCTACAACTATGCTCAGCTCAACAACGGTGCTGCCAAAGAGCCTAACGGCAAGAAGTACACTTCAGAAGAGCAGGCTCAGTTCCTCAAAGAACTCGTTGAAAAGTATCCTATCGACTCTATCGAGGACGGTATGGCTGAAGATGACTGGGCAGGCTGGAAGGTTCTCACTGACCTTATCGGCGACCGTTGCCAGCTCGTAGGTGACGACTTGTTCGTAACCAACGTTAAATACCTCAAACGCGGTATCGAAGAAGGCTGCGCCAACTCTATCCTCGTTAAGGTTAACCAGATCGGTTCGCTCACTGAAACTCTCCGTGCCGTAGAACTCGCTCAGCGCAACGGCTACACTGCAGTTATCTCGCACCGTTCGGGTGAGACTGAAGATGCCACTATCGCTGACATCGCAGTCGCAACCAACGCCGGACAGATCAAAACCGGTTCTGCTTCACGTTCTGACCGTATGGCAAAATACAACCAGCTTCTCCGCATCGAGGAGGAACTTGGCGCTGCTGCCGGCTACGGTTATGGCAAGAAAACCAAACGTCCGAACGCGTAATCGTTACGGATCTGTTATAAAAAATCGAAGGGCACGCCGTCGGCGCGCCCTTCTTTCGTTTATAGGTGAGAAAAGCGGTTCCGACGGAGTTTTTCCGTTGCTGGAACCGCTTTTCGTGTGGTTGGGGAGGTTATTCCTTCAGACGTATTACGCGGATGCCTATGTGGCGGTTTGAGGTCAGGTAACGGTCGAGAGGTGTGGCGTCGAGTATGACTTTGCCTGCCTTTGATGATGCGTGCAGCAGGTAGGGGATATGCTTGTCGTTGATAAACAGAATGCCCATGTGGGAGACGTCGAGCCCTTTCTTGCCTGTGCAGATGGCTATGATGTCGCCTGTGCGGAGGAATGTTTTTGCGGCTTTTGCCACGCGTGATGTCTTGATGACCGGGTAGCGGTGGCTGCGGTAGCCTATTTCATATTCTTTTATTTTGGCGAATGTGGCCGAGTCGGCAAGGGCGGGGTAGAGGTTGCGGTTTGCCGACATGAAGTCGATGGTCTTGACTTCGTAGGTGGCCAGGTCGCAGTTGCCGGTGACTTCCTCGAAGTTGCCGCGGTGCACGTTGTCGACGATCCAGTCGCTGATGTAATGCAGTCGTGAGGGGTAGCCTCTCATTTCGCCGTTGCGGTAGCGTATGCGTTCGAGGTTGTAGATGAAGTCGCGCCATGAGGTGCGGTGCTCGCCGGCAGTGATGGCGAGTGCGATTATGTTGTCGACAAGTGTTGTGCAGTCTACTTCGTCGAGATTCACGGTCAGTTTTTCTTCTCCGTCGGGTTCGAGAGTGCCGGCAATGTAGGGGCGGTCGATAAATTCCTGTGCAAGCGATGCTACTCTCTGCTGCGGATCTGCAATCATTACAGCTTTTTTCAGCAGTCGGTTTATGGCGAGAGTGTCGGTTGCTTCGTCGTGCCATCTGGTGTGCTGTGCTTGCGATGATAGTCCGATTGCTGCCGTGAGGCATATAATAATATGTTTTATTTTCATGTTTGTAAATTTTATTTCTTTCCAAAATTACAAAAAAATCCGGTTATAGCAGATATAGTGGATAGATATATTTTATCTGTCGGGTGATTTTGTTCGGTTTTGTTTTGTGTGGTTTTTGCGAGGTGTGCAGGTTGCGTTTGCCGAAAAGAGTGTGAAAATCGTGTTGTAGTGTGAACTTTTTTTGATGTGATATAATCGGGTGTGTTACAGTCGGTTGGTGTGGATTTTGAGGGTTTTTGAGGAGGTTTAGGTAAAATTTTTCCGAAAAAAGTTGTAAAAATATTTGGTGGGTAAATAAAAAGTGCATA
>ERZ778514.69-NODE-69-length-98904-cov-7.089439_pt1 | contig 98904 bp, 71 predicted proteins | sample MGYA00510344_ERZ778514 | MGnify/ENA primary metagenome ERZ778514 (study PRJEB29527, sample SAMN07138968) | mouse gut metagenome | material: feces | host: mouse | place: China:Nanjing | collected 2016-01-25 ...
CGGTTTGCATTGGCAACCGCAGCTCCTGACATTTTTATATATTGTAGACTTTACTGTATCAAGTGTTATGTAAGTTACCTGCCATCGCCAATTATGACAAGGTTATTATAAAGCAGACTAGAATACCGCTTTGTTTGAAATGGTACAGCCACGTGTTGCTGCCTTGCTGCGACTATCGCCAGAAAGGCTTTGATCAGACAGTTTCCTTACCTTTATGCCTACATCGTGAATACCGGGCAATGGGGAGCGGCGCATGATATGTCCCACAACAATGCGTCCGCGGCTGTGCGCCGGAAGATACAGTGTGTCCATCGGCAAATTATATTGGTAGAGCGATACTCCCGTTCCTCTCACATCGCCATTGTCTGTCGTAAAAACACATTTCAAGGTGTCGGACCGGCTGACGAGTGCTGAGCCGGTCTGCCAATGACAGGAGACCAGAAGCGAGATGTCCGTGTAAGGACAAGCATTGCCCGCCGAAGTGCGCAAACAAAGCATGGTTTCGTAATATCCGTCTGTTTTAATGCTGTCAATGTCAAATGCCAGCGTGTCCTCCGTGCACCAGCCCTCTTCACCAATGGTGCAGAATTCCCATGCTGCTTTGTCTGTCTCTCGCTGATTGCAGGCACTCAGGCCAACGGTTAAGAAAGGCAGTGTCAAAAGGCGGCAGACATATTTGAACCTGTCGTGCATCTGTTATTGTTTTTCGTTTGGCTGATGTCCGCCCTGTCTGCGATTGTTGTGTTCTCCTCCGCGGCGTTCCTTTTGCGGGGAATCTCCGCGTTGTGGCCGTTCTCCCCGTGACCGCTGTTCGCGTTGCGGGCGTTCCGTCCGTTCACGGGTGCCCTCATTTTGCGGGCGTCCGTTGCGCTGCTGACGCTTTTTCTTCCCACTGTTTTTGCGTCGGCGTTCCTTGTCAAAGCGGGTCAAGTCGTCCTGTTCAGCCAAATCGAGCGGCCGTACCGGACCTTGAGTTGCAGAGTTGTCGAGTTGTAGCGGCTTTTCGCCCTGCTTGTTGAGCTGTATCACCTCAAAGGCTCTGGCGGCGGAAATAGTCACCGTGTTGGCGGCCATTCGCTTGTCGGTGCTGTAGGTTACCATATTGGAAAGTATGTCGGCCTTAAAGTAGTAGAAAGTACCGTCGGCCGTCTCTAGCTGTACCTCGCGGCTGGGCAGGCGGCGGAAGGCTTCCACATAGGTGTCCACCTCATAGTTCAGGCAGCATTTCAGCTTGGCGCATTGCCCTGCCAGTTTCTGCGGATTGGGTGAAATGTCCTGAAAACGTGCCGCTCCGGTTGAAACAGACTTGAAATTCTTCATCCATGTGGCGCAACAGAGTTCACGTCCGCAAGGCCCTATCCCTCCGATGCGTCCGGCTTCCTGACGGGCACCTATCTGCCGCATTTCGATGCGTACATGAAAAGCTTCGGCCAGTACCTTGATAAGTTTGCGGAAGTCCACACGCGCGTCGGCTATATAATAGAATATGGCTTTGTTACCGTCGCCCTGATATTCAACGTCGCCTATTTTCATGTCGAGCTCAAGTTCCTTGGCTATCTGGCGTGAACGTATCATGGTTTCCTGCTCCAGAGTTTTGGCCTCTTCATATTTTTCAATGTCAACGGGGCGTGCCTTGCGGTAGATACGTTTTATTTCCGTGTTGGCCTTGAAGTTGGCTTTTTTCATTTGTAGGGGTACCAGCCGTCCGGTAAGGGTCACCACGCCGATGTCGTGTCCTGGCGATGCCTCTACGGCCACCATGTCGCCCTTCTCTAGCTGCAGCCGGTTGTCGTTGCGGAAATAGCCTTTGCGGGTATTCTTGAATTGCACCTCTACGAGGTCTGTCTGTTCGGCGTTGCCCGGCACGTCGGCCAGGTAGTCGTATGTGTTGAGCTGTTTGTCCTGCCTTCCGCATCCTTTGGCACAGAATCCGCGCAGGCTATCATCCAGTCTGAAGTCTTTGTTCATATTATTATTGTCTGCATTTACAGGCCTTTTTCCGGCCGGTGTTATTGTATGAGGAGTACAATCATTTTGAGTGCGAAGTCGAAGAACACCATTTTGGGGTTGACGTTTTGGGCAATGTCGCGCCGTGCGTCCGAGAGTTCGTTCATAATGCCGATGACGTTGCGCTCGTTGACGAAGCGGGCAAACCGCACGGCAAATTCGGCTTCCTGGCGACTCATGTAGTTGAGTTCCGGTTTTTGGAAGTTGTACATAAAATTTTCGCGCACCAGCCGCTGGCAGTAGTCGATGAAATTCTTCTGTCGCTCCCGGCCCCACGAAGCCACCCTCTCGGCCCACTCGTGCATATCCTTTATTTTGCGCATGTAGCTCATGCGCATGAGCAGCACGAACATGTCGAAGAAGAGGGCCGTGTCTTCGTTGACCTGAAGCTGGCGGAGCGCTCTTACATAACTGCCTTCGCTCAGGCGGGCCACTACCTTGGCGTCGGCTTCTTCCAGCGCGTTGCGTTTCATGAGGGCCTGCATGATGTCGGTATCGGTCAATGGCCGGAAATCGATGCGCTGCGTGCGGCTCCGGATAGTGGCAAGCAGGCTGTCGGGATGGTCCGAAACGAGAATGAATGCCGTTTCGCTTGGCGGCTCTTCGAGAATCTTCAGCAATTTGTTGGCCGTTTCCACATTCATCAGTTCAGGCAACCACACTATCATGACTTTGTAGCCGCCTTGTCCTGATTTGAGGCTCAGTTTTCGGAGGATGAGGTCGCTTTCGGCCACGCTGATAAGCAACTGCTGGTTTTCCACTCCGATGCGGCCCAACCATTCCGCGCGGTCAAAGTAGCCTCCGCTTTCGGCCAGCATTTCACGCCATGTGTCCAGAAACTGGTCACTCACAGCCGGCGTTGTCTGTCCCGCCCGTTTGTAAACGGGAAAGACGAAGTGAAGGTCGGGATGTGCCCCTTTGGCGGCCATTTTGCAGCCCGGGCACGCTCCGCAAGGCTCTTCTCCGCCGTTTTGGCAGAGCAAAGCCGTGGCAAATGCCAGCGCCATGGGCAGTGTGCCGCATCCTTCCGGTCCGCAAAACAACTGCGCATGCGGTACGTGGCCGGCGGCTATTTGCCGGCGCAATTGTGCCTTCACTTCTTCTTGTCCTATGACGTCTGAAAAATTCATATACGTTTTCTCAGGTGTATGCGCCTGCTCCGGTGGCGCGCAGGTTTAATAAATGCGCCGTGCTATCTCGGCAATGCTGTCGGTGGCGCCCACTGTATAGAAATGAATGCTCGGTACACCCCGCGACATCAGTTCGCGACATTGCGCCACTGTCCATTCTATGCCCAGCTGGCGGGCTTGTTCGTCCGTGCGGCATTTCAGGGCTTCTTCGGCCAGTTCGGGCGGAAAGTCGCAGTGAAAAGTCTTGGGCACTGTCTGCAACTGTGAAAGTTTGGTGAAAGGCTTGATGCCCGGAATGACGGGGACGTCAAGTCCGGCCTCCCTCACGCGGTCGAGAAAGCGGAAGTAAGCCGTGTTGTCGTAGAACAGCTGGGTCACACCGTAGTCGGCACCCAGTTCCACCTTGCGGCGGAACCATGCGAAGTCCGTGTCAAGGTTGAGGGCCTCTTCGTGTTTTTCCGGATAGCAGGCCACGCCGTAGCTGAAAGGCCGTCCTGGCTCTTTCACTGGCGTTCCGTCCACAAATTCGCCCGCATTGAAGCGGTTAATCTGCTCCTGCAGCTCCGTGGTGTGGGCATAGCCGTCGGGGGTGGGTTTGAAGTGGCTGTCTTCCTTGGCCTTGTCGCCGCGTAGCACAAGCAGATTCTCTATGCCGAGAAACTGAAGGTCGAGCAGTACGTACTCCGTTTCCTCACGTGTGAAGCCCGAACAGAGAATATGCGGCACAACGGGTATGTGGTATTCGTTTTGAATGGCTGCGGCCACCGCCACCGTTCCGGGACGCCGGCGCAGGCGCGAACGCTGCATCAGGCCTCCGCCCAGGTCTTTGTAGACATATTCCGAACGATGGGTGGTGATATTGATATATTTGGGGTCAAACTCGCGCAGGCTGTCAATGGTACGCTTCAGGCCGCCGATGCCGGCGCCCTTGAGAGGGGGCAACACTTCGAATGAGAAGGCCGTGCCCGGCTCCCGGGCTATGAGTTCGGTTATTTTCATTTTCGGAATGATACTATATTGGGGTGTAAAGTTACAAAAAACAATTCGGATAACATAGCTTGCAACAGCAAACTGTTGAACTGTTTCCAGCGCTCTCGCCCGCTGGAGAGAAAAAATCCGCACACAGGCCTGCTGCATTTCTGACGTTACTCGCTCCAAACCTGTTGCCGGAAGAGCCATAGCCTTTACACTTTAACATATTTAACCTTCCGTAACGTTTTGGCGTGTTAAAACATAGGTTGTAAATAGTGAAGGAGGAAAAGTCGGTATTGGAATTTTAACTCGAATACTTGGAATTTGAATTCGAATACGGGGAATTTCGTGAAGAAATACGGCGTTTTTCTGTTTAATTCCGGCTGAAAAACACTGAAAAAGCGGGACCTCCCATAAGGAAGTCCCGCTTGGCTGTTACAAAGATACGATATTTTCCGCCGGAAAGCAAATAGTGTTAAAAAGTTCGTCGGCGGTGTTTCCAAGGGTGTCATGGCCTGTTTTTGGGGATGTTACACAATGTGTTTTCCGGTGGCTTCCGTCGGTGGCGTATCAAGGAAATAACCGGTTATCTGCCTAATGATGCTATTTTAGAGAGACATGCCTTACAAATTGCAGATTTTTTCGTATTTTTGCGCCAAATTATTAAAATTAAAAAATAGAACAAACATGAATGTAGCTATCGTTGGCGCCAGCGGTGCCGTGGGCCAGGAGTTTCTGCGCGTATTGGCCGAACGCGATTTCCCTATTGACAATCTGCTGCTCTTCGGTTCGAAGCGTAGTGCCGGAGCGACCTATGACTTTAAGGGGAAAACACATACGGTGCAGCTGCTCGAGCACGGCGATGCCTTCAAGGGTGTGGACATTGTTTTCACTTCGGCAGGAGCCGGTGTGTCGAAAGAATATGCTGAGGATATCACCCGCTACGGGGCTGTGATGATCGACAACTCGTCGGCTTTCCGCATGGACGAGGACGTACCTCTCGTGGTGCCGGAGTGCAACGCCGAAGACGCTTTGGTGCGGCCGCGCGGCGTGATTGCCAACCCCAACTGCACGACTATCATGATGGTGGTGGCGCTCAAGGCTTTCGAAAAACTGAGCCACATCAAGCGTGTGCACGTCAGTTCTTATCAGGCTGCCAGCGGTGCCGGACAGGCTGCCATGGACGAGCTTTACGAACAGTACCGTCAGGTGTTGGCAGGCGACCCTGTAACGGTGGAGAAGTTTGCCTATCAGCTGGCTTTCAATCTCATTCCGCAAATAGACGTGTTCCAGGAGAACGGTTACACCAAGGAGGAAATGAAAATGTTCAACGAGACGCAGAAGATCATGCACTCCGACATCGTGACTTCGGCTACCTGCGTGCGCGTGCCTTCGCTCCGCTCACATTCCGAGAGTGTGTGGATTGAGACGGAACGTCCCATTTCCGTAGAGGAAGCCCGCAAAGCCGTGAGTGAGGGCGAAGGGCTTGTGCTTATGGACAATCCGGCCGAAAAGGAATACCCCATGCCGCTTTTCCTCGCAGGCAAAGACCCTGTTTATGTGGGACGTATCCGTCAGGACCTGGCTAACCCCAACGGCCTTACCTTCTGGCTCGTCAGCGACCAGATACGCAAGGGAGCCGCACTCAATGCCGTTCAGATTGCCGAATATCTCATCAAGGTGGGTAACGTGAAATAATTGTGTCGCGGGCTGGCCGTCAGCAAACCGTGCCCGACGGACATGAGAAATGCCGCCCGGAGCCATTTGCTTCGGGCGGCATTCTTGTGGCACCGCTCACTGGTAGCGGCCGCTGCAAGCGGCGTGGCGGTTAGTCTTCATCAATTTTTAAATATTAAGGAAGCATGCAGAATTTACCGGTATACTTTGTCATTGCGGCCATTGTCGCTTTCCTCGACATTCTTCCGCTTTTTTATCAAGGCCGTCCAGGCCGTTACTGCCTTCATGTGTTTTTGCAGTATTTCTTTACGGGAATCGTCGTTTTCAGTATGGCTCTCCCGCAACTGCCCTGGTGGTCGCAGGGATCGGTCATAGCCTTGTGCCTGTTGTTGCCGACGCTGGTCGTTCCGATGGGGCGTGGCAGTTTCAGGTGGCACCATGCGGTGATCAATGCCGTGATAGTGGGAGTTGTTCTTTCTGTTGTCAAATATTTTCTTTCTGACATCGCCCGGTCGTTTACCTGAAACCGTGTTGACGGTAAGGACCTTGCGGCGAATGCGCGGTTATTACGAAAGTATCGGATCTCCGGGGCAAACATGCCCATGAGATCGGTACTTTTTTCTGATGCAGGCAGCTGGCCTTGCAGTTCAGGATTGTTCTGCCGTGAGGCGGGCTAAGGTTTCCGGCCATTGCGGTTCGGAAATCACAAACCCGTCATCGGCGAGTCGGCCGTAGGAGGCCGTTCCGATTACGCGGTCATATTCTTCGTCAAGTTGCCCTTCTTTGTAAAGAGCGTAAAAATAACGCCAGTGCCGGCCGCCGTGACGGCCTTTGTGCTGTTCAAGCTGCCGGCCTCCATTCACCATTTTCTCTATGAATTGCTTGCGCCCGCGTATGTTATAGTGGTAAACGACTACGGAAGAACGGCTTTCTAATTGGGGAAGCATCGTTACCTTGTGGTTGCCCATGGAAATTTGCAGGTAACCGGCTGTGCGGTGCATCACTTTTTTGTTTTGCCGCTCAAAAATGGAGTAAGGTGACAATCCGTACGCCGCATAGTCTGTTACGGTACGCACGGTTTTGTTCCACTGTTCCCATGAGCGGTTCTCGTCGGGGTAGACGCTTCGCATCTCACAGGCAAGAACGTTGGCGCGGGTGGCTGTCATGGCTGTCTTGAGGTTTCCTGTCGGATTGTACCAGAACTCATCGGCGTCCGCGTTGATGACCCAGTCGGCCTTATGGCGCGTCTTGGCCAGCCATATCATGCGGTCCACCCATTGCTTCTGTTCGTAGTCGGTGGCTGTTTCCGTTATGGCTTCTACAATCCAGCCTTTTTCCACGTATTTGCGGATGATTTCCGGTGTCTTGTCTGTGGAATTGTTGTCGGTCACAATAAAGGCGTCTACGCCCATGTTTTTGTGAAACTGAAGATTTTTCTCCAGCAGCTGCTCTTCGTTCTTTACGAGCAGTGTCATGACCAAGTACGGGCTTTTCGCCCGTATTAATGATTTGTACAAATCAGCCAATGCCCAAAGGCATTTTACGGGTAGACAGGTCTTCATGGTTGCAGGATAGGGGTGACAGGTATTTGTATCCACGACGGTGGGCATCTGTGAGGTGTGTCGGCTAGCGCCGACCATCGCTCCGGAGCGATGACTATTTTCTCCTCATAAGGATTGAGCCATGCTCCCCACCATGAGAAGGTGCTGTTGCAGATAATGTTGTGGCGGCAGGCGGCCATCAGCATCATGTCTTGCCAGCTGTCTTGTCCGTGGTTCCATGTTACGAATGTGGCGTTGCGCAACTTCAGGTTGGCTGTTGCCCACGGAATGTCATCGGAGAAGACATAATAGTGGGGCGAGGTGACGTATTGTTCTATGTACCTTACGGCATCGTGATAATATTGCAGTCCGCATACGCAGCCGGTGTTGCGCCATACTTTCGGTTCCAGATAGTCGCCGCGGCGCACGTGAAGGCTCACGGCCGTGGGACTGGCTTTGATTTGTGACAGCAGTTCCCGTGTACGGGCGCCGGCTAGACTTTCGCTGAAGGTAAATGCCTCCCGTACTTCATCGGCTATCGGCTCGAAGTAGCGTTCACTCTGATAGAACCCTTTGAAATAAATGAACGGCCACAACCGCCGGCGCTCGAAGGCGCGGAGGGTCGCGAGGTTTTGTTTGCGTTCTATGATGGTATTGAAGAAAAGGAATTCCACTATTTTCTTTGCCTTCTGGCCGATGCGGAATTCATCTTTGGGCAAATGCGGAAAGAGGCGGTGAAGTTCATAGCCGTTGTGTACATGGTAATGTGCCATGTCGGAAAGGTCGATGCGTGTGTTGGGAAAACGCCGTTTCATCTGCATATAGAAGGCGTAGATGAACATTTGGTTACCCAGTCCGCCTGTCATTTTTATGAGTCGCATGTTTTTCGTGGGAACTTATTGGATTTTCGGGAGTCCTTACTGTATTCGTTTGAGCACTTATTGTCAGACAGGCATTGATGTCACAACGGGAGAATGTCTGTCCGTTTTATGGATTTTCTGTACTGTGTACCGTGTTTGTCATAGTTGTCCGAGCCGTTCGGCCAGTCCGTCGCGATAGGCGCGCCATAGTCGTGGAATATCGGCGTAGCTCCAGGCTTGCGAGAAGGGGGCTGTGGCGGCGGCTGTCATGACATAGCCGGTTAAGCCTATGAAACCGCGCAAATAGCGTACACCCCATGTGCGGCCGTAGTGGTGGTTGAGGTAGGTGGCGTTGCGTAATTGGTAATAGCGCTTCCATTTTTTCTTTTTTTCTCTTTCAGCCCAGGAATCATCGGCGAAGAATAGCGCTTTGTCCATGAGAGCGGCCGGTACATATACGATGGCCAGTCCTGACAGGCAGGTGCGTAAACAATAATCGGTATCGTCACAAAAGATGAAAAGGTCGCGGTTAGGCAGTCCTACTTTCTCTATGACTTCTCTGCTGATGAGCGGTCCTTCAAAGGCTGTTCCGGCAACGCGGGTCGGATGTTCTGTTTTTTTTCCTTTCAACCGGCCGCGATACATGGAGGCAAAAGGGTTTTTCAAGTTGTAGCCGGTGAAATCGTGGCAGAATACTCGTCCTTCCTGCAAGCGGCGCGGGGCTAAGATGCCGGTGTTTGGGAAGCGGTCCTTCTCCTGTAATAGCTGTTTCAGGCATTCGGGACGTGGGAATACGTCATCGTCCATACACCATATACGGTCGGCGCCGTTTTCGTAGGCCGCCTTCATGCCGGAATAAAAACCGCCGGAACCGCCGGTGTTGCCCTGAGTAATGACGTGAAGGCCGCTTTCTTCGGCCAGCCACTCGGCAGTTCCGTCGGTAGAGCCGTTGTTTACAACGATAATTTCGTCAAGCTGGCGACTTTGTCCGCGCAGTGCGGCAATGGTCCGCTGTAGGAGTTGCAGACGGTTGAAAGTGACGACAACAGCAGTGATTCTCATGCCTCGTAAGGTTGTGGTGTTGAATGGTATAGCTGTGGAAACAAGGGTGGTTTCCTTTATTTTTCTGTTTAATATTTTCCGTCAATCTTGCCGGGTTGTGTGCTCCGGAAGGTTTCTATAAGGCGGAGACACTCTTGGGCGTCGAATCCTCGTTCTTTGGCATAGGCTTCGGCTAATATGCGGTGCATTTTTGGTGTGGCTGGTAGTCTCTCGAAATTTTTGCATCCTGCTTTCATGTCAAGTGGCCCTGTCGCCATGCGGTTCAGGTCCACCAGTTCCAGTTTTATATTTCCTTCTGCCGTTTGTCCGAAGAGGATATTGGCCCGTCCGTAGTCTTTGTGGGCCAGTCCGTTCTTGTGGAGGCGGGCGGTCAGTTGGCCGATGGCTTTGAGTACGTTGTCTTCGTAGTCAAAGTGTTGCTGGAATAATTCTTCGTAGCGGTGAGGGCAGGAAGAACATAGCGACACGTAGTAGCTGCGGTTGAAGAGTAGTCCGCCGGCTGATCTTACGTTGTAGTAGCCGACAGGTTGCGGTGTGCCTATTCCCAACTTCTGGAGTCGCAGGGCATTGTCGTAGGAGCGTTTGGCTTTTGACGGGCGTAGGAAACCGTATACAAGACGGTTGATGATATGCGGTTGTCGGAAAGACTTCACGACCAGACGTAGTCCTTGGTAGTGCATGATACGCAATTCGTTGCGTCCTTTGTGTATGGTTTCTCCCTCTCCACTGTTCATTCGTTGCGGCAGTGAGCGCATAAATTCTGCCAGCTCTTTGAACTCAGGATGAAGTACGAGGGTGGTAGGGTGATACATTGTCGTGTCGGTGTTTGATGAAGTTGGGTGGTCCGTGATAGGCACAGATACGCTCATGCCAGCATTTTCCGCGCCAAAGTCAGTGCGGCTCCGACGGTATCGTCCATGTCGGCGTAAGCGTAGGCTCCCAGCCGTCCGCCAAAGGTTACATGCGGTACGTTGCGGGCCATTTCTTGGTATTGGGCGTAAAGCGCCGAATTACGTTGGTCGTTGACCGGATAATAGGGTTCGCGGCCTGAAGTAAAGTCAGCTGGATGCTCATAAGTTACGACTGTGAACGGCAGTTCATGGTGACGCCCCGGCTCAAAGTGTTTGTGTTCGATGGTTCGTGTATAGGGCACTTCGGCGGCTGTGTGGTTGACAACGGCATTGCCTTGAAAGTCTGTGGTTCCTTCAATTTCCCGATGTACAAAGCGCAGGCTCCGGTAGTCGAGCCGTCCGATGCTGAAGTCGAAATATTCGTCGATACATCCGGTGAAGAGTATGTGTCCGGCTTTGTTTTCCAGTTCAGTGCGGCAGGCGGCGAAGTCGGTGCCGGTGCGCACTTCTGTACCTTTGAGCAATGCCTCGATGAGCGTGTTGTATCCGCCGTCGGGTATCCCCTGATACCGGTCGTTGAAATAGTTGTTGTCAAACGTGAATCGCAGTGGTACGCGGCGTATGATGAAGGCTGGCAGTTCTTTGGCCGGTCGTCCCCATTGTTTTTCGGTGTAGCCTTTGATGAGGCGTTCGTAGATGTCGCGGCCGCATAGTTTCAAGGCTTGTTCCTCAAGGTTTTCCGGCTGTGTGATGTTGTCAAACTCCCTTCGTTGTGCTTCAATTTTGGCGCGTGCCTCTTCCGGTGTTTTTGTTCCCCACAACTGGTAGAACGTGTTCATGTTGAAAGGCAGGTTGTAGAGGCGTCCGCCGTAAGCGGCCAGGGGCGAGTTGGTGAAACGGTTGAAAGAAACCTGGCGGTTGACGTATTGCCACACCTGTTCGTTGTCGGTGTGGAATATATGTGCGCCGTATTCATGTACGGCTATTCCTTCAACGTTACGGCAGTAGAGGTTGCCTCCCGCTGTGTTCCGCCGGTCCACAACGAGGCAGCGCTTGCCGGCCTGTCGGGCTTCGTGGGCAAAAACCGCACCGAAGAGGCCGGCTCCTACTATGAGATAGTCATATTCCTTAACCATGTGTTCGGAGGAGTGGATAAAAGGCATGGGCCTTCCGTGTTGTCATTGGCGGGCGGCGGTTCAGATTTTGTCTTTTCCGCGGGTAAATTTCTGCCAGTAGTATTTGAGAGGGTTTTTATACTTCAACTGTTTCCAGGGCCGGCTTTGGTGCGGACGGTGAATGACTGGCAGATTGGTGAAAAGATAGTTTTTCAGTCCGCATGAAAGAGATTCGTGGGATATGGTGACGTCAAACCAGTCTTTGCCGGGGTTGAGTTGTGTGAAGTCGCATCGCCGCAGGAGTTCCGGCGTAAGCAGCGAGCAGCAGAAACTCTGGTGCTTGCGGTTGTCTATGACCTGGTTCTCGCGTCCTTTGGCGTAGAGGTAGGGATAGTTGATCTTTCCCGCTTCGTCTACGGTTACGGCCGCCGCTATGCCGCAGTCGGGGCGTGCGAGGGCTTCGTTGTAGAGGCGCTGAAGGGTGTCGGAGCTTACCGTCACGTCGCTTTCCACGATGCACAGGCCGGCGTCGGCTTCCAACGCTTTACGCTGTGCTTCCTGAAGTACCAGCAGGTAGTTGGGCGAGGGATGATCCGTCAGTTCGTCCAGGTGTACGAGGTTGAAGTTCATCAGATAGGCGGCCTGACTGAGAAGGAGTGCGTTTTCAGGTGTGCTGAAATCGTCATATACCGTATAGGTGTGGGGTACGCTGATGTCAGACGACACGACGGCACGTATGGTGTCCTGAGCCGTGTCGATGGCATCTTTCACAGGCGTAATGATATGCAGTTGTTTCATAATGGGAGGAGTAGGGGAGTTTGTGAGGAACAATATGGCTTGTGCGCCTCATAGCGCGTCGCCGTTTTCATCATAGTTCTGAAAGAGGAAGTCGTTGTAAGGATACTTCTGCACGTGCAGTTGGCGCACACGCTGGTATATGAGCGTTTTCAGCGCGTCGATGTTGAGGCGCTCGCGGGCGGAAATAAAGATGCAGTCTTCCCCCATGCGCCCCATCCATGTGTTTTTGAGCTGTTCGAGCGAGATGTTCTCTTTCGTGGCGGGCGTGAGGTCGTCAGGTTCTTTCTCCGTCCAGGTGTAGGCGTCCGTTTTGTTGAAGACGAGCAGCTGCGGCTTGTCCGAACAGCCCAAGTCAAGCAAGGTTTTGTTCACCACCTCAATCTGTTCCGTAAAGTCAGGGTGCGACACATCCACGACGTGTATCAGCAGGTCCGCCTCGCGCACTTCGTCGAGCGTGCTCTTGAAGGAGTCCACCAGGTCGGTGGGCAGCTTTCGGATAAAGCCTACCGTGTCGGCCAGCAGGAACGGCAGGTTATCGATGATGACTTTCCGCACGGTGGTGTCGAGTGTGGCAAAGAGTTTGTTTTCGGCAAACACTTCGCTTTTGGCCAGAAGGTTGATAAGTGTGGACTTGCCCACGTTAGTGTATCCCACGAGCGCCACACGTATCAGGCGGCCGCGGTTTTTGCGTTGTGTCGTTTTCTGGCGGTCAATGTCGGCCAGCCGTTGCTTGAGCAGTGCCATCCGGCCCAGAATAATGCGGCGGTCCATTTCAAGCTGTGTTTCGCCCGGTCCGCGCAGCCCCACCGATCCTTTGCCGCCTCCGCCGCCCGATCCGCCGCCTTGGCGTTCGAGGTGCGTCCACAGGCGTTGCAGGCGCGGCAGCATGTAGCGGTATTGCGCCAGTTCCACCTGTGTCTTGGCGTTGGCCGTTTGCGCGCGCATGGCGAATATGTCGAGAATGAGGCTGGTGCGGTCGAGGATTTTCACTTTCAGTTCGCGCTCGATGTTGCGCAACTGCTTGGCGGAGAGCTCATCGTCGAAGATGACCATGCCCACTTCACGCTCGGCCTCTTCTTCGGCTTCGATGTAGCGGCGTATTTCCTCAAGTTTTCCTTTACCCAGATAGGTCACCGAGCTCGGGCCGTCCAGCCGCTGCGTGAAGCGTTTCACGGCAACGGCGCCCGCCGTTTCGGCCAGAAATTCCAGTTCGTCCAGATATTCCGCCGTTTTGCGCTCGTCCTGGTTTTTGGTGATGAGGGCCACCAGTATGGCGGTTTCCGCTTTGGCTTCCGATTGTATGAATTCTTTCATGTTTGTCTTATGATATATGCAAAGATAGTGCAAATGCTTGAGGAAATGAAGCAAACCGGTTTGTTTTTTTGATTTTTTCAGGACATGACGCTCTTTTTGACGATTGTTGGGCGAGGCTCCGCGTCGTTGCGGCCGGCGGTCGGCGGAGTTGGAACTGTGTTCCGATTTAACATATTTAACTTTTCGCAACACTTTGGCATGTTAAAATATAGGTTGTAAGCGTAGCAATATTGAAAGTCCTTATTGGATTTTTAACACGAATACTTGGAATTTCAACTCCGATACGGGGAGTTTTTGAAAAAATATGGTGTTTTTCTCATGAAAAAGGCCTGAAAAACACAGAAAAAGCGGGACTTCCCATTGGAAAGCCCCGCTCCGCTGTTACAAAGATACGATATTTTCCGGCGGAAAGCAAGAAATGTTAAAACGGCCGATCGGGCGGTTACAGCCGGCAATGTCCAAATAAATGTGTACTTTTGCCGGAAACATTCATCCTGTCAGTTTTTTTCATGAAAACGGCTTCGTATAACCATATACTCAAATACACCGGACTGCTCGGCGGCGTGCAGGCGCTCTATATCGTCATGGCCGTTTTGCGCAACAAACTCACGGCGCTGCTGGTGGGAGCCGTCGGCATGGGGCTGGCCGATCTTTATTCGCGTGCGGTCGAACTGCTGTCGAACGCCTCCAACCTCGGTCTGTATATGAGTGGAGCGCGCACGCTGGCCGGACTTTGCGGAGAGGGACGCTGGCGCGCCGTGCGCCACGGTGTCTGCCTGTTGCGCACGTGGGTAGCCTATGCCGCCGCGCTGGGAGCGTTGCTCACAGTGGCCGTCTCGCCGCTCATGAGCCGCTTCGCCACGGGCGACTATGGCGCTACGGCAGCTTTTGCCCTGCTGGCTCCTGCTGTGGCCCTCTCGGTGCTCACCGGCGGAGAGATGGCCGTGCTCAAAGGCTGCGGACGCCTGCGGCGGCTGGCACAGGCGTCGGCGGGAGGCGCTGTTTGTACGCTGCTCGTTGCCGTGCCGCTCTACTGGTGGCTGGGGTTGCGCGGCGTTATTCCCGTCATCACGGCTGTAGCCGCCGCCACCTTCCTGATTTACCTGCGCGCCGCCACCCGCGAATGCCCTTACCGCATAGCTCCGTTGCATCGCCGGTTCGTGAGCCGGGGAGTGCCGTTGCTGCGGTTAGGGCTGGCTTATGTCGTGGCCGGCGTCATGGCTTCGGGGGCCGAGATGGCTGTCAGGAGCGGACTGATGAACTCTGGCGGCGGGCTGAAAACGGTGGGGCTCTACGCTGCAGGTCTGACGCTCACCGTGAGTTACGTGCGCATTCTTTTCATGTCGATGGACGCTGACTACTTTCCGCGTCTTTCCGGGCTTGTGCACGACCGCCGCCGCATGAATCTCACGGTCAACCGGCAGACGGATGTGCTGGTGGCCTTCGCCGCCCCCTTTCTCATACTCTTCGCCCTGGCCCTGCCTTTGCTGGTGCGTCTGCTCTACACGGCAGAGTTCATGGCCGTAGTCCCCATGGCCCTCTGTGCCGTCGGGTTCATGTTTTTCAAAGCCCTGTATACCCCCATAGCCTATCTGCCGCTGGCGGCGGGCCACGGCACGGTATTCGTGGTGATGGAGTTGATCTATAATGTGCTTTTCGCCTTGTCTGTAATCGCCGGTGCGCGATGGGGCGGCTTGGCCGGCGCCGGCGCGGGACTGGCGCTTTCAGGAGCGATCAACCTCGCCATGCTGTGGGCCGTCTATGCCCGTCGTTACGGTTTCCGGCTGCGCGTCGCTACTCTCCGCCGCTCTGCCGGCCTGCTGCTCTGTCTGACCGCCGGTTTGGCTGCTGCCGCGCAAACGGATCTGTCCGTGCGCCTCGCGGGAGGGATCGCGGCCTGTCTGCCGGCCTGTCTGCCGGCCTGGCATCTGCTGCGGCGCCAAACTGCGGCGGGAAATGCCTGGCGTAACCTGCTGCATCGGCGCAAGCACTGAAAATCATTAACTTCTCATTCCGTAAGAGCCAAAACGGCTTCGTATGCAAAAAAATACGGCGAAATCGGGCGCGGATGCTCAGTTCTTATTACCTTTGCACGCCTCAACGCACGCCGGTATGGACGCCGGAGCTCAACATCTAATAATCATCATCTTAAACCCAAACAGCGTTCTGCCATGAATAGTTGGTTTGAACAAACCCTGCTTTCCACTTCGGCCGTACAGGCCGTCATTGTTATCAGTCTTATATGTGCCGCCGGCCTGGCCTTGGGCAAATTGCGTGTGCGTGGCATCAGTCTGGGCGTAACCTACGTGTTTTTCATCGGCATCCTGGCCGGTGCGCTAGGCCTTCGGCTCGATGCCCAAATGCTGGCCTACGCCGAAAGTTTCGGTCTCATCCTTTTTGTCTATATACTGGGTCTGCAGGTCGGCCCCGGCTTTATAAGTGCCTTCCGGCAGGGGGGGGGCAAACTCAATCTGCTGGGGTTGGGCGTAGTGGGACTCAGTACGCTCATAGCCTTGACGGCCGTATGGGCGGGATGGGTGCCCTTGCCCGATATGATGGGGGTACTCTGCGGGGCTACCACCAATACGCCCGCACTCGGTGCGGCGCAGCAGACGTTCAAGCAGTTCGGCGACACGGCTGCCAGCTCGACCGCTGCGCTCGGTTGTGCCGTCACTTATCCCATCGGAATGGTGGGAGTTATCATTGCGCTCATCATCATGCGCGGCTGGCTCATGCGGCGCGACCGCTCCAACGAGAGCGACGGCAAGGCCGACGAGGCCTACATCGCCTCTTTCATCATTTGCAACCCCGCTGTTTTCCATCAGCGCCTGCACGATTTGGCCGATTTGGGTGAAGGTAAGAAATTTGTAGTCTCGCGGCTTTGGCGCGACGGTAAGGTTATTTTACCCAATGCCGACACCCTGCTTGAGGAGAACGACCGCATTTTGGTCATCACTACGGCCGGAGCGCTGAAACGGCTCACGGTGTTTTTTGGCCGTCGTGACGAGAAGGACTGGAATAAGGAGAATATCGACTGGAACGCTCTGGATTCACATCTGGTGTCGGAACGTATTCTCATCACCCGTTCCGAAATCAACGGCAGACATCTCGGATCGCTCCATCTCCGCAACCGTTACGGCGTGAACGTGAGCCGCGTGCAACGGTCGGGGATACAGCTGGTGGCCACGCCGGAACTGACGCTCCGTATGGGCGACAGGCTCACCGTGATAGGAGAGGCCGACAGCCTGAAACGTGTGGCGGATGAACTGGGCAATACCGTCAGACGGCTGGATGAACCCAACATGGTTACCATTTTTATCGGTATTGTTCTGGGACTTCTTCTGGGGTGTGTGCCCGTAAGCGTGGGGCTTAATACGCCGGTGCGCCTCGGCCTGGCCGGCGGTCCTATCATTATGGGCATACTCATCGGTGCGTTCGGACCGCGATTCCACATGGTGGCCTATACCACGACAAGCGCCAACCTTATGTTGCGCTCGTTGGGACTGTCTATGTATCTGGCTTGTCTGGGACTGGACGCCGGAAAGGATTTCCTTGACACCGTTATGCAGCCCGCCGCTCTCGGATGGATAGGGCTGGGGGCTGTCATTACCATACTGCCTGTTGTTGTCATGAGTATAGTAGCTGTGCGTTGGTATCGGAAATCATTTGCCGCAACGGCGGGCATGCTTTGCGGAGCAATGGCTAATCCGATTGCGTTGGACTATGTGAACGATACCCTTCCGGGCGACAAATCCTCGGTGGCTTATGCTACGGTGTATCCGCTTGCCATGTTCTTGCGTGTCATCATCGCACAGGTTGTCGTGATGTTGTGGATGGAGTAACTGTGTTTTGATAATATTTGCTTGCATTGGGGACTTGTTTTATATTAGTAATAGCGAAGCGGAAACTTTTGTAGAGAAGTCCCGCTTCTGGCATTGTTCTGCCAAAAGCGGACGAACAGTTTTAAAGGCGTTTTTTAGAAAAAAAGTTCCCATTCACAATTTGAAATCCAAGTATTCGCCTCCTGATCCGGATACCGACATCTCCTTTTTCAATGCTTAAAATTAGGAAAAACGCCTTCCGCAATGTAATGACAGGTTAAAAGTCTTAAAGTGAAAAAGTGCTTATAAAGTAGCTTATTACCCCTAAAAATTGCAAAATAAGGGGCAATGCTTCCGTTTTGGGAAATTAATGTGTATTTTTGCAGAGCGTATACACTTATAATTATTGACATCTTTTTGACTTCAGCTTCTATTTTTATATAATATGAAGAGAAAACAATCATCGCTGCTGTCGGCAGCCGTTGCGTTAATCATTTTATTGACAAACGCTTGCAATACGGATAGTACCTATGATGTGGCATCATCGGGCGACTGCATCGTGACAGCCGCAACCCTGGGTACACTTTACAGGGAAACTACGGCTAAAACTCCTGACGGCCGCGACACAACCTACCGTGCCGCCGTTACCGGAGCGCTCTATCCGCTACATATAGACCAGGTGAACAACCGCATCTATAATACCGATTCGCTACCCACAGCTACGGAAGTGGAACGCACGGTATTCTCCATATTTAATGTGGCGGGTATTGCTGCCATCCGTTCTATTGCCACTGGGCAGGATACCCTTTTTGTTAAGACGGACTCTACCGATTGTTCGGTGGAACGCTTTATTACCGTATATTCTTCAGACAGTCAGTCAAAACGGATTTATTCGCTGCAATTGAATGTTCATCGCGAAGAGGCCGATTCTTTTGTCTGGCGGACTACGCAGACCGCCGACGCGGCGCTGCAATCGTTGGGCGCAGCGCCGATGCGTCTCGTTCATCGTAAGGCCGATGGCGCCATGCTGGCCTACGGACAGGAAAACGGACATGTTGTAGTCGGCGTGCTGGCTTCGCCGACCGCCGCATGGGAAAAATATGAACTGGCGGCCGCCATTGATCCGCAGTCGGTCGTGGCATCCAAAGACGGGAAAAACTTCTATGCTCTTACATCCACGGAACTGCTGGCGTCAGCCGATGGGGTGACATGGCACGCAACCGGTAGCCTGTTGCGTCCTGATGCACTTGTCGTTTGCGGAACTACGCTGCTTGTGGGTCTGAAAGACGGCAGTTTTGTGAGTTCTGCCGATGGTGGGCAGACTTGGCAGACCGATGGTGCGGACGAGCCGGAATATCTGCCTCTCACTGATGTATGCGGTGTGGCTGTAACATCGAGAACTGACAATACTTTTGAAGACTTTGTGGTGACCGGCAAGCGTGCTGATGGTAAAGCCGTGGTATGGCGACGTACTGTCGACTTGGCGGGAGAAGAAATTTATGAGTGGTATTATCTTCCCGAAATGAGCGGATCGCCTTATAATTGCCCTGTTCTTAAAGAACCGTTGCTGTTTGTGTATGACGGTGTTACCTATATGGCCGGACTGACGGCTCAGGATCATGTCGCTCCGCTTTATGAAAGCCGTGACAACGGAAGAACCTGGAAAAAAAGCGAACTGTCACTTCCTGCTAAGGGTGGTCCCACGCACATGGCTCTTGCCGTGAGCAAAGATAATTTCATCTGGGTGGCCGATGGTATGACGGGAAATTTGTGGCGCGGGCGTTATAACCGCATGGGATGGCAGCAGGCGCCCACAGTTTTCGATTAGATATAGAAATCCATACACATCTACTGTCAGACATATATTTCACATGAACCGGCTTCATCGTTTTATCGCTTGTTTGTTTCCGCTGCTTCCGGCACTGGGGCTGACAATGGCGGCAACGGCGCAGGAAGAAGTGGAGTATCGTCGTGAGATCGGGGCTGCGGCGGGTGTGAGTTTCTCGCTGACGGATGTCAATTCGGTATGGTACGGTAATACCAATTTCTCAGGTGGTGCTGTCGTGCGTTTTCTCCTTAATCCGCGCATGGCGGTAAAGACTTCCCTGACGTATGCCCGTTTAAGCGGTGCTACATCCGGCATGAAGGACTTCTTTCCAGTTGATCCTGATCGGCCGGGTATGGAACAGCTCAAATTCAAGGCCGACGGCGGAATCGTAGATCTGAGTGCCGTATATGAACTGAATTTCCTGCCTTATGGCTACACGCAAGGCTATCAGGGTTACAAACGTTTCGTACCATATATTCAAATGGGGCTTGGCCTGACTTATGCAGATGCAGGAAAAGTTTTCACTATGAATGTTCCCATTGGCGCAGGATTGAAATACAAAATAGCGCCACGTCTTAATTTGGGATTGGACTGGTTGTTTCATCTGACACTAAGCGATAAACTCGAAGGACTGGAAGCTCCGTTGGGCATTAAATCGTCAGGTTTCAGAAATAAAGACCATTACGGTATGACGCTGCTGACGCTGACTTATGACATTTCGCCCAGGTGTCCGACATGTAACCGCGATGAGTGAACAAGACCGGTCGTATTATATTATTAGATGTAGAAATAACTTCAAGGACATGATGTCTGAACAACATATAACCTCTGGCAGCGGCAAGGCTGCTATCCATATTCCCAGGCATGTAGCCATCATCATGGACGGAAACGGACGGTGGGCAAAAGCACGCGGTCTGAATCGTAGTATGGGGCATCAGCAAGGCGTGGAAACTGTCAGGGAAATAACAACGCTGGCCTCCGGACTAGGCATTGAATACCTGACTCTTTACACTTTTTCAACAGAGAACTGGAACCGTCCGCCAGAGGAAGTGGCTGCATTGATGTCGCTCATACTCACGGCTATGGAAGAGGAACTGTTCATGAAGAATAATGTGAGAATGCGCACTATCGGCGATATACAGCGGTTGCCTGAAGAAGTGCGTGAGGCTATTGTGGGGCTGGAACAGCGTACGGCCGGAAATACAGGCATGACAATGGTTATAGCTTTGAGTTATTCCGCTCGGTGGGAACTGACGCAGGCGGCGCAAAAAATCGCGCGGAGAGTTGCACAAGGAACATTGTTGCCGGAAAACATTACGGAAGAAACCGTCAGTCGCGAACTTTCTACCAGTTTTATGCCTGATCCCGACTTGCTTATCCGGACTGGCGGTGAAGTGCGTTTGAGTAACTACCTATTGTGGCAGTGTGCCTATTCGGAACTGTATTTCTGTAACACCTTCTGGCCGGATTTCGGTGAAACTGAATTTATGAAAGCCTTGGCGCAATACCAGCACCGCGAACGGCGCTACGGTAAAACCAGCGAACAGGTGGCAAACGATAACAACGAACAAACATATTCCTAAAATAGAATCGTTCCTGCGATTCTTCTACGACATAAATCCCAAGAAACGAACAGAAAAACAATGAAATATCTCAGCCGAATTATCCTGCTTACGCTGCTGGCGCTGACAGTTGCAAACTCACAGGCACAAGACTATGTGCCTGTGCAGGTGAAACCTAACATCACGTATACGCAAGACCGCACACGATATGTATTGGGCGGATTGGCCATAGATGGTGCAGATGACTTTGATGAGGAGTCACTTTTGAGTGCTTCCGGACTGATTGTAGGCGAAAGTTACGATGTGCCGGGAGAGGATATCAGCGAAGTCATACGCCGGTACATGCAGCAGAAATTGTTTTCAAACGTACGCATCGAGGCCGACAGCATTGTAGGAGGAAAAATATATCTGCATATCTATCTGACGCCGCAACCGCGTATTTCAAGTATCAGTTATTCCGGCGTTAAAAAAGGAGAACGTGAGGAAATTGAAAAGCAATTGGGACTGCAGGTAGGTAGCCATATAACTCCCAATATGGTGGACAGGGCTAAATTCATTATTAAGAATTATTTTGAACAAAAAGGATTTAAGAATGCCAGCGTTGAGATTATACGCCGTGATGATGTGACTGCAAACAACCGGGTTCTCGTAGATATCAATATTACAAAAAATGAAAAAATAAAAGTCAGCAAAATCTTCATCACAGGCGTAGACCGGCAATATGTGAAGAAATTAAAGCGTGCGATGAAGAAAACACATGAGAAAAGTTTGGTGAACATCTTTCGCTCTAAGAAATTCTTGCCTGAGAAATATGATGAAGACAAAGGTTTCCTTATAGATAAGATGAACTCATGGGGCTATCGTGACGCATTGCTGAAAAACGACAGTGTGCAAACTTTGGACGATGCACACGTTAATATATATATAGATATGCATCAGGGACCGAAATATTACTTACGTAATGTGGAGTGGGTTGGTAATACGGTCTATCCTTCCTCTGTGCTTGAGAATTTGCTGAAGATGAAGAAGGGTGATGTCTATAATCAGGAACTCCTTCAAAAGCGTCTCTATGTGGATGATGACGCCGTAGGTAATCTTTATTATAATAACGGTTACGTTTTCTATAATCTTGATCCTGTTGAAATCAATGTGGACGGTGACTCCATTGACTTGGAAATGCGTATCAATGAGGAGCAGCAGGCCACCTTCAATAATGTGCGGATTTCCGGTAATGACCGTGTTTATGAAAATGTCATTCGTCGCGAATTGCGCACCAAACCGGGCGATCTTTTTTCAATGGAGGCTATCAAACGTTCCGTTATGGATTTGGCCAATATGAATCAGTTTGATCCGGAGTATCTGCAAACCGAAATATTCAAGAATATTAAACCGGATCAGGCTAACGGCACGGTAGATATAACCTATCCGCTTGTTACGAAAGGCGGCGATCAGGTAGAACTTTCTGCAGGTTGGGGACAGACTGGTATTGTGGGACGTGTCGGATTGAAGTTTACAAACTTCTCAATCCAAAACCTTTTCGGACGCGGTTCCAAACGTGCCGGCTTTATTCCTCAGGGTGATGGCCAGACCCTCTCTTTGAGCGGACAGAGCAACGGTACCTATTACCAGAGTTACTCGCTCTCATTCCTTGACCCGTGGTTTGGTGGCAAGCGCCCGACGCAGTTCTCTTTCTCGCTCTATTATTCCAAACAAAGCGATATCAATTCCAACTATTACAGCAGCTATAACAGTATATACAACAATCTTTACGGTTACGGAACGAACAGCAGTTATTATGATTACAGCAATTATTATGAGCCTGACAAGTATGTGAAACTTTTCGGTATGTCCGTGGGCTTTGGCAAGCGTCTGCGATGGCCCGATGACTATTTCATGTTCATGGCGGAACTGTCTTATACGCGTTACAACCTGAAATCATGGCAATACTTCCTGATAACAGACGGTAATTGTAACAATATAAACCTTTCGCTCTCTGTCAATCGTTCATCCGTCAACCATCCTTTCTATCCGAGTTCGGGTTCGGATTTTTTGGCTTCGGTTACGCTTACGCCGCCTTATTCGCTTTGGGACGGCCGTAACTACAAGAATCTGGCAACCAATTACAACAGTTCCAATTATCAGCGTGAAGCACAGGAAAAATACCGTTGGATTGAATATCATAAATGGAAAGTTAAATTCCGTACGTTCACAGCTCTCTCCAATGCCCCTCTCAAAACACCAGTGCTCATGACGCGTGCCGAATTCGGCATACTCGGTGCTTACAACCGCTATAAGAAATCGCCTTTCGAAACTTATTATGTAGGTGGTGACGGGATGTCGGGCTATAGCACCGGATATGCTACCGAAACCATCGGTTTACGCGGTTATGACAACGGTTCTTTGGCCGGTAATAACGGGCAGAACGCTTATGCCTATAGTCGTATGACGCTTGAATTGCGTTACCCTCTGATGCTCGAAACGTCAACCAGCATGTATGCCTTGGCTTTTGTTGAAGGCGGTAATGCCTGGTCGGATGTCAAACGTTTTAATCCCTTCAATATGAAGCGTTCGGCGGGTATCGGTGTGCGCATTCTGTTGCCCATGGTCGGTCTGATGGGTATTGACTGGGCTTATGGTTTCCAGAAATATATCAATGGTGTTAAAGCCGGTGGTCCACAATTCCACTTCATTATAGGACAGGAATTCTAAGTCTTCAGGTAAAAATATAAATAATCGGACAGGCTGGCGCATTACCTTTGATGCGAAGAAAGCATATTGGTATGCCTGGCCTGAATCATCCTAAAAACAAAAAACTATGCGAAAAATCATTTTCTCCCTCCTCGTGGCTTGTGCCGGTTTCATCACGGCCTCTGCCCAGAAGTTTGCTCTCGTAGACATGGAGTATATTATGAGCAACATACCTGCTTACGAACGTGCCAGCGAGCAACTCAACCAAGTTTCAAAGAAATGGCAGGCCGAAGTCGAAGCCCTCGACAATCAGGCCAAAACTCTCTATAAGAACTATCAGAATGAAGTTGTCTTTCTCAGTGAGGCACAAAAAAAAGAACGCGAGCAGGCCATTGTAGATAAGGAAAAAGAAGCGGCCGAACTCAAGAAAAAGTATTTCGGGCCTGAAGGCGAACTTTATAAAAAGCGTGTGTCGCTCATCGAGCCCATACAAGATGAAATATATAACGCGGTGAAGGGCATTGCCCAGTCAAAGGGATTTCAGCTCATTCTGGACCGTGCCTCTGAATCTGCCGGAATCATTTTTGCCTCCCCCGCCATTGATATCAGCAACGAGGTATTGGCCAAATTAGGCTATTCCAATTAATTTGTTTACCTTTGCCCCTGTTTGCAACGGTAAGTGAAGTCTCGTCTTCATAGTGAAAAACCGTTGTACGCCAAGTGAAAATATACGAAAATAACAAATCAACCAATAAGTCATGATTAAGAAAATTCTATTGATGGTGCTTTTCATCGCACCGTTGGGCCTTGCAGCTCAGAAGTTCGCTACTTTCGATTATGCCACCGTTATGCAGGCTATGCCCGAAACGAAGAAAGCACAAACCGAACTTGAATCGTTGAACAACCAGTACAGAACGGAGTTGCAGAACATGCAAAAGGAAATCCAGACGAAGATGGAGAAGTACGAAGCGGAAATCAACGATAAGACACCGGAGAATATCCGCACGCGCCGTGCTCAGGAAATTCAGGAAATGCAACAGCGTCTTCAGCAAGCCTACGAAGACAATACCAAGAACTTCCAGGATGAAGAGACTAAGAAAATGCAACCCATCATCCAGAAGGTTATTGATGCTGTCAATGCTGTTTCAAAAGAAGGCAACTACGTCTATATAATAGATAAAGCCTCCTCCCAAAATGCCGGCATATTCGTAAACACCGCCCTCAACGAAGACGTTACGAATAAGGTCTTGGCCAAACTCGGCCTTTCCGCCTCTGCTGCCACACCGGCTACTCCCTCAACGATGAAATAAGTCATTGTAAAGACCACATAAAAACTTAGGAACTGCCGGACGATGCTTTTCGCTCCCAGTTCCTAAGTTCTTTTTTTGCAGTGTGAACAAGCCGGCCTTTCACCGTCTCAATTCTTTTGCCCATGTCCCGCATCCTTTCTTTGCCATTGTTCCTTCTCCTATTGGCAACGACTGTACAGACAGCGACTGCCAATAACCTGCATTATACAACAGAACCGGCCGATACTGTTGCACCCGATAGTTTGCCAAACAATAGTGTCCTTGGCAAAGGCAGTAATGTTTCTGCCATAGTACCTGTTTTGCAGGATTCCGCTACAGCGGTTATAGTCAGTCGCCTTAATGCCTTAACGGGTGAAGAACTCTTTAAGCACAGCCAATTAGGACTTTATGTGTATGACCTTACGGCAGATACCCCAGTTTTCGGTTGTGGCCAAGACCAGCAGTTGCGTCCGGCCTCGTGCGAAAAGATTGTAACAGCCGTGACCGCGCTCTCGAAATTGGGGCCCGACTACCGGTACCGTACCCAGTTGCTAACTGACGGCAAGCCGGCCGACAGTTTGCTCAACGGTAATCTCTATTTGCGTGGCGGTTTCGACCCGCTCATCGGCAATAGCGATGTAAAACTCCTGGTTGGAACGTTGAAAGAGCAAGGCATCACCCATATTAGCGGTGACCTTGTGTTTGACCGTACATTCAAGGACACGGCCTCTAAAGGTTGGGGATGGTGTTGGGATGATGACGACACGCCGCTCACGCCCATGCTTTACAACGCCCGGCCGGGCTTGGAAAAGTATTTTTCCGAAGCTTTGAAAAACGCAGGTATAGTCCTGCAAGGGCGCCAGTGTTATGGTACTGTGCCTCGCCGTGCCGAATTGTTGACCGAGCGCATACACACCGTCCGGCAGGTTCTGCCACGCATGATGAAACAAAGCGACAATCTTTTTGCCGAAACCCTGTTTTATCAGCTTGCAGCTTCCGACGGCCGCCATTATGCCGGCCGCCAACGTGCCGTACATCATATAGAGGATTTGCTCAGCAGTCTGGACATTGATGCCGGCACCTATCAGATTGCGGACGGCAGCGGGCTGTCGCTCTATAATTATCTGACACCGCGCCTGCTTGTGGCTCTTTTGCGCCATGCCCACTCCAATGCCGGCATTTATCGGGAACTCTTGCAGGCTTTGCCTGTGGCCGGTCGTGACGGTACGTTGCGTCGCCGCATGACCTCCGGTTCAGCCCATGGTAATGTACGGGCCAAGACCGGTACGCTGGAAGGGGTCATCACCTTGGCTGGCTACTGTACGGCCGCCAACGGCCATCTTCTCTGTTTCGCCATTATGAATCAAGGCATTCTGAAAGGTTCCGTGGCACGCCGTTTTCAAGACCGTGTCTGTCAGGCTCTGACAGAATGAATGTCTCGGATATTTTAAAAGAACCGAAGAAAAAAACTTCCATGTCGGTCCTATGAGAAAGGCCAATCTCCTGTGTATTTATTGAAAACCGTCCATTTTCAGATACTTATATGTAAAAAACAAAAACATGAGACGCTCATATTTCAATTCTCTTAAATACGTCTTTGTGGCGTTGACCGTTTTGCTGCTGCTTTCCGTCGGTAGCGCGTTCTTCCTGTTGAACTACGCTCTTACTCCTTCCCACGACGGCCGTAATGTGGAACAATCATGGCAGGACATGTATCGGACATATCCTGATGTGAAAAACTGGAGCGACAGTCTGCGCCATTGCAAGGCTTTGCGCGACACCTTCATCACGGCTCCCGACGGTATCCGTCTGCATGCCTACTACGTGCGCGCCGCCCGCCCCACCCGCCGGACGGCCGTTATTGTGCATGGTTATACCGACAATGCCGTCCGCATGATGATGATCGGGCGCATGTATGGTCATGATTTGGGTTACAATATACTCCTGCCTGATTTGCGTCGGGCCGGTCAGAGCGGCGGCAGCCACATACAGATGGGGTGGCTCGACCGTCTTGACGTGGCGCGTTGGGTTAGTGCCGTACCCCGGCTTTTCGGCGATACGGCTACGGTGGTGGTTCATGGTATCTCCATGGGAGCCGCCACAACAATGATGCTGTCAGGCGACAGACAGCCTCAGTATGTGCGTGCCTTTGTCGAAGACTGCGGCTATACGGATGTCAAGGCCCAGTTTACCAAGGAGATTTCCGAGCGTTTCCATCTGCCCTCCTTCCCGCTCATTCCTTTGGCCTCCGCTTTGTGCCGCCTGCGCTATGGGTGGAGTTTCGATGAGGCCAGTGCGTTGAAGCAGGTGAGCCGCTGCCGTCTGCCTATGCTTTTCATACACGGCTCGGCCGATACCTATGTGCCGACGTCCATGGTGAACGAACTTTATGCTGCCAAACCCGCTCCCAAGGCATTATGGGTGGCTCCGGGTTCCGCTCATGCTATGTCTTACCACGATTATCCGCAGGAATACACCTCCCACGTAGCCTGGTTCTTGCGTTCTCTGATGTGACAGGCAAGAGGCATGTTTAGCCCTGTGGGGTACTCGTCTTCTGTTCCTGTAGTCTACGTACAGGAACGGAAACAGTTGTGCCGGAGAAATATTTTATGAGTTGTTTTTGCGCCAACCGGTCTGTTCCTATAATAAGAACAGACCGGTTGGCCGTATAGGAACAAGTATGTTACGTTCAGAACTTATTCGTCGGCCTTTCGGCGGGGTGTGACTGTTCCGGCTGATAATCCTGTCTCATCGTGCCGGCTCATGATTCTCTTTTGGCAGTAATCACCACCCGCCGCCCGTCGGCCAGCGTTGTGGCAAACCAATGAGCCGTACCGCCTTCTTTCACCTTGAGGCGTCGGCGGAGTTCGGCCACTGTGGAGGGGAAGTTGCGCACGGCAATGTTGGCACGCTCGCCGGTGGCGCAAAGTGCGCGGAGTTCCTTTTTTGAAAAACCATATACCCCTTCTACGGCGAATGTGCGGCCGGGAAAGTCTTTTACCGGTGTGGCAGCCGTGTAGAGATGGCTGTTGGGATGAAGTTTTTTCAGTCCGAAACGTTCCGATATGAGGCGGAACGCCCCTGCTTTCATCAATGCCGCTCCGGGTTCGAAGAGATAAGTTTCCACCTCTCCGGCCCACGTCACCAGTGCGGTCTGCTCGTCCTCCGGAGCGTAGTTGAAGCGGCAGTTGCCATCGGCCACGCAGACCTGCTTTCCGCCGTTGTCATTGCGCAAAACGAGCAGCAGTTCCTTGCATTCGCCGCCCGCCGCCACGATGTGCACCTCGGCCACGCTGTGTCCTATCGCCGCTATGGCGCGGTGTATGTCGAGCATGGGTGAAAGTTTCACAACGGCTATGCGGCATTTTGCCATGATGAGCGGCAGAAGCGATACGACGTCGGGCGTGCAGTCCTCGATGAGCACGGTTTTCCGGCCGGCGGCGTCACGGCGCGCAGGGTCGATGAAAATCAGGTCGGCCGGCGGCATTTGTCGGAGGTAGTCCTCTCCGTCGGCACAGACGACCTCGGCCGTTTCCAGCCCCAGAAGCGGAAAGTTGTGCCGTGCCAGCCGGCACAGTTCTTCCTGACGTTCCACGTAGACCGCCCGCGAGAAATGCCGCGCCATGAAAGAGAAGTCCACGCCCAGTCCGCCGGTAAGGTCTGCCATCGTTCCGCCCTCGGGCAGCAGACGGGTTACCGTTTCGGCCTTGTAGCGTGCTGCCGTTTCGCCGGAACATTGCTCAAGCGAAAGGCGCGACGGATATTCCAGCCCGTCTGTCTCGGTCCACGAAGGCACTTTCGCGCGCAGGCGCTGCCACCCCTCAATCTGTTGCAACAGGTAGGGAGCTTCGGGAATTTTCCGGTTGGCCAGTGTCAGAGCCAGTGTGTTGAGGTCGTCTTCGCGGTGTTGTCTGATAAAAGCGTGCATGTTTCAGGAAGGTTGGCAAAATGATTGAAAGGGGAGGGCCGTCATCTGATGGCCTTGTAGTATTTCCGTGCCGTAGCCCGCGACTTGAAATTGAAGTGCCACCACTCTGTGCTGAGCACCTTGAAGCCTGCCGCTGCCATTACGCGGCGCAGCAGTCGGCGGTTTTCCAGAGCTTCGGCGCTCAGGCGCCCTTGCGCGGCATTGCCCGCTTCCGTCTTCACATGGGCCAATGGTCCCAGATGGTCAATGACGGTCCCCATCGTCAGGGTGTCGCCTGTGTCCGCGTGGCAAAGAGTCACGTCAACGGCAAGACCGTAGTTGTGGAGGCCTCCGCCGTTGCGCGGATTGCTCACATAGATGCTTTTGGAGGTGCCGCGCACCACGTCGTACATTTTCTGCTGCACCGACATGGGGCGGGCGGCATCATACACCTTCAGGCTGAGGTCGGGCCTCAGGCGCCGCAGTTCGGTCTGTGCGCGTTTCAGTGCCCGGGCGGCTTCGGGATGAAGATAGGCGTGGTGCAGGTCGGTATAGAGCACACGTCCTGTGAAATTGTCGGCCCGGCCATACATCAGGCTGACATGAAGGGTAGGGTCTACACTTCTCACCTCTACCAGTCCCTGGCGTTCCATGGCCAGTTCGGCCGCTGTTTTCTTTTGGGCCTCAACTGGTAACGGCAGGCAGAACCAAAGGACAGAAAGGAGTAAATATGGTTTCATGGCAAGTGGGGTGTGAATGAAGCTGGACTGCCCCGGCTGGCTCTTTCCGCATCCTGCCGCAGCCGTCCGTCCGGCAAAGTTAGTACAAACCGCTGTAATTTGCCGATTCCTTTCGGTTAAGTTGTCATCCGTTCCCGTTTTGTCTTGAAAAAAGGCGGAGAAAGGCTGTTTTCGATATCCGGCACTTTAACATTTTTAACCTTCCGTAACGTTTCGGAGTGTTAAAACATAGATTGTAAGTAATGTGGAAGAAAAAGTCAGTATCGGAATTTCAACTCGAATACTTGGAATTTAAATTCCAATACGGGGAATTTCGGGAAGAAATATGCCGGTTTTCTGTTTAATTCCGGCTGAAAAACACTGAAAAAGCGGGACTTCCGTGTGGAGAGTCCCGCTTGGCTGTTACAAAGATACGATGTTTTCCGCTGGAAAGCAAATAGTGTTAAAATCGTATTCCAGCGGAAAAACGATGCCCCGTCAGGCTGTTGGCGCCTTTTCGGGAAAGGTGCTTTTCTCACACGATGCCCTGCGCCATGATGGCACTGGCCACTTTCATGAAGCCTGCTACGTTGGCGCCGCGCACGTAGTTTACCGTTCCGTCGGGTTGTGTGCCGTATTTCACACACTGGGCGTGGATGTCCTCCATGATGTGGTGCAGGCGCTGGTCCACTTCTGCGGCCGACCACGTGAGATGCTGCGCGTTCTGGGTCATTTCGAGTCCCGACACCGATACGCCGCCGGCGTTGGCCGCCTTGCCCGGCGCGTAAAGGATGCCGGCCTTGAGGAATGCCTCGACAGCATCCGGCGTAGAGGGCATGTTGGCGCCTTCTGACACGGCAATGACGCCGTTCTGCAGGAGCAGGATCGCATCGTCGCCGTCCAGTTCGTTCTGTGTGGCCGACGGCATGGCAATGTCGCACTTCTCGGCCCACGGACGTGCGCCGGCTACGTATTTTACGCCGGGATATTGCTCGGCATATTCATAGATGCGGCCGCGATAGAGGTTCTTCAGTTCCATGATGTAGTCGAGCTTTTCGCGGGTAATGCCGTCAGGATCGTAGATGTAGCCGTCGGAGTCGGACATGGTAACGGGCACGGCACCCAGTTCGATGAGTTTCTCTGCGGTGTATTGCGCCACGTTGCCGGAGCCGGAAATACATACGCGCTTGCCTTTAATGTCGATGCCGCGTGTTTTGAGCATTTCCAGCAGGAAGTAGACGTTGCCGTAACCGGTGGCTTCGGGGCGGATAAGCGATCCTCCGAAAGCCAGTCCCTTGCCGGTGAGGGTGCCGGTGTTCTCGCGTGCCAGTTTCTTGTACATACCATACATGTAGCCTACTTCGCGGCCGCCTACACCGATGTCGCCGGCCGGCACGTCAGTGTCAGGTCCGATGTGTCGCCACAGCTCTGTCATAAAAGCCTGGCAAAAGCGCATCACTTCGGCGTTTGACTTGCCGCGCGGCGAGAAGTCGGAGCCGCCCTTCGCACCGCCCATCGGCAAGGTGGTGAGTGAGTTCTTGAACGTCTGTTCGAAAGCCAGGAACTTGAGGATGCCGAGGTTTACGGAACTGTGGAAACGGATGCCGCCTTTGTAGGGGCCGATGGCGTTGGAGTGCTGCACTCGGTAACCCATGTTGGTCTGCACGCGGCCTTTGTCGTCGGTCCATGTTACGCGGAACGACATGATTCTGTCAGGTATGCAGAGGCGTTCTATCAGGTTGGCCGATTCAAATTCGGGATGACGGTTGTATTCCTCTTCAATGGTCTCAAGCACTTCACTTACGGCTTGTATGTATTCCGGCTCTCCCGGAAAACGCCGTTTCAACATTTCAATGACTTCAATGGCTTTCATTTGTTTTATAAATTAAGTTGTTGTCAATTCCGTTTATTACAATTTATGAATTTATTATTCGAAATCGTTGCAAAGATACATATAAATATTAAATAAATAAGCAAAAAGTTATTTGTTGTACGTTTTTTTATCACATAGATGCGTTTTTTTGCTTCTCCTGTCTCTTCTCAGCGTGCCGGCAAGTGAAAAAAACGCCATACCAACAGGTAAGGCATTTCTGTGAAAGGTTGGAAATCATATTCCATTTATTCCAAAAAAATCCCTGCAATGCCGGACATTGCAGGGACAAAATGAAATAAGAAACCGCCTTATTGCTGGTGTGCCTCCACCCATTTCCGGGCATTGACAAAGGCTTCTATCCATGGTGTCACCTCGTCGGTGCGGCGGCCGGCAGGGTAGAAGGCGTTCTGCCAGGGGTAGAACGCACGTTCCAAATGGGGCATCATGGCCAGATGGCGGCCGTTGGCGCTGGCAATACCGGCTACGGCATAGTCCGAACCGTTGGGATTGCCCGGATAGGCTTCATGATTGTATTTCAATACGACGTTGTAGTTGTCCTCGGCGAGAGGCAGGCTGAACTTACCCTCTCCGTGGGCTACCCAAATGCCGAGACGGTCGCCCGAAAGCGAACCGAACATCACGCTGCGGTTGGTGGGCACCGTAACGCCTACGAAGGCGCTCTCGAACTTGTGGGAGTCGTTGTGAAGCATGCGGGCGCGCTCCTGATGCTCGGGGTTGATGAGGTTCAACTCTATCATGAGCTGGCAACCGTTGCAGACGCCCAGCGAAAGCGTATCCTCGCGGGCATAGAAGCGGTCGAGGGCTTCTTTGGCCTTGGGGTTGTAGAGGAAAGCACCGGCCCATCCCTTGGCTGAACCGAGGACGTCGCTGTTGGAGAAACCGCCGCAGAACACGATCATGTTGACATCGTCGAGCGTCTCACGGCCGGCTATAAGGTCGGTCATCATGACGTCTTTCACATCGAAGCCGGCAAGGTAGAGGGCATAGGCCATCTCGCGCTCGCCGTTGGTGCCTTTCTCGCGGATGATGGCGGCACGGATGCCGCTTGGCGTGCGGCGGTCGGGATTGATGCCGAATTGGGCGAATGTACCGGTAAATTCCGGATGAAGGTTGAATTCCAACGGTTGCTGCTTGTAGTTTTCATAACGCAACTTGGCCTGTCCGTTCATGCTCTGCTTTGTGTCGAGGAGATAAGATGTTTCGTACCAGATGTCGCGAAGATAGTCAATGCCGAACTGATAGGTGGCACCGTCCTTTTCTACCAGAATATGGCGTTCGTCTGTCGGCTGTCCTAGCTTAACGGCTGCAATGCCGGCGGCTTCGAGCGTTTCCTCAAAGGCTTTCTTGTTTTTGTCGCTTACCTGTACAATCACGCCGGGATTCTCGGCAAAGAGGGCTTTCACCAGGTCGGCGTTCTTGAAGTCATCGAGGGATATTTCCAAACCGCCGTCGGTGTTGGCGAAACACATCTCCAGAAGACACGTGATGAGACCGCCTGCCGAAATGTCGTGGCCGGCCATGACGAGTTCCTTTTCCACCAGCTCCTGCACGGCGTTGAAGGCATTGCGGAAGTATTCGGGATTCTTTACCGTGGGGACATCGGAGCCGATGAAGCCGAGGCTTTGTGAGAATGCCGAACCGCCGAGGTGCAGATCATCGAATGAGAAGTCGATGTGGTAAAGCGCTGATTCCGGCTCGTTGACAACAACGGGCGACACTACTTTGCGTACGTCGCTTACTTCACCGCCTGCCGACACGATTACCGTTCCCGGCGAAATGATCTTTTCGCCGCCGGGGTATTGTTGTGAGAGGGAAAGTGAGTCTTTGCCTGTGGGGACATTTATCTGAAGGGCGCAGCAGAAGTCGCTCAGGGCTTCCACTCCGCGGTAGAGGCGCGTGTCCTCTCCCTTTTGCGAACGGCATGGCCACATCCAGTTGGCCGAGAGCGATACGCTGTCGAGGCCTTCGGCCAGAGGAGCCCAGACGATGTTGGTAAGACTTTCGGCCACGGAGAGTACCGAACCTGCCGCGGGGTCGGCCAGTCCGGCCTGTGGGGCGTGTCCGATGGCGGTGGCTATACCCTTTCGGCCGCGGTAGTCGAGGGCTACGACGCCGCAGTCGGAAAGCGGGAGCTGAAGTTCACCCTGTGTCTGCTGGCGGGCCACCTTTCCGGTTACGGAGCGGTCCACTTTGTTCGTCAGCCAGTCTTTGCAGGCTACGGCCTCCAGTTGCAGCACATTGTTGATGTAGGTGTCCAGTTGTGTTACATCGTAGGGGGCGTCCTTGTAGCGGCGTTCCACGGTTTCGTCCACCATGACGGTTTTGGGCGAATGGCCGAACATCTGCGCTACGTCGAGGTCGAAGGGACGCTGTCCGTCGCCTTGCTGGAAGGCGAAGTGGGCGTCGCCGGTTGTTTCGCCCACAACGTACATCGGTGCGCGTTCGCGCTCGGCTATGCGGCGGACGTGTTCAAGGTGTTCCTCCTGTATGAGCAGGCCCATGCGTTCCTGGCTTTCGTTGGCAATGATTTCCTTGGCCGAGAGGGTGGGGTCGCCCACGGGAAGCTGCGTCATGTCGATAAGGCCGCCGCATTCCTCCACCAGTTCGGAGAGGCAGTTGACGTGTCCGGCCGATCCGTGGTCGTGGATGCTGACTACGGGGTTGACGTCTTCTTCGCAGAGGGCACGTACCAGGTTGTTGGCGCGCTTCTGCATTTCGGGGTTGGCGCGTTGCACGGCGTTCAGTTCGATGCCGCTGGAGTAACGGCCCGTATCGACAGAGCTGACGGAGCCGCCGCCCAGTCCGATGCGGTAGTTGTCGCCGCCCACAACCACTACTTTGTTACCTTTCTTCGGTGTGCCTTTCAGGCAGTCGCGCTTCGTGCCGTAGCCCACGCCGCCGGCCAGCATAATCACTTTGTCATAGCCATATTTCTCGCCGTTTTCCTGATGTTCGAACGTGAGCACGGAACCGGTGATCAGCGGCTGGCCGAACTTGTTGCCGAAGTCAGAGGCGCCGTTTGAGGCTTTGATGAGTATTTGCTCGGGTGTCTGGTAAAGCCATTGGCGGACGGGCAGGATGTCTTCCCAGCTGCGGCCGCCGTCGAGGCGCGGATAAGCCGTCATGTAGACAGCCGTGCCGGCTATGGGCCATGAGCCTACGCCGCCGCCCATTCTGTCGCGGATTTCGCCGCCTGTTCCCGTCGATGCACCGTTGAAAGGTTCCACGGTGGTGGGGAAGTTATGTGTTTCGGCCTTGAGCGAGATGACGCTCTCTATGTCTTTCACCACAAAGAAGTCGCTTGTGGAGTGGTCCTGCGGTGCGAATTGTTCCACCACCGGGCCTTCGGCAAAGGCCACGTTGTCCTTGTAGGCCGAGATGATTTTGTGCGGGTGCTCCTGCGTGGTCTTCTTGATCATGGCGAAGAGCGAGGAGGGCATTTCCTGTCCGTCGATGATGAACGAGCCGCCGAATATCTTGTGACGGCAATGCTCGGAGTTGACCTGTGCGAAACCGAACACTTCCGAGTCGGTGAGTTGGCGGTCCAGTTGTTTCTCCACTCCGTGCAGGTATTCTATCTCGGCCGGAGAGAGGGCCAGTCCTTCCTGCTCGTTATAAGTCTCGAGGTCTTCTATGTAGAGGATGGGGGCAGGCTTGATGTCGATGGTGAAGATGCTTTGGTCCAGTCCGTCATACATGCGCTGGAGCATCGGGTCATGTTCCGCGTCGGCCGAAGCTACGGGAAAATACTCCTCTATACGCGCAATGCCGTGGAGATTCATGTTTTGCGTAATCTCTACGGCATTGGTGCTCCAGGGAGTTATCATTTCGCGGCGCGGACCTACGAACCAGCCTTTCAGCGTTTCACCTTCTTCAAGAACGGCGTCGCCATAGAGCCAGCAGAGTTCCTTCACTTCATCGGCCGAGAGCTGACGGTCCACTTCCGTGGCTATGACGCTCTTTTGCGGAGTTCTAAAAAACAATATCATATATTTGCAGAATTTTAATGATTTCTTTAGCCGCAAAAATACGAAGAATTTATGATATTAACCCTCTTTAAGCGATTCCTTTGAGGGCGGGTGCGGCATTTTAATGTGGAAGTTCTGAAAAAACAATGCCGGTAGGGGCAAAATCATCCGTCCGACTTTAACATATTTAACTTTCCGCAACACTCCGGAGTGTTAAAACATAGGTTGAAAGTAGTGAAGGAGAAAAAGTCCGTACTGGAATTTTAACTCGAATACTTGGAAATTAAATTGCAATACTTGAAGTTTTCATTGGAAATACGATTGAAAAACAATAAAAAGCACCTCAAAAACGCAGGCGGAGCGGGACTTCCCGATTAAAAGTCCCGCTCCGCTATTACAAAGATACAACATTTTTCACCGGAAAGCAAGAAATGTTAAAATGGCTCTTTCGTGAGAAAGTCCGGATTTTCGGAGGGGAACATCACAAAATGTGTTTTTCCGTTGTGGCTTGATTAGGAAATATTCATTATATTTGTGGCAGATACACGGCTGTTTCCGTTAACCGCCTCATCGCTTGCGTCCGCTTGTGACGCTCATGATGGAAATCACTTATAATCATAATATCAATTTACTAATCAAGAATCTAAAACAATGGTAATGAAAAAGATTTACGCTTTCTTAATCGCCTTGTTTGCATTGACTGCGGTGAGCGCGCAGGGAGTCCTGCCCGAATTCTCCACCACCGATGCACCGAAATGGTACATCGTGCAGTTTGCAAAAGGAGGGCACACGTTGCTCGACAACGGTGTGAACAATGACCTCATAACCGCCAACCGTGCTGTGGCCGATGCCCAGCAATGGCAGTTCATCGGCACCAAGGAGGGGTTTTACATGCGCAGCAAGCTGGGCAACTGGCTCGGTTTCAAGAACAACTTCTATTACTCGGTGGCTGAGGCGGCCAAAGTGCGGATGACCGTTCAGGAAACCTCGGCCGAAGGCGGCAACTGGGAAATCAAGCGCGTGGGACAGTCGTCGTGCCTCAACCAGTATCAGGGCACCGGCGTGGGTGTGAGGCTGAGCGAGTGGACGGCCGGCGACGGCAACAACGCCCTGGCCTTCCATCCCACAAGCGTGGACCTGCCCGTCTTTTCCGGCCAGGGCAGCGAAACGTGGTATTTCGTGAAGATGAACAACGGTGGCCGGTATATGGCCGATACGGCCGTGGCCGGCTGCATCGTCCTCAGCAGTCCCGACCCAGTAGACGGCCAGTTGTGGAAACTCGAAGGCACGCAGGACAATTTCCAGCTGGTCAACAAGCTGGGCCGCTACGCCGTGGTAAGCAATGTGGCGCAGAGTGGTTCTCTAGGCGGTAACAACCCCACGCCGGTCCGCTCTTCCGAGACGCCCTATGCGGCCGGCTTCTCCCTTCAGGCCAGCGGCGCATCCACAGGTCCGGGATGGGAAATCCACCCCAACGACCGCGCCGGCAAGAACTTCAACCTGTGGGGCGGCGCCAGCGGCACCATCATCGGTCTGTGGAATGCCAACGACAACAACAACCCCATTACTTTCATCGAACCCGACAAAATGGTCTATCCCGACTTCAAGTCGGTGGGCATCAATGGGTATGCGCCCGACAACAAGCTGACGCTGTGGTATGACCAGCCGGCCACGACGGCCCCGCTCTATTCCGGCGGCAACGGCTATTCCAACTGGATGGAATACTCGCTGCCTATCGGCGACGGACAGTTTGGAGCCAGCCTCTTCGGCGGCATTGAAAAGGACGAAATACAGTTCAATGAGAAAACTCTCTGGAGCGGCCGCAGCACCGATTCTTCATCGGATTATGGTTATTACGAAAACTTCGGCTCCGTCTATGCCGAAGAACTCAGCGACGTCTTCAGCTACGTCTCCACCAGTGCCGCCAAGGACTACTACCGCCAGCTCGACCTTTCCACCGCCACCGGCAAGGTGTCTTATAAAAGTCCCGACGGCGCTGTCACTTACACGCGCGAATACATCTCTTCCAATCCGGCCCGCGTGGTGGCTGCCCGTTACTCAGCCAGCGTAGGGGGGAAGATAAATCTCCGCTTTACGCTCGCCAGCAGCAAGGCCCTTAAGGCTGCTACGGCCTACGCTGACGGCAGTGCCACTTTCAGCGGCAAGTTGCCCGTGGTAAGTTACAACGCCCGCATGAAAGTGATACCGACCGGCGGCGAAATGACCACCGGAGAGGACGGCATCACCGTGCGCGGTGCCGACGAAGTGCTCGTCATCCTGGCCGGCGGCACGGACTACGACCCGCAGAATGCCACCTACGTTTCGAATACCGCGGCACTGGCCGGCAAGGTGGAAGCTTGGGTAAACGATGCCGCAGCCAAGACGTGGGCCGAAATTTACAGTGAACAGCAGGCTGACTATAAGTCGTTCTTCGACCGTGTGCACCTTGATCTTGAAGGAACGGTCAATGACGTTCCGACAGACCGGCTGGTCGATACTTACGCACAGGGCGCAGGTCCCAATGCACGCATGCTCGAACAGCTTTACTTCGCTTACGGCCGCTACCTCTCTATAGGTTCTTCACGCGGCGTGGACCTCCCTTCCAATCTTCAGGGTATCTGGAACAACATTGAAAAGGCCAGCTGGCATTGTGACATTCATTCCAACATCAACGTACAGATGAATTACTGGCCTTCCGAAACGACTAACCTCAGCGAACTTCATCTGCCTTTCCTCAACTATATCATCAACATGGCCGATAGCAAGGAGTGGAAAGCCTATGCCAGAGAGAGCGGGCAAACCCGTGGCTGGACTTGCTACACCGAGAACAATATCTTTGGAGGTACGGGCGGTTTCATGAAGAACTATGTCATTGCCAACGCCTGGTATTGCTCGCATCTTTGGCAGCATTACCGTTACACTCTCGATAAGGACTTCCTCAAACGCGCCTTTCCGGCTATGCTGACAGCCAGCCAGTACTGGATGGACCGTCTGGTGAAAGCTGCCGACGGCACCTATGAGGCTCCCCGCGAATATTCGCCCGAGCATGGCCCCGGATCGGAAAATGCCACAGCCCACGCGCAGCAACTGATTTACGACCTCTTTGAGAGTACGCTCAAAGCCATCGACATCTTGGGGAACGAAGTGGAAGTATCCGCTGCCGACCTGGAGAAACTTCAGGACCGCTTTGCCCATCTTGACAAAGGACTCGCCATCGAAAGATACACCGGACAGTGGGGAGCCAATAAGAATGGTGTGAAAACGGGTGAGAAGATTCTTCGCGAATGGAAGTACAGCCAATATACGGCCGGAGCTGACGGTCATCGCCACATGTCACATCTCATGTGTCTCTATCCCTTCAGTCAGGTCAAGGATGGGACCGACCTTTACAAGGCTGCTGTCAACTCTCTGAAACTGCGTGGCGACGGTGCCACCGGATGGTCCATGGGGTGGAAAATAAATCTTTGGGCACGTGCCAAGGATGGCAACCACACCCATACGATTCTGAAGAATGCCCTGCGTCATGCCAATGGCGGTGCCGGCGTGTTCTACAATCTTTACGATTCTCATGCGCCGTTCCAAATAGACGGCAACTTCGGCGCTTGTGCCGGTATGGCCGAAATGCTTATGCAGAGCCACACCGATTCCATTGAAATCCTTCCAGCCCTGCCTGCCGCATGGAGCGCCGGTGAGGTGAGCGGTCTCAAGGCAGTCGGCGATTTTACGGTAAGTATTGTTTGGAAGGGAGGGAAGCCTCTTCGCGTAACGGTGGTCAACAATCAAGGTCAGCCTGGCTATGTGAAATATCCCGGAATAAACACCGCCATGTGTATCGTTAACGGTGAAGAAGTTCTCGGCAGTTGTCGCGGTACGGATCTGGCTGTTCTAAAAGCGGAAAAAGGGGCTGTGACAGTATTCGACTTTACTCAGGTTCCGACCGGTATCGGAAAAGTCGGTGCGGCCGGTACTCTCAGCCTTGCAGTAAAGGGCCGCACGATTACATTGGATGGCGCGGATCTGAAGTCTGTGAAAGTTTTTGATCTTGGTGGGCGCATGATTCATCATACCCGTATGAAAACATTTGCCGTTGATGCCGCAGCCGGTAATGTGGCGGTGGTGGAAGCACTTGCCAAGGATGGTCAAAAAAGTGTGTTCAAGGTAACGCTTCAGTGAGTCTGTAATTGAATTTCATCAATAGTCAAGGTGCGGCACTGCTATTTCAGGGTGCCGCACCCTTTTTTGATGTGATGAAAGAGGTGATTTGTGTTTTTTATGCGTATTTTTGCCAAAATATTTTTGTGATGGAATATCAATTATATAATACGATGTATACGAAAAAGAAGTATTGGATTTTTATGTTGGTCCTGTGGTGTTGTGCCACATGGGCTTATGCCCAGTCCCGCGATGTGTCTGTGGCTGTCAGTGGTAATTCTTATGTGACCAACCGTTCCGATGAAGTGCGGATCGGCGGCAAGGGCACCCAAATGTGGACCCATCCCGAAACTGTGGTGAGTACCTATTTTTACATTCACCAGCCGCAAACTCTCCACGTCGCAGTGAGAGGAAAAGGCGAGGCCGCGATGCTCCTAAGCTGCAACGGAAAGAAAGAAAAAGTAGTGGTCAAGGGCGAAGAGCCGGTTGTATGCGGTAATCTTAAGGTAAAGGTGCAGCACCCCGGCTACGTCAGGGTTGATCTTAAAGGATTGGAGAAACAAGGCAACTATTTTGCCGACATCACCGACATAGTGTTGCGGAATGTGGAAGGCGATGTGACCTACGTACATGACTTTTCCGATTATTGGGGACGTCGCGGGCCGTCCGTACATCTCAATTATCCTCTGCCAGAAGGCGACTTCGAGTGGTTCTACAACGAAGTGACCGTGCCTGAAGACGGGGAAACGATGCACAGCTATTATATGGTGGCTGGTTTCGGAGAAGGTTATTTCGGCATGCAGTATAACTCCGATACGGAGCGCCGGATTCTTTTTTCGGTATGGAGCCCTTTTGAAACGCAGAATCCTAAGGAAATTCCTGAAGACCACCGTGTTGTTATGTTGCGGCGCGGCAAAGACGTGCATATAGGTGAATTTGGTAACGAAGGTTCGGGCGGACAGAGTTATCTGCGCTATCCGTGGAAGGCCGGCAATACGTACCCTTTTCTCATGCAGGTAAGGCCCGACGGCAAAGGCAATACCATTTACACCGCCTATTTCTACGCTGCCGATGATAAGGAATGGCGCCTTATAGCAGAGTTTCTCCGGCCTAAAACGAATACGTGGTATAAGCGTCCGCACTCATTCCTTGAAAATTTCAGTCCCGAGCAGGGTTATCTGACCCGTAAGGTCTGTTTTTCCAACCAATGGGCCCGGACGGCCGGCGGGAAGTGGCATCGGCTGACTCAGGCCGGATTCACCAACGATGGTACGGCGCGTGCCGGTGTGCGGCTGGATTATCGTGGCGGTCTTACTCCCGACAAAAAGGGGGTATTCTTGCAGATGGGAGGTTTCTTTAATGAAAACACGCCTTACGGCAGTCGCTTTACATGTGAACCGCCCGCCGCTCAGGAACCTCCCGTGATTGATTGGGAAGGCTTGAAGAGACTGTAAGTCTGATCGCCGTAAGTAGAATAACAGATAGTCGGGTGTTTTCTGCGGTGGTGGAAAACCGCCCGGAATGACCTTGAAAATACAACCAAAGCGGGACTTCCCATTGAGAAGTCCCGCTTTGGCTGTTACTTTAGTATTTGAATTGTTTGTTCCTGATGTGTGGAATTTAAAATGAGAGCCGGTAGGTGTCGTAACATACGGCGCGGGCGCCGAATCCTTCTTTTTGAAATATCAGGCCTTCGTTGAGCAGGGTGCCGCCTTGTTCGGTGGAGATGCCGAAATCGAGATAAGAAGGGCCTGGGCTGCTGGTGGCGTATTCGTCTATGATGCGGGAAAACAAGAGGTCGAGTGCGCCGATTTGGCGGCCTTGGGCCGAGGATGCGATATACTGTACGTGTACTACGCGGGGAGTGAGGAAAAGCAGGCAGCCTGCAACAGTCCCGCCGCCACTCCCGTCATTGTTGTCGGGGGCTTGTACGGTACAGAGGCGTATGTCTCTTGGGAAACGGCTCATAAGCAGTTGCAGTTCCGATAGCGTGTGTACGGGCGTTGTGGCATGGCGGTTTTGCAACACATCGTGAAGAATGTGCCAGAAAACCGGCAGATGATCGGAGGCATTCATGCTGACGCGGCAGCCGGCTTTGAGCGCTTTCTGCATGCCGCGGCGGCGCAGGGTGGAAAGAGGCTGGGGGTGGCGTAAGTCCACTACGGAAGAAATGGCGCGTGCCTCAAGCTGTGCTCCCAGGCGGAAAAGGGCATAGAGGTCCTCCTCCGCAGGCAGGGTGTGGTAGATGTGGGGCATGGGCCTGTAGAGCATTTGGCTGAACCCTTGCTCTTTGTAGCAGGCCAGGCAGGCTTGTAGAATTTCGCTGGTTGCGGCTGCGGTGACTTCCGTGCCGAGCAACAGACCGCCGTAGGTGAGGCCGCCGTGTGATTCGATGCAATGCCTTTCCGACCGGCTGCGGCATGCGGGCAGGAGGGCGACTGTGCGGCCGTCAGTTTGCCGTACCATAAGTGACGCGTCTTCGTAACGGTCGGCATGATAGTCCATAAAGTCACGTTCCATGAGGAAACTTGACTGCCGCATGCGGCGTGCGGTCTTGTTCCACTCTTCATGCGCGGCGGGAGAATATTTTTCTATGTACAAGCCTTTGGTAGTCATCGTTGATGTTTGATAGCGGTACGGTGGGGCCGGATGATGGCACACGCCGTTCCTTTTTCTGAATATGCTTTCTTCCGGAATTATCCGGCCGGAAAGCCCCATGCCGTTTTCTGTGCCGTGGCTTCAACGGCGTTTTCCACCTTGTCGGGCAGATTGGGGAAGAAGTCAATGCCTGTGAGCCGCTCCAGCTCGTCAATGCTGACGGCGTGTGTGCCGATAACGGCCAGTGGGGCCGGCTGTTTGTAGTTGTAGCCGTATTCTTTGTGCTCCATCCAGAAGCCTATGGCCGTGTAAGTGCCGTTTTTCACCTTGAGCAGGGCCATGAAGTAATAGTGGGGCACTGCAACGCGTTTGCCGTCGGTGCGGTTGACGTAGCCGAGAATCTGATGAGGCTCTACGGTGCCTCCCTTGACCACGTAAAGCGTATCGGCAAAGGACGCGTCGCGACCGAGTTTCTGAACCTGGCCCTCAAGGGTGATCCAGTAGCCTTGGTTGAAGGAGGCGAGTTGGGGTGACATGTTCGACATGTAGAATGTCTGTTCGTTGGCTTTGGCGGAATAGAGACGGTCTGCCGAGGCACAGATGTGTCCCCGGTTATAGGGATTGCCGAAACTGCGCGGCCCGATGCGCAAGGCGGTGGGGAGCATAGGATCGTCTGCGAAGGGTTCGTCGCTGCGCGATACGTTTTTAATGCGTGTGCGGCCGTCGAAACGGAAGGCCACCCAGCGGGAGTGGAGTTGCTCCCTATCAAACTCAAGGCTATAGGTCATCACGCTGTCGGCACCTTCTTTCGTGCGGTGGGCCGTAACGAGTGTACCGCTAGTCTTTATGGCCGGTGTTTCCATTCGTGCGGCCACATTGCCCGTGGCAGGAACGCCTGGAGCGGTGTCGCCTCCGCCTAAATTGATGTTGGGAGTGTCATCTGAACAGGCTGTGGCAAACAGTAATGTGCCGCCTGCAAGAACCAGGCCATATAAAAGACGGATGATATTTTTCATGCGTTGTTCTTATACAATTAAAAATGAACGGGCCTGTACTGACCCGCTCATTTGTTGATATCCGGTTGCTTTTGTCGTTATTGTATGTAAATGGTTCCATCGGCGGCGGTCAGCGTGAAGTCGTCGAAAATAACCGCACCTCCGGGATTTTTTGAAATCATGACTATGGGATTGACCATAGTTTCGGCATCGAGCGTGAAGGTGTGCTCAACAAGCACCCATTCGCCGGTGAGGTCGTTAACGTAATCGCCATAGGTGTATTGGGTGTTTACTGCGGCGCCGTTGACCACCGGTACGTAGCCCGGACGGACACTACCCCCCCTGTTTGTGGCGGCCTTGACGTAGAATTTCATCGTATAGGTGCCGGCCGGCAGTGTCAGTTCTTTATAGGCCAAGCGGTTGTTGCCGCTTGTTGAACCGGCTACTTCGGCGGCATATTGGCCGCTGTGAGCGTCTGTGGTGCGGGTGATGGCTCCCTTGGAAGCCGAGGTCGTGGATTGCCAGTGGTAAGGGGTGGAGCCTTTCCAGTTTTCAAAATCTCCGTTGGCAGCTGTCTCGTCTCCTGTATTGTCGTCGCTGCCTCCGGTGTTCTCGCCCGGTTTGCCGGCTTCGATGGAGAAATTGCGCACTTCCCAGGTGGAACCGCTTTCGGCATTGGTGTTATAGCGGAAAGCTATGCGGATATTCTTGCCCATATATTCGGCCGGAATGGCAAGGTCGGCTGTAGTGAAGGTGTTCCAGTCGGTTTTGCCGTCAGCCGTTTTCAGGTCTGTCACGTGGTCGGAGTTCAAAAGTGTCCAGCCGTCTCCGGGATGGGCTTCGTCAAAGTTGGCATTGATGAGCACCTGCTGGTTGTCTTTATCTTTGTTGTATTGAATGATATATTCATAGCTGAGGTGGACTTCCGTCTGACCTGCCAGAGATATTTCGGGACTTACCAGATAATAGGTGCCGGCGGTTGTTACTTTCGTGGCGTTGTCGTAGCCGGTAGCCTTAGCCGTCTGATAATCGTTGATCCATTGTCCGCTGCCGCTCGTGGTGTGGCTCTTGAAGCCGCCGAGGTCTGAGGAGAACGAGGCGGAGAAAGGCAACGTCTTCACGCTTTCCTCATCGTCCTTGTCGGGATTATAAGTGCCGGCGCCGTTGAGAACCTTAAAGTTCTTGACCTCCCAGGTTGCTGCCTTGGTGGTGGTTTTGTAGCAGAGGGCCACTGTCACACCGCCAGTCTTACAGAACTCGGCAGGAATGTTCACCTCGCCGCTGTTATACCATGTGTCCCAGTCACTGCCCTGCACCTGGTTATATTCCATTTCCGTCCAGGTAGCGGCGGTAACATCCGTCGTATAGTCTTTGCTCACCAAAAGGCGGTAGTGGCTTTTAAGTTCGTTGGCATTGCCGTAACGCAGAATGTAGTCAAATGTCACATGTGCGGCTTCAATGTTGGTCAGGTCCATTTTAGGGGAAATGAGCCAGCTTTCAGCGGGGTTGTTCTCTTTGTTACCATCGCCGTCAGTGTCGGTAAAAGAAGTTACCTGAGCACAACTGTAGCTGACACTCCAAGGGAATGCGCCTTCCGGAGTGCTGGTGGTGAAACGGCCGAGACTGGTGGAGAAACTCTCGTTGAGAATGACGTCACCGACTTCACCTTCATCGGGCTTGTCGTTGATGCCATAAGGGGCTGGAACATCTTCGCAGGCGGTGAAGCCTAAGGCAAGAATTGCTGCGGCAAAGAATGATAAATACTTTTTCATATTTGCGGATATGTTATGTTTTGAATGAACGGATTAATGGTGTATTTATTGTGCGTAGGTTGCCGTTTCGGCGTCAATTTCCGAGTTGGACTTGAGCGCCGGATAAACATCGTCAAGCGAACGCAACTGTAATTGCCAGCCGTCGTAGTAATTTAATACGCCGGTGTATGAGCGTTCGTCGGCGGGCAGATAACGGTAGGCGATTTCGTTTTTCGTGGAGGTGCGCAGAACGACATTGCTCGTATTCGTTTTTAAAGAGATGGTACGGTCAACGCCGTAGCCGTTGTCGTGAAGCTCATAAGGTGCGAACATCTTATGACCGTTGATCATGGTCTCTGTCTCCCCTGTAACTTCGCCTACGGCAGGAGTGGAGTTTTGTGCCTCATCGATAAGTCCGCTTACCTTTGCCAGGAGCGGTGTGTTGCGGTAGATCTTGTTGGCTGATGCCCGGAGCCAGGCCTCACCGGCAGCATCGGTAAAGTCGAGAGGTACTGTTTCAGGTGCATTGTCGTCAGGCTGTCCCACCAGCTCAATGTTGGTGCGGCACATCTCAAAGAGCATAGGACCAAGATTGAGATTGCCGTAACTCGTCTTGTAGGGTTGCCCTATGGTGGGTACTTTGCTGTAGCAACCTGCCCAAAGACCTTTCAGATTGACCTTGATGCGTTGTCCTACCTTGAAGTAGGGATAGAGGCAGGTGTTCTTTATTTTCAGCAGGATGCTCTGGTCGGTACCGTCTGTTCCGATGTTGCGCAACAGAAGTGTTTGATAAAGATTGCCTGAAATGTCGTTGGCGGCAATGACACCGGTTATGATGATGTCCTCGTTGATTTTTGAATAGAAGTTCGAGGCATTCCGTTGAAAATCGGCTGTAGCGCCATTGGCACAGTATTTGTCTTTTACTTCACCGATGGTCATGTTCACCTCGCCAACCGACGTGGGACTCGTTATGAGCAGATTGTCCGTGTCGGGGCTGTCGTGGTCGTCCATGCACGAAGACAGGGCTAATGTACTCAGGCAGCCGGTAAATATGATGGATAATAATTTGTTCATGTCTTTATTGCTTTTTGTTCGGTACGCCGGATGGTAAGTGCGGCATACTGGTTTAGAAACGGAAACCTACGTTGAGGAACGCGTTGATGGCGTTGGCGTAGTAATATTTCGAATTCTTTGAGAAAACATAGGCGCGGTCTTCGCCGGTGTTGTAGCTGTCGCCACGGTTCTGTTCATATCCTCCGGTGCGCATGTTACGGTTGTTCGTGATGTTGCTCACTGAGAGGTTTACGCTCAGGGTGCGTCCTTTGGGCAGGCGGATGAACTTGCCGATAGAGGCGTCAAGCATGAATCCGCCGTCAAACTTTTCCTGCTTGGCCGAATAGGCGGCAGCTACGGAACCGTCTTGATTGAAAAGGACACCTCCGCCTCGGTTGAGCTCCTCCCGCGTTACATCGAAAGTGGGTACTCCGTTGGCGTCAACGGCCGAAGCGGTGTAATTGGGCGTAATGTTGGAGAGGCGGCGATACTGCGAGAAGCCGACATAGACACGGTCGTAGTAATTGAGGTTGGCCTCGAAGAACCAGCCGTTGGTGTTGTAGTTAACCCCTAGACTGGCGGCGGCCAGCGGTGTGCCGCTTATGCGCATGCCATCGGCTACGACACGCAGCGGCATAGCTTCGCCGGTTACTGGATTAGTCCAGACGTTCAGTTCGTTAATGGTTTTTGCATCCATTCCCTCATAGTTGATCTGCGCATAAGGATTGTTGATGTATTTGGCATCGCTGATGGTTCCCATGAGGTTGAAGGAGAGTTTTGAATTGACCTGATAAACAAAAGCCGCTTCAAGGCCGGAATGTTCCTTGTCGATACCGTTCATAGTGAGATAGGTGAAACGTGTTTCAGCGTCATTGTAGAAAGCCGTCTGCTCCACCTGATTCATGAATTTGGTGTAGAAGGCGGAAAGACGGCCGGAAAAGTTACCCACACGGAAAGCATAGCTGAGTTCTCCGCTGAGGATGTCTTCGGTAGTGAGGTTGTCTACAAAATTGTTTTGCATGCGAGGGGCCACAAAACTGTTGCGTGCCAATGGTGCGCGGCTTTCATATCCTCCTGAAATGGCTATGCGGTGGTTGGCTATGGGCGTATAAGTCAGCATGGCTTTGGCGCTTCCGCCCAGAAAACGTGCTTTCCCGCTCTTGCCATAGGAATTTTCCGGTGCGCGGCCGTTTTGCATCAGGCCGTCACGCTCAATAGTCGAACCATCAATGCTTCCTCCTGCAATCGCGGAGAATTTACGGGTTGTATATTGGTATTGCATCCAGGCACGTGCTTGGTTTACAAATATGTTGTAGTTGTAGCCGAATTTGTCGCCTACGCCGATTTTGCGGTTGGGATTGCGCAGGTCGTTTTGCGCTTCGCTGCTCTCCGGGCCGTAATCGTTGGCCGCGAATTTATCCACATCGGTGTAGCGGGTGCCGCCCAAAAGGTCTTCCATCGTTTTGTAGTGCATGCCTTTGGTGGAATTGATGCTGAAACCGGCAACGTATTTATTGTGTGCGTTGAGTGAGTGGCTGAAGGCCGAGTTGAGGGCAAATACCATCTGGTCGTTATGACGCCGCTCCTGATAATAGAGAGCTTCGCCTCCGTTAAGTTCATTTTGGCGGTTCACATAGTACATACGGTCCCAGTTAATCTGGCGATTGGCTTCACTGGCGCGCCAATAGTCTACGAGCTGGTTGTATTGTTCGAGGAAGAACGGATTTTGTGCCAGATAGTCAGGATTGTTAATAGTGGGATCGTAAACGTTGAATACGCTCGATGGCAGGTTCTTGTAATAGTCAGGTCTAGGGTCGTAAGCATCGCCGTTCCAGCCTAGGGCTGTGGAACCGTAATTGCTGTACTTGAAACCGGCTGCGGTAGAGAGGCGCATCTCGGAGTTGATCTTGTAGTCCCAGGAAAGGATGGTGGTTGGTTCAAAGCTTTTCACAACACGCGAATTGCGCATTTTCCCGTTTTGGAATCCCCAGTTCGGATTGTAATAGTGGGAATTGGCCAGCCAGTAAGCTTCTTCTGTTGAAGCTCCCTGCTGTCCGCGTTCCGTGGGCGATCCGAATGTGACGAGTGAGAGGCTGTGGGCATCGCCGAAACGTTTTTCTGCCGATAACATGTAGGCAAAGGAGTTGTAGAATGTACCGTCTATCACGCCTTCGTTGGCCCAGCGGTATCCCACGGTTCCGGCAAAGGCCCATCCGTTTTCATTCAACCCTGTGGCGTGGGTAAACATGCCGCGCATGAGGTAGTTGCGGTTACACCCTGAGAGAGTGAGCTTATTGCCTTGTGCAAACTGGCTGGCCCGTGTGTTGATGTTGCTTGCTCCGCCGATACTTGTCAGTCCGAAGTTGTTGTATTCAAAACCGGCAACACCTTCCTGATTGCGGGTGGCATCGTTGAGGCCGCCTATCATGCCGTAACTGAAACGGCCTGTTTCGACATCGTTAAGCATCAGGCCGTTCATGTAAACCTGATTGTACATGTTGTCGTAACCACGCACGCGGAAACGCATGGGGCTGAAGCGGTAACCTACCTCTGAGAGATAGACATCGCTCTTCGACGCCGAAATGGACGATACGGCTTGCGAGGCATCGTTGTCCTCGTCGAGTTGCGACTCGGTGAATGTGAAGTCAGCGCTGTCGTCATAGCGGTTGAGCGTGTCGACTTGCTGGGCATACATTCCTCCGGCCACGCACCAAGCCGCAGCCATTAGTTTTACGCCTTTACTCATAATACAGTTTTTTGTTGATTGATTATGGTTTGAGTTTTCCGGGCAAGGCTTCTGCCTGCTGGCCGGTCATGAAGTTTCTCCCTTCTATTCTATATGGGTTAAATCAAAGGAGCAGCCTGCCAATGTTTGACCGGAAATAGGGCTAAAGGCAGGTTTCTTTCGGAGGCAGTTCCAGTCTTTTCCGGGGATTATTACGTTGCAAAGGTAATAGATTTTCAGATGGAAACGTTTACATTTTATGTGATTTTTAATTTTTATGTACGACCCTCGTCCGAAATCTCATTTTTTTTTTTGATATTTGCCCCGAAAAAAGGCGCAAAGCCATAAAGTTTGTTTTATAATGAAGAAAATTTGTTTATCCCTTGTTCTGCTTTTGGTCGCTTTGTCGGTTTGGGCTGACGGTAAGGAACCTAAAAGCTATCGCCTTTATGGCGTGGCGTTCTACAATCTGGAAAATTTGTTCGACACTGTGCACGATTATGGTAAGAACGATTATGAGTATCTTCCTTCCGGCACCATGAAATGGGGCAAGATGAAGTATGAGGCCAAGCTAAAGAATATTTCGAAGGTTCTTTCCGAACTGTGTGTTGACAAACATCCCGCAGGTCCTGCCGTTATCGGCCTGTCGGAAGTGGAGAATCACCATGTGCTCGATGACCTTCTCAAGCAACCGGCTCTTAAGAACCGCGGTTACAAGTATGTGAACTATCCCGGCGTAGACCGTCGCGGCGTGGAGTGCGCTTTCCTTTATAATCCGCGTTCTTTCAAACTCGAAAGCAGCATGATTGTACCATATTATTATAAATACGATGACCCTTCAATGCCTGATCCTGGCCTTGGTTTTTACGTGGACGGGCAAGGATGTGTCAAAGCCCATGAGGAATTGCGTGGCGACACTACTTATATTACGCGCGGTTTTTTGGTGATGAATGGTCTTTTAGCCGGTGAGCGGACGGTGTTTATTGTTAACCACTGGCCTTCCCGCGGTGCTGGCAGTTTTGCCCGCGAACGTGCCGGCTATCAGGTGCGTTGTCTTAAGGATGCTCTTATGAAGCAATATCCCGATGCGAAAATCATCATCATGGGTGATATGAATGACGATCCGGCAGACAAGAGTATGACTAAAAGTTTGGGATGTCTCAGGCGAATGAAAGATGTTAAAAAAACAACGGATCTTTTTAATCCGTGGTACGATATGCTCTATAAGGTAGGGCAGGGAACTTTGCTCTATGATGGGCGTTGGAACCTTTTCGATCAAATTGTTTTTACAGGTAATCTCCTTGGTTCCGACCGTTCTACGCTGAAGTTTTACAGGAATGAGATTTTCATGCGTGATTATCTTTTCCAACAGGAAGGCCGTTACAAAGGTGCTCCTTTGCGTACTCATGCCGGTGGCGTGTGGCTCAATGGTTATAGCGACCACCTGCCCGTTTATATTTATCTTATCAAGGAGGTGAAGTGAGCAGGGCGAGAACGCAGAGAATTGAATTGAAATATAGAAATCCCGATGCTTTTCTCCTGCATCGGGATTTCTTGTGTTTTGTAAGTTGTGTGAAAATGGTGCGTGGGGATATTATATGTGAATGAGATGTTCCATTTTACGGGTATATAGAGGTGAAGGTATTGCCTATTTTTCTTTCTGCCATTCGAAAGAAGCGACTATAGGATAATGGTCTGATGCGTTGATGGAACAGTCTACCTGGCAGGCGTATGGTTTAAAATGGCGTGAACACATCATGTGGTCTATACGCACACAGATGGCATCGCGGTTAAAGGTGCGTCCAAAACCGTTGCCGGTGGTTTCGTATGCGTCAGTCAGTCCTTGCGACAGAATGCGCCGCCGGGTGTAAGATATCGGCGTGTCGTTAAAGTCACCACATAAGATAACGGGAAATTTTTCGTGAAGTTTCAGGTAGTCTGCCACGATATCAGCTTGTACGGCGCGTGTGACAGAAGCTGTTGAGATCTTTGAAACCAGCAGCCGTGAGCTGCTTTCCACATCGCTTTCTTCCGGTGTGCGTACCATTGTGTGATAGCTTTTGCGGTCTGCGGGCGAGAGGTGCATCGATTCCAAGTGACAGTTGACAACCAGCAGTGTATCTGTTTTTCCTGTCAGCAGTTTGAATGCCGCGCTGCCGTTGGTGCCGTTATGGCAGATCACTTCTTTTCCCACTATGGGGTAACGTGAGAAGACCGCGTATATGTTACTGTTAATCGACACGGTGTCATGATGAGGGTATGCCTTCTCCAGCATGGGTAGTGTCTCTTCGGCATAGCGCGTGAAAGGAATCGTGGCTGCCTCTTGGAGGCAAACGATGTCCGCCTGTGCGTCAATCAGATAGTTCGTAATGGCATGACGCTCCTGTGCGGCGGTGTTTTCGCCGCCGAAGCAGGCTGTGTTGTAGGAAATAACCTTGATGGCTCCTTCGGGCGGTGATGAAGGGAAGTTGAAAGGGATGTATGCGCGGATGGAAAAGAAGGCGCCTGCCAGTCCGAGGAGTGGAATCCATGCGTGGCGTCGTGCGAAGAGGAGTGTCAGAGCCTGCATGAGCAGTACACCGGTCAGAAAAAAAGGAAAAGCCAGTCCGACAACACCGAGCAGGCGGCAGTGTACGGGACTGATAAAGACGCTGGCCGCACATAGCCATAGAAGGACTACGGCGCACCATGATGCGCCAGCCAGCAGGTTTTGTGCTGTATTGACTTTCATTGTTTTAAAGTGGATGTCGCGGTTGTGCGCGGCTTCGTTGTCCTGTTTTTATTTTTTACTGTTTTCAAAGAGGAAACGTTTCTCTTCCTCTGTCAGTGCGTTGTAGCCGTTTTTCCGTATTTTGTCGAGGATATCGTCCACGCGTTTCTGCTGTTCGGCCGTGCGGCGGTTATAATCGTAGTCGGCGTTGCGGTCTTTGAAGCGCACGCCGCCCCGGTGTATTTTCATTTTGGGCCGCCGTTTGAAAAGTTGGCCGAACTTTCGCGCCCGGTCACGCAGACGCTCGCGGAAGTTACGGCTGCGCCGTGGCGTCCAGGTTTCCCAACTGTCGAAGCGCCGGCGCCGTCCGCCGTTGCGCCAGTAAAGGATGAGCAACAGGCCGAAAATCATGCCTCCAAGGTGGGCGAAATGGGCAATGTTACCGTTGGTGAAAAACGCTGAGAACAATTCTATTGCGCCGTAACCTACCACAAAATATTTGGCTTTGATGGGGATAGGAGGTATGAGCAGCATGATGCGCTCGTTAGGAAAAGTCATGCCATAGGCCAGCAGCACACCGTAGCAGGCGCCGCTCGCACCGATTGTGGTCCAGCGGTTCAGATAGTCTCCCATCGGCATGATAAATCCGGAAGGATCCCTTACGCCGGCATAGCCAGCCATGCCTGTGAAATAATATTCACCCAGCTGCCACAGTTCCTGACAGATGCCTGCGCCCACTCCGCAAACGAAAAAGTAGAGCAGGAAACGTTTCGGGCCGAACACCTGTTCGATGATGCGTCCGAACATCCACAGCGAGAACATATTAAAGAAGAGGTGGCTGAAATCGCCGTGGAGAAACATATAGGTGACAAACTGCCATGGGGCGAAATTGTCGGCCAAAACGAAGTGCAGGCCCAGCATGTCGACGAGATCGGTGCCGCGGCGGCCGAACACGAGTTGTGCCAGAAAAACGATACCGTTGATTATCAGCAGATTCTTTGTTATTGGGGGCAATTGTTTGAACATACGATGTCTTTAGGGATAAATATGGCCGCAAAGTTACTACTTTTGCGCCGATTGTCATTTTAGTTTATGATAAAATGTCGTAACTTTGCACCTGAAACCGTTAAAACAAAAGAACTTTACATTTTCTTAAAATGCAAGAAATCATCCAGTTTTGTTTAGACAATCTGAACTATCTCACCATTACGCTTTTCATGGCCATTGAGAGTTCTTTCATTCCCTTTCCCTCCGAAGTGGTGGTGCCGCCTGCAGCCTGGCTGGCCTGTACTGAAGGTAACGGCATGAACATCTTTCTCGTTGTAGTGTTTGCCACTTTGGGGGCCGACATCGGCGCGCTGGTCAACTATTATCTGGCACGTTCTCTGGGGCGTGCCGTGGTTTACAGGTTTGCCGACAGTCGTTTCGGCCACCTGTGTCTGCTCAACGGCGAAAAGATAACCCATGCCGAGGACTATTTCCGCCGTCACGGTGTGCCGTCCACTTTCTTCGGTCGGCTTGTGCCTGCCGTGCGGCAGCTTATTTCGATTCCGGCCGGACTTTCCCGGATGGATATCCGTAAGTTTCTCCTTTATACTACGCTCGGAGCCGGATTGTGGAACGGCATACTGGCTCTGTTGGGATACCTTATCTATGTTTCGTCGCCCAATTTGAAAACGACGAAAGACGTGGCCGACCTCGCTGGGAAGTACAGCCATGAAATAGGTTACGCCATATTGGCTGTAGTGGTTTTGGCAGGCATTTATCTGCTTGTGAAATATGTTCTCAAAAAGCGCCGCGCATGATGAGGCTCCGGCGGCACAGCCTGATATTGACGCTCTGTCTTGCAGCTCTTTCTGCTGCCGGACAGAGCGTTTGCATGTCCGGCAACTGCGGTGGTCGGGTGTTGCCGTCGCGCACTGTCACTCACGAATGGCTTTATGGAGCGGGACATCTCAATGTGCTGGACACTTATCTCACGCCGTTGGAATATACCGGTCCTTCGCTTTCCGTTACCCATCGTTCGGAGCGTTTGGCGCGGTGGGGATGCGGCAAGGTGACGGTGCAGGCGTTTTTCACCGGTCAGGCTGCCGCTCTTTCTTCGCCGGCCGATAATCACGATGCTTTTGACGGTCAGATCACTGCCGCCGTGGCCTGGCACCGCAATTGGTTTCCTGTCAGGGGACTGAGACTGGCGGCTGGCGGAATGGTTCAGCTGGGCGGCGGGTTCACATATCTTACCACCGGCGGAAACAATCCTGCACAGGGGAGGCTGGCTGTGGACGCGGTTCTGTCGTTGCGGGCGGATTACGACTTCCGTCCCGGGCGGAGCGGAGGCGGTATCACGTCGCAACTCGATCTGCCTTTTGCCGGAGCAATGTTCACGCCCAATTACGGGCAGTCATATTATGAGATATTCTCTTTGGGCCATTACGACCGTAATGTGCGTATGACACACCCTTTCAACGCGCCGAGTGCCCGATGGCTCACCACATTGAGGCTGCCTTTGGCGGGAGCCATGCTTTCGTTGGGATATCTGGCCGACATCCGCCAGTCCGATGTCAACGGTCTTAAGCGCCATGCCTGGAATCATCATTTTGTGATAGGTTATGTGCGGCGCCTTCAGCTCTTCCGGCCGTAATATTAATAGAAATACGTAATGAAAAGATTGTTCCGCTTCCTGCTGTTTATCTCTGTATCTGTTTGGCTGCTGTCTGCCTGCATAACGGAAGACGTCATGCCCGACACGCGTCGCGGGAACTTCGAGGCGTTGTGGCAGACGCTCGACGAGCGTTATTGCTTCTTCGGCCGGAAGGCGGCCGCTTACGGGTTGGACTGGCGCGCTGTGCGCACAGCTTACGGAATACGTGTGAGAGAGGAAATGACCGACCGGCAGTTTTTTGAAGTATTGGGTGAGATGATTTGTGAATTGCGCGACGGTCACGTCAACCTCTATGCCGCTCATGACGTAGCGCGTTACGGAGCATGGTTTGACGATTATCCGGCCAATTACTCCGACTCCTTGGAGCGTGTGTATCTGGGGCGCACGTCCGATTATCAGATGGCCGCCGGCTTGAAATACCGCATACTCGATGATAACATAGGGTATGTGCGCTGCGCCTCCTTTGCTTCAGGGTTTGGCGACGGTAACCTGCATGAGGTGATGCGATATCTGGCTTTGTGTGACGGACTCATCGTAGATGTGCGCGGTAATGGCGGCGGCATTCTTACTGCCGCCGGAAAGTTGGCTTCGCTCTTTGTGAATGAAACGGTGACAGCCGGTTACATGTGCCATAAAACCGGTCGCGGACACGATGATTTCTCCACACCGGAGGTGATCCGCCTCAAGCCTTTTTCAGGACTGCGTTGGCAGAAGCCGGTGGCCATACTGACCAATCGGCGTACATACAGTGCTGCCAACAGTTTTGTGATGTACCTCAAGGGACTGCCTGGTGTGACCGTGGTGGGCGACCGTACCGGAGGCGGTTCGGGCATGCCGCTTACAAGCGAATTGCCCTGCGGATGGAGTGTACGGTTTTCGGCCTGTCCCATGTACGACCGGGAAATGAATGTTACCGAAGAAGGCATTGAACCGGATGTGAAGGTTGATATCAGCAGGGAAGACTATGCCCGCGATGTGGATACCATCATAGAAACGGCTCGCAGGCTGCTGCGTGCGGAAGGTGAGAGGGGGATTTGAAAAAATGACAGATAAAATGCTGCCGGTAATAAAAATAATTGTATCTTTGCACCGCTATCGGCGCCTGTGGCGAAATTGGTAGACGCGCCAGACTTAGGATCTGGTGTTTCGCGACGTGTAGGTTCGAGTCCTATCAGGCGCACGAGAGGGAAGTTTTCAGCTTCCCTTTTTTGTGTCTCAACTTTAACGTTTTTAACCTTTCGTAACAATTTGAAGTGTTAAAACATAGGTTTGAAGCAGTTGTGTTGAAAAAGTCCGTATCGGAATTTTAACTCGAATACTTGGAATTTAAATTGCAATACTTGGATTTTGGAGCTGAAATATGATGTTTTCATCTTCAAAGTTGCCTTAAAAACACACAAAAAGCGGGACTTTCACATTGAAGTCCCGCTTTGCTGTTACAAATATACGACATTTTTCGGCGGAAAGCAAATAGTGTTAAAATCGCGGACTGCCGTATAAGGCCGTGTCTATGCGTTAAAAAAAGAAGAGGGTGGGTGGCGGTGAAGGTCACCCCACGCTGCCTTCGAGCGATACGCTGAGAAGTTTCTGCGCCTCAACGGCAAACTCCATGGGCAGCTTGTTGATGACTTCCTTGGCATAGCCGTTCACAATGAGGTCGACGGCCGCTTCGGTAGGTATGCCGCGCTGGTTGCAGTAGAAGAGCTGGTCTTCTGAAATTTTTGAAGTCGTGGCCTCATGCTCTACAATGGCATCGGGATTGTGCACGTCAATGTAGGGAAAGGTGTGGGCTCCGCTGGTGCTGCTCAGCAGGAGGGAGTCGCACGAGGAATAGTTGCGTGCCCCGGCAGCTCTTGGGGCCACGCGCACCAGTCCGCGGTAGGAATTCTGACTGTGACCGGCGGAAATGCCTTTGGAAATAATGGTGGAACGGGTATTCTTGCCCAGATGTATCATCTTTGTTCCGGTGTCGGCCTCCTGATAGTTGTTGGTTACGGCTACACTGTAGAACTCGGCCTGTGAATTGTCGCCCATGAGCACGCATGAGGGATATTTCCATGTGATGGCCGAGCCGGTCTCCACTTGTGTCCATGAAAGCTTGGAGTTTCGGCCGCGCAAGTGCCCGCGTTTGGTCACGAGGTTATAGACGCCGCCGCGTCCTTGGGCATCGCCGGGATACCAGTTCTGAACGGTAGAGTATTTCACCTCGGCATCTTCCTTCACAACGATTTCTACAATTGCGGCATGGAGCTGGTTCTCATCGCGCATGGGGGCGGTGCATCCCTCCAGGTACGAAACGTAGCCCCCGTCGTCGCAAACGATGAGCGTGCGCTCAAACTGGCCGGTGTTGCGGGCATTGATGCGGAAGTAAGTGGAGAGTTCCATCGGGCAGCGCACGCCGCGCGGGATGTATACGAAGGAGCCGTCGGAGAATACGGCGCTGTTGAGCGCGGCAAAATAGTTGTCGCGGTAAGGGACGACTGTGCCCAAGTATTTGCGCACCAGTTCGGGATTCTCCCGCACGGCTTCGCTCATGGAGCAGAATATGATACCTTTCTCCTGAAGCTTTTCCTTGAAAGTGGTTTTCACGGACACGGAGTCCATAACTGCATCGACAGCCACACCGGCCAAGGCCATACGCTCGTGGAGGGGAATGCCGAGCTTGTCAAAAGTTTTCATCAGCTCGGGGTCTATTTCTTTCTTGCCTTCGGACTTGGCTTTTTTTGTGGGGTCGGCATAATAGGAAATGGCCTGGTAATCTATCTCCGGCAGGTTGACATGGGCCCATGTGGGCTGCTTGAGCGTGAGCCAGTGTCGGTAGGCTTTGAGCCTGAACTCAAGAAGCCATTCCGGCTCTTCCTTTTTGGCGGAAATGAGCCGTACAACGTCTTCGTTGAGTCCGCGCTCTATGATTTCGGTATGCACGTCGGTAGTAAAACCGTATTCATATTTTTTTTCGGCCACTTCGCGCACGAGCTGGTTCTTCTGCCGGCTTTCGCTGCCGTCGGCCGGAATGTTGGTTTGAGGATCTTGTTGCATGATGTGGGAGTTTTTTTGGTTGGGGCCGCTGCACTTTTTGTCTTATATGGCAGTGTCCTTTAAATCTTATGGTTGCCTGCCGGTGCAAAGTCTATGAACGTGGTGTCGGGATGCATGCCTTTTTCCTTGTGCATCGGGGTTTCTCCCCGGTTGTCCTGTATGGTGGCGATGCCGCTGCGTACAAAAGGAAGTATTTTTGTGACAGGAGTATAGAGCACAGACTTTTCTGTATCTTCTTTGGATATGATCTCTATGCCGGACATCATGTTGAAGGCAAAACTGATAAGTAACAGGAATTTTGCCACGGAGAAGCATGATCCCAGAATATGGTTGGGCATACCGGTCAGCGGATTGTTGACGGCAATGGTAAGGATATTTGCCACAAATCCTAGCGCTAGCGGAACGATGACGCAGGCCAGCAGAAAAGCGATGATGCTGAGGCCGTCGTGCAGTTGGGAATATCCCTCGAGAGCAAGATGTTTACCCAATGTGGCGTAGATGATGGCCGCTATCGCAAGGCCGGTGATGATTCCCAGCGTATTGAGGGCTTCCTTTATGAAACCGTTCAGCCAACCGTTTACCACGGCCCAGACAAAAAGTATTAAAAGGAAAATGTCAATATACATGATTGTTATTATTTGGTAAGGTTAATGGAATGATGGCAATGCCCTGGCATTTTGTCGCAGAGCGTTTGTCTGTCACGGAAGCAGGAGCGTGTTTGCTTCCTGAGTGATTTTAATGAAAAACAATTAGCTGCAACACTTACGGAAACGCAGGCGCAGCTAATTGTCTGATAGGTTTTGTCGGCAGAGCAGAGGCTGGTCAGAGTTTCTGCTTTACTTCAATTTCCTGATAGGTTTCAATAATGTCGCCTTCTTTGATGTCATTGCAATTGGTCAGGGAAATACCGCACTCAAAGTTGGTGGTGACTTCTTTCACATCGTCCTTGAAGCGTTTGAGAGCATTGATCTCGCCGGTGAATATGACAATGCCGTCGCGGATGAGGCGGGCTTTGTCGCTGCGCTTCACTTTTCCGTCTATGACATAGGCGCCGGCCACGAAACCTACTTTCGAAATGTGGTAAACCTGACGCACTTCGATGGTTGCTGTCATTTCTTCTTTCATGACAGGTTCCAGCATGCCTTCCATCGCTTCCTTCACTTCTTCAATAGCATCGTAAATGACGGAATACTGGCGGATATCCACACCTTCCTTTTCTGCCAACTTGCGGGCTGACTGGCTGGGGCGTACCTGAAAGCCTACGATGACAGCCTGTGACGCAGCCGCCAACGTCACATCGTTTTCTGAAATTTGTCCCACACCTTTGTGGATGACATTAACGGCGATTGTCTCGGTAGACAGTTTGATGAAGGAGTCGGAGAGAGCCTCGACCGAACCGTCAACGTCACCTTTGACTATGATATTCATTTCTTTGAACGAGCCGAGTTTGATGCGGCGGCCCACTTCATCGAGTGTCAGCATTTTATGGGTGCGCAAATCCTGTTCGCGCTGCAGTTGTTCACGCTTGGTGGCTATTTCGCGCGCTTCCTGCTCTGTTCCCATTACGTGGAACTGGTCACCGGCTTGCGGAGCACCGTTAAAACCGAGCAAAGTAGCGGCTTGTGCCGGACCTACTTCTTGAATACGCTGTCCGCGTTCATTGAAGAGGGCCTTTACGCGGCCGAAGTTGGTTCCGGCCAGTACGACATCGCCTTGGCGGAGTGTGCCGTTCGACACAAGTACAGTGGCAACGTAACCACGACCTTTGTCAAGCGATGATTCGATGACTGTTCCTAAAGCCTTGCGGTTGGGGTTGGCCTTGAGTTCAAGCATGTCCGCCTCGAGGAGCACTTTTTCGAGGAGTTCTTGCACGCCAAGGCCTTTCTTTGCAGAAATGTCCTGACTCTGATACTTTCCGCCCCATTCTTCTACCAGGAAGTTCATTGCTGCCAAAGATTCCTTTATCTTGTCGGGGTTGGCGTGCGGCTTGTCTATTTTATTGATGGCGAATACAATGGGTACGTTTGCGGCTACAGCGTGATTGATTGCCTCCTTGGTTTGTGGCATGATGTCGTCATCGGCGGCAATAATGATTATGGCTATGTCCGTCACTTGAGCACCGCGGGCGCGCATGGCGGTGAACGCTTCGTGTCCGGGAGTGTCGAGGAAAGTGATGTGACGGCCGCTTTCCAGTTTTACGTTGTAGGCGCCGATGTGCTGTGTTATGCCGCCCGCTTCGCCGGCGATGACGTTGGCTTTGCGTATGTGGTCGAGCAGCGATGTCTTACCGTGGTCCACATGGCCCATGACGGTGACGATCGGAGCACGGGGTTCAAGGTCTTCTTCGTTGTCCTCCTCTTCGGCGATGGCTTCCTGTACGTCTGCGCTGATGTATTCTGTTTTGAAACCGAATTCTTCGGCTACGAGGTCAATGGTTTCGGCGTCGAGGCGTTGGTTGATGGAAACCATTATGCCGATGCTCATGCACGTTCCTATGACTTGTGTCACGGGTACGTCCATCATGGTGGCCAGTTCGTTGGCTGTTACAAACTCGGTGAGTTTGAGTGTTTTGCTTTCAGCTTTTGCCTCGAGGCGCTCCTCTTCCTGTTGTGCGCGTACCTGTTCGCGTTTTTCTTTGCGGTATTTGGCGCCTTTCGAGCCTTTTTGCTTGCTGGTGAGTCGTGCGAGGGTTTCCTTCACCTGCTTGGCTACGTCTTCATCGGATATTTCGGGTTTGAGTACGGCCTGGGCTTTGCGGTTACGTTCCTTAGAACGTTTGCTTCCACCCTGTTGGTTGTTGTTTTGTCCGCCGTTCTGCTGCCGGTTGCGTGATGCGTTGGGGTTTTGCTGGTTGGCGGCAGCGTTGATGTCAACGCGTTCTTTGCCAATGCGGTTGCGTTTCTTTTTCTCTCCCGTATTGTTTTGTCCGGCAGGGTGTGCCTGACGGTTTTTCTCCTCGCGTTCTTTGCGGCGTTCCTCTTTGGTTTTTTTCTTGGGACGGGTTGTTTGGTTGATGCTGGAGAGGTCGATGGTGCCGAGTACTTTCGGGCCGCTTATTTCAGGATGTGTGTGTAGTTTGAACACTCCGTCACTTTCTTCTCCTATGGCTTTGGCCCGTTCTTCAACGGAGAGTTTCTGCCGGACTTTCTTTTCTTCGGGAACGGCAGGGGCGGGATTTTCTTTTTCCGCTGTTTCCGTTTTCACGTTTTCTGTGGCCGTTGCAGTGGTTTCCACCTCTTTTTTCTCTTCGGCCGGTTGTTGTACGGCTATGGTTTCCGGCTGTTCTGCCGGTGTGGGTTTTGCTGAGAGGTCGATGCTGCCTTTCACCTTGAGCTGCGGACGCATTTCATCGGGAACGGTTGTTTCGATGACCTCTGGGGCTGCTTTTTTCACTTTCTCCTTGTTGTTTTTTTCCTTTTGGCGGTTTTGGAGGATTCTTTCCGCTTCGGTGCGCAGGTCTTTGTCGGCTCCGAACTCCTTGCGTAGGAGCTCGTATTGCTCATCGGTAATTTTCTCGTTGGGTGAAGCGTTGACGCTATGTCCCTTTTTGGCGAGAAAATCCACAACCGTTGGCAGTCCGACGTTGAATTCTTTGATTACTTTATTGAGTCTTATGATCATGCTCTCTGTTTTGTTGTTTTTCTGTGTGGGGCGGATGTCGTCCCCCTTGTCGTTAATTAGTTGTTCTCGTCGTCGAACTCGGCCTTCAGGATACGGAGTACTTCGTCTACCGTGTCTTCTTCAAGGTCGGCTTTCTCGATGAGCATGTCGCGCGGGGCGTTGAGCACTTCCTTGGCTGTGGTGAGTCCGATGCTCTTGATGGCGTCGATGACCCACTGGTCTATTTCGTCGGAGAATTCATCGAGATAGATGTCTTCCGTTTCCTCGCCTCCTTCTACCTCTCGGTAAACGTCGATGGTAAACTCCGTCAGCATGGATGCCAGCTTGATGTTCATACCGCCCTTACCGATGGCCAGCGACACTTCTTCGGGGCGGAGGTAGACTTCGGCTTTGCGCTCTTCTTCGTTGAGCACGATGTTGGATACTTCTGCCGGACTGAGGGCGCGCTGTATGAAGAGTTTGATGTTGGAAGTGTAGTTGATGACGTCGATGTTCTCATTGTTGAGCTCGCGCACGATGCCATGTATGCGGCTTCCCTTAACGCCGACGCAGGCGCCTACGGGGTCGATGCGGTCATCGTAGCTTTCTACGGCTATCTTGGCGCGTTCGCCGGGAATGCGGGCGATGCGGCGCAGGGAGATGAGTCCGTCGGCTATTTCAGGAATTTCCTGTTCGAGCAGCCGGCGCAGGAACTCCGTCGATGTGCGCGAAAGGTATATCTTGGGGTTGCCGTTGGTGTTGTCCACGCGGTCGATGACAGCGCGCACGGTGTCGCCTTTGTGAAAGAAGTCGCGCGGTATCTGCTGGTTCTTGGGCAGAAGGAGTTCGTTGTGCTCGTCGTCCATGAGCAGCGTTTCGTGTTTCCAGGTCTGATAGACCTCGGCGGCCATGATCTCTCCCACGCGGTCTTTATATTTGTTGTAGAGCGAGTCGTGTTCAAGTTCCAGAATTTTGCTGGCCAGAGTCTGGCGCAGGGTGAGAATGGCGCGGCGGCCGAATTTGGCAAAATCAATCGGCTCGCTCACTTCCTCGCCCACTTCATAGTCGGGGTCTATTTCGCGGGCTGCCGTCAGGGTTATTTCCTTGTTCTCGTCGTTCACTTCGCCATCGGCCACTACCTCGCGGTTGCGGTAGATTTCAAAGTCGCCTTTGTCGGGATTTACAATAACGTCGAAGTTTTCGTCGGAACCGAAGATTTTGGCCACGACGCTACGGAAGCTTTCCTCCAGCACGCCCACCATCGTGGTACGGTCGATGTTTTTAGTTTCTTTAAATTCAGAGAAGGTGTCGATGAGACTCATGGTCTCTTCTTTTTTCTTTGCCATATATTGTTGTTTTTATATATTCCTTAGTGTACGTCCTGGCCGCTTCTTGCCGGCAGTTTCCGGGAGCCATGCGCCTGCCGGGAATGCTGTGGCGGACTTATTTGAACTCGATGAGGTATTTCGTGGATTTCACCTCGTCGTAGCGGAGCGTGATGTCGCGGTCGTGCAGTTCGGGGCGCTTCTTGCCCTCAGGCTTTATCTTCTCCTGAACGGTGATGACGAACTCCTCAGGTGTCACGCCCGACAGGATGCCGGTCAGCTTGCGGCCGTCGGAAGTGACTACCTCCACGCGTTTCCCTTGGTGGATCTCATACTGCCGGAGCACCTTGAAGGGCTGGCCTATTCCGGCGCTGCCTACCTCCAGTTCGAAGTCTTCTTCCTCGCGGTCGAGTCCGGCTTCGATGAAGCGGCTCAGTTCCACGCAATCTTCAATCCACACGCCTTCCTCGTGGTCTATTTCCACAACGATGCGGCTGTCGGCCGAAACAGTCAGGCCCGTCAGGAAATAGTCCTTGCCGGCCAGCCATTCGTCCACTAGTTTTTCCACTACGCTTTTGTCAATCATACAGGTGATAAGATGTTGTGAGTAAAAACAAGTGAGGAACTTTATTCAAGCCCCTCACTGTATCCACGTGCAAATATACGATATTTTTCTTTATGCGGCAGCCCTTTTGTGGAAAAATAAAATGTTTTTCAAAAAAAACAGCCGGCAGCACGGTGGCCGACAGCCGTTTTTTGCTTTAAGGGAAACATTCTGAACAGTCTGTCGTTTATGGATGGGAAAAGGAGGAAATGAATCCTTCTTGGTGGGAAAACCTCATTTTAACACAATTTGCTTTCGGCCGGAAAATGTTGTATATTTGTAACAGCGGAGCGGGGCTTTCCATCGGAATACCCCGCTTTTCTTTTGTTTTTCAGGTAATTCTGAACATTTTTTATCGTGTTTTTATTGAAAATTCTCCGTATTGCAATTTAAATTCCCCGTATTCGAGTTGAATTTTCAATACCGACTTTTTCTCCCACACTACTTCAAACCTATATTTTAACAGTCTGAAATGTTGCCGAAAGTTAAATATGTTAAATTCGACGGTCGGAATGCGGCACCGGAGGCACCCGGAAACCATCGCCCGCTGCCGGTGTTTTTTTAAACGTCGGGTGCAAAATATCCCGTTGCGCTATCAGTTTTTCACAGATATTTCGTATTTTTGCCCTTAAAGCAGCCGCCGGACCTCTTGGCTTCCGAAAAGCCACCGGTCCGCGCAGGCTTTGTCTGAATAATAACCTCGAAAAAGAATAACACGTATGTTAGACGTAAAGCAATGCCTCGCCGACTGTGAGGAAAAAATGGAAATGAGCGTGATGCACCTCGAAGACGCCCTGTCGCATATCCGCGCCGGAAAGGCCAACGTTCATATTCTCGATGAAATCCGTGTGAACAGTTACGGTTCTATGGTGCCGCTCAACAATGTGTCCGCCATCACCACTCCCGATGCCCGTACCATCGCCATCAAGCCATGGGACAAGCAGATGTTCCGCGTCATTGAAAAGGCCATCATCGACAGTTCTGTGGGCATTATGCCCGAAAGCAACGGCGAAATCATACGTCTCGCCATTCCGCCTCTCACCGAAGAAAGACGCCGCGACCTTACCAAGCAGTGCAGCAAAGAAGCCGAGGAGTGCAAGGTGGCCATCCGCAACGCCCGTCGCGACGGTATCGACAAACTGAAAAAAGCCATCAAGGACGGCCTTTCCGAAGACGTGGAGAAAGACGCCGAGAATGATTTGCAGAAAATTCACGACAAGCAGGTGAAGAAGGTGGAAGAACTCCTTGCCGCCAAGAACAAGGAAATCATGACGGTGTGAGAACTGTCCTGCAAGGCCTGCCGGCAACCATTGGCCGCAGCCATCCTTGCAGGGGTGCCAACCAATCATCAATCGTAATATGCACGGCATAGTCATCCGGAATACCGGCAACAGTTATATTGTCCGCACCGACGACGGGCAGGAGGTGGAATGCAAGGTGAAAGGCAATTTCCGCCTGCGCGGCATCCGCTCCACCAGCCCCGTGGCAGTGGGCGACGGCGTGACCGTAAACATGCCCCCTTCGGGCACCGGCGACAACCGGGGAGGATACGGTACAGACGTTTTCTTTATCACCGAAATCGACGAGCGGCGCAACTATATCGTAAGGAAAGCCTCCAACCTCTCCAAGCAGAGTCACATCCTCGCCGCCAATATTGATCTGGCAGTGCTTGTAGTCACCATGGCACGGCCCGAAACAAGCACCACCTTCATCGACCGTTTTCTGGCTTCGGCCGAAGCCTATCGCGTACCCGTGGCGCTGGCTTTCAACAAAGTCGACGACTTCACCGCAGAGGAGCGCGAAAAAGCCGGATACCTCATGGCGCTCTACACAGATGTAGGCTACCGGTGCTATGCCATAAGCGCCCTCACCGGACAGGGACTTGAGGAACTTCTCTCAGACATGAACGGAAAGACAGGCCTTCTGGCCGGACATTCCGGTGTCGGAAAATCAACACTCCTTAACCGTCTCGTGCCTGAGGCCCATGCCCGCACAGCTGAAATATCCGAAGCGCATGGAACAGGTATGCATACGACAACTTTCAGCGAACTTTACGATCTTCCGGGTACTTCCGGCGGCGCCATCATCGACATTCCCGGAATCAAAGGATTCGGCACCTTTAACATGGAGCCCACGGAAGTGGCACATTACTTCCGCGACATCTTCCGCCTTTCTGCCGGCTGCCGTTTCAACAACTGCACCCACACCCACGAACCGGGATGCGCCGTGCTCGAAGCGCTTGAGGCGCATCGGCTGGCCCCCTCGCGTTACGCTTCCTACCTCTCCATGCTCGACGATAAGGAAGAAGGAAAATACCGCGCCGCTTTCTGACAACAGTCTCCCGCTTTCCGGCAACGGCAGTCCCGCAACAGGCAACAGCCGTACCATTGAAGGCCATGGCAATGTCATTGAAATTTATGACAATACCGTTCAGGCTGTAGGCCGCACTGTCTCTTACAGCAGGCCGTCCGTCTTTAGCAACCGTCGCCCGCAGCCTTGCAAAGGGTATCGTCGGGCGGAAAATTAGCCTTATCTGTTTTCCCGCAGTTGCCGGTTGTCATAAGAAAAGACCAGCTCGGCAAGGAAAAGCAAAGTTTCACCTTAAAAATAAAGAATAATGTCAGCCACTCTCATCATCATTGCCATTCTCGTAATCATATCCCTGTTGCTTTTCGCCGTAGAGGCGTTTGTCATTCCCGGTATGGGCTTTGCCGGCATCGGTGCAGCCGTTTGCGTGGTCGTTGCCGACATACTCGTCTTCTACGAATACGGCACCACAGCAGCCATTGCGGCGTTTCTGCTCTCCACCGTGCTGGTATTGCTTTTCTTCCGCTGGTTCAGCAAGTCGAAGGCACTCGAACGCATGGAGTTGAAAAGTACCATTGACTCTACTGCGGCCACTGCGGCACAGCTTTCCGTTCGTCCCGGCGATACCGGCCGGGCGCTTACCCGCCTTGCGCTTATCGGAAATGCCGAGATAAACGGCCGTAGGGTAGAGGTTAAATCTGCCGGCAGTTTTATTGATGAGGGAACCTCTATTGTCGTGACAGAAGTGAGTGAGGCGCTTGTTATTGTGAAGCCGGCGGAATGAGTCCGGTCTCACTTTTTTGCTGAAGCGGTAATCGGGGATGCTTGCCGGTTGTGTGGCGTATCTGACCATTGCGGTTTTAGGAATATTGGCAGTGATCTGAAGATGGCTGATGCCGGGCTGAATGTTAGTGGCTGTATTGTAAAATATTTGTCCCGCCGTATGAATGATAATATCATACGGCGGGACAAGTGTTTTGGCGGTGAAGAGACCGCAGGCGGTATTGGGATCCCGCTTTTCTTTATCCTTTCTTTACGATGATGGCCAATCCTTGTTTTTCGAGGGCGCTTACGGCGCGGTCTATGGCTTCGTAATGTTCAGGTGTGATGCCTAGGGCGGGCAGGTCGAGAGTGGGCAGGGCGTCTCCGGAGTGGAGGTCGCGCTCTTCCACCGGTCCTATGATCATGCCTACTGCCGATGTGTTGTTGGTGATAGGGTCGATGACGATGAAAGCGCCTGTAGGCTTGTTTTCTTTGTAGGCATCGAAGAAGAGTTCCTTGGATGTTACGAACACTGCACGGCCTATTTCGTTGAGTTCGAGGCGGTCTACCTGCGACTGTTCAAGTGTGTTGACGTCCACCTTGTGGCGTATGTGGTCTATGCGGCAGCGTGTGGTGTTGGTGGTGTGTTTGAGGTAGAAGGATTTTTGTGCGTCCATGGGTTTCTCGTCCATCCACACGAGCATGGCTTCGAAGTGACGGCCGATGTGCGGTCCTGATGTCAGGGACTGTGGTGTGAGTTGGTTGCCGGCGGCTTGTTCGTCGCATTTTACGATCATTTCGCCGCGGGATATGTCGATTTCGTCTTCCAACTGGAGTGTTATACTTTGAGGCGGGAAGGCGTAGTCAAGGTCGCCGTCGTAGGTTGCGATACGCTTTACGCGACTTGTTTTTCCAGAGGGGAGTGCCATTATTTTGTCGCCCCGGCGAATGATTCCCGAAGCTACTTTGCCGCTGAAGCCTCGGAAGTCGAGGTTGGGTCGCAGGACGTATTGTACGGGGAAGCGGAAGTCTTTCAGGTTGTGGTCGCCTTCGATGTGTACGTTCTCGAGGAATTGCAGGATGCTGGGACCTTCGTACCACGGTGTGCGGTTGCTGCGTTCCACCACGTTGTCTCCTTCGAGCGCCGAGAGGGGGATGCACTGCACGTCAGGCACTCCGAAGGGGGCGATGAAGGCACGGAATTCGGCCACGATATTGTCGAAGACTTCGCGGGAGAAGTCCACCAGGTCCATTTTGTTCACGGCCAGCACGATGTGTTTGATGCCAAGCAGTGACACGAGGAAGGTGTGACGGCGCGTTTGCGTGATGACCCCTGTGCGGGCGTCGACGAGTATGACGGCAAGGTTGGCAGTGGAGCCGCCCGTAATCATGTTGCGGGTGTATTGCTCGTGTCCCGGTGTGTCGGCAATGATGAATTTCCGTTTGTTGGTAGAGAAGTAGCGGTAGGCCACGTCGATGGTGATGCCTTGTTCGCGTTCGGCCTTCAGGCCATCACATAAGAGGGCATAGTCGATGTTGCCTTCGCCTGCGTTGCCCACCCGCTTGGAGTCGCGTTCGAGCGCCGAAAGCTGGTCTTCATAAAGTTTTTTCGAGTCGAAGAGCAGGCGTCCAATGAGGGTTGACTTGCCGTCGTCTACGGAGCCGGCCGTGAGCAGGCGGAGCAGATCTTTCTTTTCGTCCTGGTCGAGATATTCTTCAATGGAAAGTTTTCGTCCGTCATTTTCGTCGGACGCGGTATAGGAGTTGTCGGTATAATTTGCCATGTTCTTATATGGTATATGCTGCTGCAAAGATAATGCAAAAGGGTGAGGGAGCGAAGCAAACCGGCTGGTTTTTCCGCTTTGGCACGCTGCTTATTCCTGTTTTTGTGGAAAGCGGGGATGAACAATGTCGAAATGTATGAGAAACAGGTATTTTTGTCGTTCCGACAGGTGCAGGAACTGTTTCTGCCGCTTTTTAACATAGTTTGCTTTTGGCCGGAAAATGTTGTATCTTTGTAACAGCGGAGCGGGACTTTCCATGAGGAAGCTCCGCTTTTTCAATGTTTTTCAGGCCTTTTTCGTGAGAAAAACGCCGTATTTCCACTCTTAATTCCCCGTATTGGAATATAAATTCCAAGTATTCGAGTTGAAATTTCGATACGGACTTTTTCTTCCGCACTATTTGTAACCTATATTTTAACATGCCGGAGTGTTACGGAAGGTTAAATATGTTAAAGTGAAAAAGGGTGGTTGGATGCAGGAAAAGGAGCTGCGGGTGCCTTGAAGAGGTCTACTGGAAGTTGGTGGCAGGAAATGCCGCTGCCGTCCGGCTAGGTGGGGGCTTCCTTAAAAATACCGGTTGGCGCCTTTGGGGAATGTAAAAACAAAAAAGTTTGTTTCGCCTCTTCGTCCTTTTGGCTTATCTTTGCAACCATGAAACTTTTAATAGGACTTCTTTGCCTTCTTTCACGTCTGCCGCTGGGAATGCTCTACCGGCTTTCGGATGTTTGCTATCCGCTGGTCTACTATGTGGCGCGTTACCGTCGTGGTGTAGTGCGGCGGAATCTTGATAATTCATTTCCCGAATTGACGGCCGGGGAACGGCGGAAAATAGAAAAACGCTTCTACCGGTGGTTTTGCGACTATGTGGTGGAAACCCTTAAACTCATCACCATCCGTCCTGAGGAGATGCGCCGCCGCATGAGCGTTGAGGGGACGGAAGAGGTGGAGTTGGCTTTGAAAACTCATCCTTTCGTGTTTATTTACTTGGGGCATTACTGCAATTGGGAATGGATTTCATCGCTGCCGTTGTGGATGAAGGAGAAGACAACGCATTGTGCGCAGCTTTACCGTCCGCTGCGCAACAGGCACTTCGACGGGCTGTTCTTTAAGTTGCGTACGCGTTTCGGGGCTGAAAACATCTCGAAGTATGAGTCGCTGCGCCACATACTGCGTCTCAAACGCGAAGGCCGTCCTACCGTTGTGGGGTTCATTGCCGATCAGACGCCCGGCGGCAACAGCATACATGACTGGGTAGACTTTCTGCATCAGGACACACCGGTGTTCACCGGCACGGAACGTATCGCCAAAAAGGTGGATGCGGCTATATTTCTGGCTGACGTGGAGCGTACCGCGCGCGGATACTATCATCTGCGTTTGCGGCATATCACCGACAACGTCAGGGAATATAAGGATTATCGCCTGACAGACCTTTACATGGAAGAACTTGAAAAGATGATACATCGTCAGCCCCATCTTTGGCTTTGGAGCCATCGCAGGTGGAAGCACCGTCGGACGGTGGCGCCTGATGACAACGGCGGCTTGGCGGATTGAACCTATACCGGTGTCCCCAATGCGAAAGCATCGGGGATTTTTCATATATTGAAAAGAGGCTTAAGAAGATTATTGGAGAAAGAAATATATTCGGCTGTGTTTTCGGGAGGAGTGCTGCGGTCTTCGCTCATATAGGTTTGTGTGATTTCAGGACATAAAAAAAGGGATACCGCTGTACCCCAATCTTGTTAACCTTAAATCTAATACTATGAAAAACACAATGCAAAGGTACGATTATTTTTGTTTCCTGCAAGAAAATAATCTCTAAATGTACTTTAATGTTTGTTTTTTAACAAATCAACTGTCGTATTTGCTATTTTAGCTTGGCAAAATAAGCATGACGTTGCACCTGTCTGTGATATCATCGCACAGATAAAATCTCTTGTAATTAGATTCATACTAGAAATAAACCACGGGGATGGCACTATAAAGCCATCCCCGTGGGAAATCCTTATTGAAGAATAAAGTTAACTCGTTCTTCTGATAACTATAAGAACATAGGTCATTCCTCGTAAGCCGCTGCTTCGGCTTGGCGCACAATAGCTTCCCGGCGTTCGCGTTCGGCACGCAACTCACCTTCGCTGGCTGGGCTTTCGTGCTCTTTGCGTCGCTGCCGCGGTCCGCAGGCTTCTTTCCCGTTGCCTTTTTCATCTGGAGCAAAGTAGTCCCCTGATGCTAAAACTTCTCTCTGAGGTGTCGCCGTAGATGTTTCTTTTTTGTCATCCTGTTGGCTGCCGTCTCCGGCATGCTTGTTCGGCGCCCGTTTGGCCCGTGTGCCTCTTGAGGCTCGCTGGCGCTGTGACAACCTGTCTTCGTCGTATGCGTCCGACGAAGATTTTTTTTGAGATTTTTCTGTAATCTCTTCTGATGTGGCTGGCTTTGCCGGTCGTAAGTCTTGCTCTTGTGGCATTACGGCAGGTGTGCTGGGTGAAGCGGTGGGCTGGTTCTTTGCCGTATTGTCCGTCTTATGGTTCCTGCCCTGTTTTTTTTGAACAGTGGGGGCAGTTCTGGCATCGGGCGTGGTGGCTTCTTCGGCAGGCAGATTGATTTTCGGCGCTTTGAGTTGTTGGGAAATGGGTTTCTGCTTTTTCAAATCCTGTTGCGGCGAAGGGGCAGGGCGTTGCGGCGCCCGTTTGGCTGAACGGGCAGCTGCGGAACGCGCCTCCCTACTGCGTGTGGAGGCTGTTATGGCCTGTTTTTCCGTCAGCTCGGCTTCTATTTCCTCAATCTTCGGAAGGGCGCATATTTCAGGAGCTTCCATGGCCGTGCGCTTTTCCTTGGCCTTGAAGATGCTTTCCAGAAAACGCGGCTCGCGGCGCAGTTTGGTCAGTGCGGCTTTGGCTGCCATTTGCTGGCTTTCTTTTTTTGTATGTCCTTTACCTTCTCCGGCCTTCAAGCCTTCTATGAGTATTATGCTGCCGAATATTATCTCACCCGGCTCTTTTCCGGCAGTCTGGTCCATTTGGAATTCCGACTGTATGCGGTTCTTTTGTGTCCACTCCAGGAGTTTGCTCTTGAAGTTGACTTCTTTTTGGGCTACGCCGTCGAGGTCGAGCAGGCGGCCTACGATGCGTTTCTTTATGAACCATTTGCAGTGGTTGTAGCCGCGGTCGAGATAAATGGCGCCAACGAGGGCTTCGAAGGCATTGCCACCTATATTATTATTGTGTGAGCCGGGTTGTGTGTTGGCCTTGATGAGGCGGTCGAGCCCTATTTCGGCTGCGAGCCGGTTGAGGGATGTTCGCTGCACTATCTTGCTGCGTGTGCTGGTGAGGAATCCTTCCCGCTTGCGTTCGTAGCGGTGGAATACGATGTCGCTTACTATGGCCTCGAGGATGGCATCGCCGAGGAATTCCAGCCGTTCGTTGTTGAGCGGTCGCCCTTTCTGGGAGCGGTAGGCCTGCGACTTGTGTGCCAGAGCTATACGGTATATTTCGAGGTTGTGGGGGTAGAATCCGAGGATGCCGTGCAGGGCCGAGAGGAGGTCTTTGTCCTTTCGGAAGGAGTATTTTACCCTGTCGATGAGATTAATGATCATAGTGGGCAGGTGTATAGATTAAGAGCTAAAAGTGAAAGTAGGGGTAAGTGGCGTGTGTGGCACACTTCCACCGGCTGGTATCATTGGGATGCCGGTATGAGGCGGTTTTTCGGCGATAGGGGTTGTGTCGCCTGGCCGTCGGACTACTTTTAGCTTTTAGCTCTTAACTCTTTGTGGGTTGTCTGCTTATTCTTCGTACTTCTTTACGATGCAGCAGGCGTTGTGTCCGCCGAATCCGAAGGTGTTGCTCAGTGCGGCGCGTACGGGGCGTTTCTGTGCTTCGTTGAAGGTGAAGTTGAGGTTATAGTCGATGTTTTCGTCGTTGTCGCCTTCTTCGTGGTTGATGGTGGGGGGGATGATGTCTTCCTTGACGGAGAGGCAGCATACCATGGCTTCAACGGCTCCGGCTGCTCCGAGGAGGTGGCCTGTCATGGACTTGGTTGAGCTGATGTTGAGTTTGTAGGCGTGTTCTCCGAAGAGTTTGGTGATGGCCTTTACTTCTGAGACGTCGCCCACGGGGGTGGAGGTGCCGTGTACGTTGATGTAGTCGATGTCTTCAGGCTTCATGCCGGCGTCTTCAAGCGCGCTGCTCATTACGAGGTGTGCGCCGAGTCCTTCGGGGTGGCTGGCTGTGATGTGGTGTGCGTCGGCAGACATGCCTACGCCGGCTACTTCGCAGTAGATTTTCGCTCCGCGTGCTTTGGCGTGCTCCAGTTCTTCGAGGATGAGACAGGCGGCTCCTTCGCCCATGACGAATCCGTCGCGGCTGGCGCTGAAGGGGCGTGAGGCGCGTGTGGGGTCGTCGTTGCGTGTGGAGAGGGCGTGCATGGCGGTGAATCCGCCTACGCCGGCCGGCCAGATGGCAGCTTCAGCTCCGCCCGTTACGATGGCGTTGGCTTTGCCCAGACGGATGAGATTGAAGGCGTCGGCAAAGGCGTTGGTAGAGGAGGCGCATGCCGAGGTGGTGGTGAAGTTGGGTCCGTGAAAACCGTACATGATGGAGATTTGTCCGGAGGCGATGTCGGCAATCATTTTGGGAATGAAGAAGGGGTTGTATTTGGGACCCATCTCTGCGCCGTTGACGGCGTAGTTGCCTGCTTCTTCCTCGAAGGTGTGGATGCCGCCGATGCCTACGCCTAGAATGACGCCGATGCGGTTTTTATCCACGGCTTCGAGGTTCATTCCGCTGTCCTTGACGGCTTCCATGGCGGCTACGAGGGCGTATTGCTCATAGAGGTCCATTTTGCGGGCTTCTTTGCGGTCGATGTAGTCGGCGGCTTTGAAACCTTTCACTTCGCAGGCGAATTGGGTTTTGAACTTAGAAGCGTCGAAATGTGTGATGGGGCCGGCGCCGCTGACGCCTTTCTTGAGGTTTTCCCAAGTTTCGGCAACGGTGTTGCCGACGGGGGTTAAAGCTCCGAGGCCGGTAACGACCACTCTTTTTAATTCCATATTTCGTGTGGTTTAATTATGAAACGAACGGGAGATTACGCATTTTGAGGTTACACGCTATCTTCTGTCCGGCAGGTCCGGCAGTTTGCAAAGATCAACGTATAACCTCAAAACTTCAGAATCTTTTCATTTGCCGCGCGGGCAAAGCGAGGGTTCTGTTTATTTTACGTTTGCCTCGATGTAGGCAACAGCATCACCTACGGTAGAGATTTTCTCTGCCTGATCATCGGGGATAGTGATTTTGAACTCTTTTTCGAATTCCATGATAAGTTCTACAGTGTCGAGAGAGTCGGCACCGAGGTCGTTGGCGAAGCTTGCTTCGTTCTTTACTTCAGCTTCGTCTACGCTCAGCTTGTCTACGATGATAGCTTTTACTTTTTCTGCAATATCAGACATGGTTTTTCTTTTTTATGAATTAATAAATCGGTTTTCTGTCTTTCTTTCAGGTTGCAAAAATAGGTTTTATTCTTTATATAACAAAGCATTTTAAGGAAAAAACATCTATTTTATGCACAAAGGGCGCTGTTTTGGGCATAAAAAGGGGGCGCAGGAGACGGTTCTCCTGATTTGAGGTACTGGGAAGTCTTTTTGACTTTAACATATTTAACCTTCCGTAACACTCCGTAGTGTTAAAACGTAGGTTGTAAGTGAGGAAACGGAAAAAGTCCGTATCGGAATTTTAACTCGAATACTTGGAATTTAAATTGCAATACTTGGATTTTAGAGTGAAAATACGGCGTTTCCTTCATGAAAAAGGCCTGAAAAACACTGAAAAAGCGGGACTTTCCATGGAGAAGTCCCGCTTGGCTGTTACAAAGATAATATAAATTACGCCCAAAAGCAAGAAATGTTAAAACGCACGGGGACAGTTTTCACCGTCCTCTTCAGTTTTGGTCGTAAGCATGTTTGGGGTAGTCGGTGGTGTAGTGCAGGCCACGGCTTTCCTTGCGCTCTATGGCCTGACGCGTTATGAGATAGCCCACATTTATCATGTTGCGCAATTCGCAAATGTCTTTCGTAGCCTTCACGCGTTTGAAGAGTTCCTCTGTTTCCTCGTAAAGGAGGTCAAGGCGCGTCCAGGCCCGCTTGAGGCGCAGGTCGCTTCTCACAATGCCTACGTAGGACGACATGATTTGTCCCACTTCGCGCACATCCTGTGCAATGAGCACTTTCTCCTCGTTCGAGAGCGTCCCCTCGTCGTTCCATTCGGGCACATCCTCATTGAAGGCATATTCCGCTATATGTTCCAAGGAATGGCGGGCTGCCGCTTCGGCATATACCACGGCCTCGATGAGCGAATTGCTGGCCAGCCGGTTGCCGCCGTGCAGTCCGGTGCGCGAACACTCGCCAATGGCGTAAAGGCGGCGTATGCTTGAGCAGGCGTTGAGGTCCACGGCTATGCCGCCGCACAGATAGTGGGCGCAGGGAGCCACGGGAATGTACTGCCGGGTGATGTCTATGCCCATCGAGAGACATTTGGCGTAGATGTTGGGGAAATGCCGCTTTGTCTCCTCAGGGTCTTTGTGCGTCACGTCAAGGCATACGTGGTCCAGGCCGTGTTTCTTCATCTCCTTGTCGATGGCACGCGCCACGATGTCGCGCGGAGCCAGCGAGAGGCGCTTGTCATACTTCTGCATAAACTCTTCGCCGTTGGGCAGGCGCAGGATGCCGCCATAGCCGCGCATGGCCTCGGTGATGAGATAGGCAGGGTGAGTTTCGCCATGATGATGGAGAGCCGTTGGATGGAACTGTATGAATTCCATATCCCTCACCGTAGCTTTGGCACGGTAGGCCATGGCTATGCCGTCGCCGGTGGCAATGTCGGGATTGGTGGTCGAGGCATACACGGCACCGCATCCTCCGGTGGCCAGTACGGTGACACGTGAAAGTATGGTGTCGATCTTCTTCGTGTCAGGGTCGATCACGTAGGCGCCGTAACACTCTATGTCCGGCGTGCGCCGTGTCACTTCTATGCCCAGGTGGTGCTGCGTGATGATTTCAACGGCAAAATGATTCTCCAGAAGCGTAATGCCGGGACACTGCCTCACGGCCTCGATGAGTCCGCGCTGTATTTCATATCCCGTGTCGTCAGCGTGGTGCAGTATGCGGAATTCGGAATGGCCGCCTTCACGGTGCAGATCAAACGAGCCGTCGGCACACTTGTCGAAGTTCACCCCCCACTGCAACAGGCGGCGGATGCCGTCGGGAGCATTCCTCACCACCTGCTCTACGGCGCTCGAATTACTGATATAGTCGCCGGCCACTATCGTATCCCTGATATGCTTCTCAAAATCATCCACCTTCAAATCAGTTACCGACGCAATGCCTCCCTGAGCCTTGGCGGTGTTAGCCTCCTCCACGGTGGTCTTGCACACAAGAGCCACCTTACCTTTACCGGCCGCAGCCACCTGCAGGGCATAACTCATGCCGGCCACGCCCGAACCGATTACCAAGAAATCGAATTTACGTATCATTTTAATATTTTGCTAGTTTGGGCGCGAAGTTACGCAAGTTTTTCGATAAAATAAGGTTTGTTAGTGATAAAAGGTTTACCTTTGCGGCTGAAAACGGTAAGGTATTCCGATGAACATAACCCTGAAAAACAGGAAGTAGTGACATCCGCAACCAACCATTGGCCGAAAAAACATCCGCTGCCTTCCGATTTTTCCCGAAACCGTCAGAACACAATATCAATTAATCATCATAATCAATGAACAAGTTCAAATCATTACTGCTGTTGCTGGTAGCCCTGCTCGTGTTGCCGGCAATGGCACAGCAGCTTCCGCAGCTGCCAATGGACAAGGCTGTCAGATACGGCAAGCTCCCCAACGGGTTGACTTATTACATCCGCCACAACGCCCTGCCTGAAAACCGCGCCAACTTTTACATCGCACAAAAAGTAGGTTCGGTACAGGAAGAAGACAACCAACGCGGTTTGGCACACTTCCTCGAGCACATGTGTTTCAACGGCACCGACAACTTCCCCGATGACAGACTCCTGAAATATTGCGAGGGCATCGGCGTAAAGTTCGGCCTCAACCTCAACGCCTACACCTCGACGGACGAAACGGTATACAACATCGATGATGTGCCCGTAACGGAAAATAACGTAGACTCCTGCCTGCTCATCCTCCGCGACTGGGCCGACGGACTCACACTCGCCACCAAGGAAATAGACAAGGAGCGCGGCGTTATACATGAGGAATGGCGCATGCGCAGCAGTGCCTCAAGCCGCATCTTCGAGCGCAACCTGCCCGCCCTCTACCCCGGCTCACGCTACGGCTACCGTTATCCCATCGGAACCATGGAGGTTATCGACAACTTCAAGCCGGAAGAACTACGCGCCTACTATGAAAAATGGTACCGCCCCGACTTGCAAGGCGTTATCGTAGTCGGCGACATTGACGTAGAGAAGGTGGAAGCCAAAATAAAAGCTCTCTTCTCGCCAATCGTAATGCCCGAAAATGCAGCCGCCTACGAACATTATCCCGTACCTGCCACCTCTGAACCTATCTATATCATAGACAAGGACAAGGAGCAGGCCCGTGCCATTATTCAAGTAATGTTCAAAGACGACCCGTTGCCAGAGGAATTGAAGAATACACCCATGTTCCTCGCAGCCAACTACATGAACAGCGTAGCCGCTTCGATTCTCAACGCCCGTCTGGGAGAAATTTCCCAAAAACCGGAATGTCCCTTCATCGGTGCCGGCGGTCAGGACGACAACTACATGATTTCAAAGACGATGGATGCCTTTACCGTGGGCATACTGCCAAAACCCGGTAAAGACGCAGAGGCTTTACAGGCTGTCATGGAAGAAATCGAACGCATCAACCGTTTCGGTTTCACGGCTACGGAGATTATCCGTGCCCGCGAAGAATTTCTGAGCGGCATGGAACGTATTTACGACAACCGCGAGAAGCAGAAAAACAGTTTCTACGTGCCGCAGTACGTGCGTCACTTCCTCGAAGGCGATCCTATACCCGACATCGAAACGGAATACAATACCTATAAGATGTTGGCCCCCAACATTCCTGCTGAAGCCATTTCGGCCGTATTCAAAGAGTACACGGCCTCAACCGACACCAACTTTGTGTGTCTGGCTATGTATCCGGAAAAAGAAGATGTAGCCGTTCCCACCGTGGAGCAGTTCAAAAATGCCGTAGCTGCCGCCAAAGCCGCGCAGCTTGAGGCTTACGTGGACAATGTCAAGGATGAGCCTCTCGTACCGCAATTGCCAAAAGCCGTAAAAATAAAGAAAGAAAACGCGGCAGACTTCGGCTACACTTGCTGGACATTGGGCAACGGCGCCCGTGTATTCTTCAAGAAAACGGATTATAACGATGCTGAAATCCTCTTCTCTGCAACGAGTTTCGGCGGCCAAAGTCTTATTCCCGCCAAGGAACACATCAACGCATCCTTATTGGAAAACGTTATCGGTTCGACCGGTTTGGGCAACTTCACCTCAACGGAACTCGAGAAAAAGCTTGCCGGCAAACAGGCCAGCGTGAAAGTTTCCCTTGGAGAGATTACCGACAACCTCAGCGGCAGCTCAACTCCCAAAGACCTTCGCACGCTTTTCGAACTGATATATCTGCGTTTCCAGAAACCGGCCAACGATGTTGACGGTTACAACAACACGATAGCTTATCTCAAGACGGCACTTGAAAACGCCGACAAGCAACCCATGACGGCGTTCAGCGACTCCATCAGCGCTACAATCTTCGGTCACAACCCGCTTAAGAAACGCCTCCACGTAGAGGATTTGGCACAGGCCAACTACGAAACCATCAGGCAACTCTATTCCGAGCGTTTCCAGTCGGCAGGCGACTTCGACTTCTTCTTCACCGGCGCCATCGACATTGATTCGCTCCGTGCCTTCACCGAGCAGTACATCGCACCCCTGCCCGGGCTGAAGAAGCGCGAGTCATACAAAGACCGTAAGCTATATCCCGTGGAAGGCTCTGTAAACAACCACTTCAAGCGCAGTATGGAGACGCCTCAGGCCATACTCATACAGGTATGGAACGGCGACTTGAAATATAACATGAAGAATGCCGTTGTGCTCAACGCCCTTGGCGAAATTCTCACACAGCGCTACCTCAAGAGCATCCGCGAGGACGCCGGCGCGGCCTATAGTGTCGGAGCTTCCGGCGGCGCTGAGTTTGGTGTACGCGACATGTATATGCTCCAGATATACTGCCCCTTCAAACCGGCTCTGCGCGACTCCGTACTGCTGCTTATGCAGGAGGCAATTGATGATATTGCGAAAAACGGAGTGACTTCTGAGGAGCTTGACAAGGTCAAGAAATTCGAAATCAAGAATTATGCCGACAATCAGCGCAAGAACAGCTATTGGCAAGGCCTTATCTCAACAAAAGTACGCTGGAGCAAAGACGAGCAGACCGGCTATGAAGACACGGTCAACGGTATTTCATCGGACGATATCAGACAATTTGTCAACGGCGTTATGCTGAAGCAGAAAAACTGCATTACCGTGAGCATGCTTCCTACTGATATGAGCGAAAAATAGAATACATGCAAAGCGGCATTGTCTGCCTTGTCACTTACGGGCGGCTTCCATATTCTCAGGAAGTCGCCCGTCTTTTTTACCATATCTGACGGTATACTTTCCGGAAAATAGGAATGGAACATTCAAAGGCAGGCGGAAAGCCGATGGTCCGTTGTGCATGGTGGAATCCGATATTTTCAGTATTAAAAAAGCCGGATGACCTCAACAAGCAGGTCATCCGGCAAATGTCAGGCGTATCTTCCGCCTTGTGCTGATTACTTCAAATTAGGATTGATTTCGCCCCACTTTGAAATTTCGGGCACAATGCCCAAAGTCACGAGCTCATCGCGCATTTTGCAGAGATGTGTGTAGCTGGCGTCGAGTTTGGCTATTTCCTCCGGCGTGCCTTCGGGCATCGTGTAGTGACAACCTGTTTCGTCGAGAACAGTGTTCATAGCCATCATGATGTGGTTGTACTTTTCGTTGTTAACGAAAGTGCCGGCAGGGAAACGGAACTTCTCTCCACCCATCACCGAGCGGATCATTTCCACCGAGAGGTAAGAGGGGCTCTGGAAAGAAGAGCGGCGGCGCAGTTCGATGATTTTGGCACCACCCTGGGTCACATCCTTTTTCATCTGTTCCCATTCAGCTTCAGGAAACTCTTCCGTGCCGATGATGTCCGTCAGATTACGGCCGGCCACTTTCACGGCGCTGCCGAACACTGCCATCTGCTCTCCGTGACCGCCATAAGTGGCGCAACCGGTAATTTCCGTCTGCATCACACCGAACTTCTTGGCCAGTGCGCTCTGAAGGCGTGTGGTGTCGAGAGCTGCGAGTGTGGTCACCTGTGAAGGTTTCAGGCCGGAGTGGAGCAATGTTACCAGACCGGTCAGATCGGCAGGATTAAAGATGATGACAACGTGCTTCACATCAGGGCAGTAGGTCTTGATGTCCTTGCCGAGCTGTTCGGCAATCTCGCAGTTGCCCTTGAGCAGGTCTTCACGCGTCATACCTTCCTTACGCGGAGCGCCACCGGAAGAGATGATGTATTTGGCGTTGGTAAAAGCCTCCTTGATGTCGGTTGTAGCCACAATGTTCACATTGTCGAAGCCGCTCTGACGCATTTCCTCAGCCACACCTTCGGCCGAGAAAACATCGTAAAGGCAAATGTTGTTTGTCAGCCCCATCATCAAGGCCGTTTGCACCATGTTGCTGCCAATCATGCCGGCAGCGCCAACAATCACAAGTTTGTCATTTGTTAAGAATGCCATAGTCTAAATAAAAATATGATATAAAACTTTAATGATAATCGTTATCCGCAATTGCGCCCGCGCCGAAAGCCCCTTTTTTCACCGGAAACATAGGAGCCGCAAGACAAGCTACAGGCAGACGTCCGAAAACTTTTCTTTGCAAATTTACAAAAAACCTTTTTCTCCGTGTCATCGCGCCATCGCTTTTTTCTATTAATAAATCTTTAAAATTACGCCTGAAGACAGCGGCCCTCTTTCCTGTTTCCCCACCGGCAGACACAGCTCTACCATCGATGCGTGTCCGATACCGTACAGCCTGTTTTTAACACTATTTGCTTTCGGCCGTAAAATGTTGTATCTTTGTAACAGCGGAGCGGGGCTTTCCAATGGGAAGTCCCGCTTTTTCAGTGTTTTTCAGACGTTTTCGAGCCATTTGTCATCGTATTTTCACTAGAAAATCCCCGTATTGCAATTTAAATTCCAAGTATTCGAGTTAAAATTCCGATACGGACTTTTTCAACACGACTGCTTCAAACCTATGTTTTAACACTTTGGAGTGTTACGGAAAGTTAAATATGTTAAAGTGCAGAGCGCTGTTTCCCGCAGTATTCCGCTATAGGTGGAAGGGCCTGAGAGAGGTTTGCGGGCGTTCCTGCGATGTTACGGCGCAGGGCTTTCCGGCCAGCCTACGGTGGGAGAGAGAGGTAAGCTGTAGTTCGCTGAAAACGACAACCGGCCTATGCTCACGCACGGGCCGGTTGGTTCTAGATCTAAAAAATGAGATAAAAAACTTTTTTACGTTAGTCGTCTGTTTCTAGTTATTGTGTTGATTAATGAAGGTAAAATCCTTTATGGTTGGCCCCGTCGGGCCGGTTGTGCGGGGTATGAGACTGCCTGAGGACGTTTAGGGTTGTGGCGGATTTCCTGTCAGCCCTGAAAAGTGTGAGGTGAGAACTTGAAAGCTTTTGTTTTCTCCTCACCCGAAAGCAAGTACCTGATCACTTATTAATCCTTATCCTATATTTTATTACGCTTTGTGTAAGCTTCAAGTTCTCAAGTGCAAAGTTATGTATTTGTTTCCGAAATAAAAAGGGTGGATGTGGCGTGTGGGGCTATTTCTCGACCAATGCAGGGTTTTCCCATACTTATATGAACTTTTTGTCGACTTATTCAGCCGGTCCGCAGCCCGTAAAGTGCATCTCCTTGCGGGCCTGTTCCTGCGGCAGAGTGAAATAGGTGCAGACAGCGTGCGAGCAGCACTTGCCTGAAGCATCGTATAACTCGGCCTCAATGATGGCCAGGTTGCGGCGCATCTCCTTGAGCCGGGCGCGGAGCGTGAGGGCTTCGCCGTCGGTATGTACGGCGTGAAGGAAGCGCGTTTCCATTTTCGATGTTACGCCTGCCGTCTGTAGTTTGCGCATCACCACCCAGCCGCATATTTCGTCAAGCAGGACACTCTGTATGCCACCGTGGAGCGTGTTGAGCCAGCCTTGATATTCGGGCTTCGGTTGCCAGTGACTCACGATATCGTCACCGTCTTCATAAAATGTCATCTTCACGCCGAAAGGATTGTCGGGCGCGCAGCCGAAGCAGTTATAGCCCTCCAGATGGAGGAAGGGATTGTTGATTTTTTCCATGTTTTGTTGTTTTGGGGGTTGGAGAGGATTTTTATGGAACACGTTTTTGTCAGCCCTCATACCATTCGCCGCCATCGTCATCGTCGGTTTCGCTTCCGTTGCCCTTGTCCTCTTCCATGTCCTTGAGTTGCTCGGGTGTATATTCGTCTTCGTAATGTTGCTCCACAGGTCCGTCCTGCATGTCGAGCGGCAATTGCGGATTGATTTTCAGCGGTGCGAACGTTTTGTCATAAAACGCTTTGTAATCGTCAAAGCTATAGGTCGTTCCGAGAAGTTCCAGATTGGGGGCCGATATGAGTACGATGCGCGCCCGGCGCAGTTTTTCTTTCATTCCGGGAGCGTTGTAAAGCTGTTGGGCATAGGCGTGCGCCTCGTCGTAGGAGTTAAAGCCCGCTATGCGGAACTGTGTGATTTCAGGGTCGCGTTGTTGCGTGATGTCAAAGTTGCGCACCATAAAGCCGGTGAAGTTGAAATGCGCCAGGTCATAGAGCATTTGTCCGTCGTTGAGTGAGTCGGTGGGATAGGCCACAATGCACACGAAGGGCAGGTCGCGATCGGTCAGAAGGGCTTTGGCCCGTCCGGTGGAGTCGACGGCGGCATTGGCCGCATTGCTGCGTCGGGTCCACAAAGCTCCTACGTCAAAACCGCCGGTGCCTAGGCTGCGGCCGCTTTCCAAGCCTTTTACCATCATGCCGGCCGGTTCGCTGACTTCACTTTCAGGATAACGTTTCACCAGTTCGCGCAGTTCTTCGGCTATTTCGGCCGCTTCCGCACGACCTATGCGGTTCAGGGCGTGTACGAAGATGAATTTCGGACGGTTGGAGCCGAGAGGGAACTTCTCCGATGAACGGGCGAAGTTGGCATCGACAGTGGCAGTGTCGTGCCGGCGGTAGGCTTCGTAGGTGGCAGTATAGAGCGAGTCTTCTATCTCTTTTCCGAAGCGGGCATTGTGCTCAAAATCGGGCGCAGTGATGAGCCTTGTGGTATCATTGTCGGGATAATCGGCGGCTAGCAGTTGCCTGAACTCTTCGGCGCGTTGAGGCTTCTGCCAGCGCGAATAAAGCAGGAATAGCTGGTAATATACGTCTGCCATTCGCTCAAAAGCGGGATATTGCTCGTAGAGGCGCGTCAGGGTGCGGGCGGCCAGCGGGAAGTCTTCGAGTTTGTCTTTCTCTATAAGGCCGGCATTGTAGAGGCCATCGGCGATGATGGCATCGCTTGCGGCTTTTTGTTCGGCAGTGAAAGGGATCTGTTTTAGGTAATATTCGCGGCGGTGCGGATCGTTTGCGGCCGAATCGGGTAAGGCCTCTGCACTTTCCTTTTGACGTTCGCCCAATGCTGCCAGAGAATCTTCTGCCGCCGTCAGGGAATCTTCTGCGGCATAGTCGTATTCTTCGTTGTCTGCTACTGCCAGAACTGTCCGGTTCGAACGCCGCCAGTTATCTTCGTTTTTGCGCCGGCCCCACAACTTCTGGAAATCCTGCTTGCCTTGGTTTACCACCATCTGGTTGTAGAAATACCACGACTTGTCCTGCTTGCCCTGTTGGGTCTGGTTATTGCCCTGTTGGGCAGACGTATTGGAATTATTGTTTCTGTTGTCCTGCATCCGTGCATCGGCCAGTGAGTCTTTCCGTGCACGGCGTTCCGCTTCTTCTTTTTGTTTCAGGGTTTCAATTATGCGGTCTATGGCTGCATTCCGGTCGGTTTCGCTCATGCGTGAAAGAGTTTGCAGACTGTCTTGCAGGTATACAGCCGAGGTGAAAGGCACCAGTTCGTCAAGCACTTTGGAGCGTCGTGTTATCTCCTCGTATTCTTGGTGTGTCCTGTCTATGAGTCCAATGGCCTCGCCGTAGCAACCTTGTGCCAGGTCGTAGCGCCCTGTTTCCCAGTAAAGTTCCCCGAGACGTAACAAGAGTACGCCTTTTTCTATGCCGTTGCGTGCGCTTTTGTTTCTGCCGTTCTCATAAGCTCCGATAGCTTGTACCGTGTCTTTTTGCACCAGGTAGATATTGCCCATGGCGTAGAATATCTGGTCGAGGTATTCTTTGTTGTTGGCTGACCGGGCCATTTTTCTCAGACGGCTTACCATTTTTTTTGACGTTCCCTTGCCTGAAAACACTTCGGTTTGTTTGATGCGGGCGTTGAAGGCCAATTCGTATGCCGGGTTTTGGCGCAGACATTTGGCAAAGGCTTTGTAGGCCTCTGCGTTGTGTCCGAGCATGTGTTCCACTTGTCCTAGAAGAAAGTAGAGACGTGCGCGCTGCGCTTTACGTCTTTCGTGTTTTGCCGCGCGTTGCAGGTAGGGCAGGGCCTGCTGGAATTGTTCTTGCCGTAACAGTAAATCAGCCGTGGTTGTATTGCGGTCATGGGCCAGACGGTGCGGTATGGAGTCGCGGTTGAGTTTTGCCAATGCGTCTTCTGCGTCATAGTACCAGGTTAACTGCGCGTAGCTTCGGGCCAGCCATATGCGGGCTTCAGCTACGACTTGCGGCTCTACGGCGTAGTGGCGTGTGATGTAGGAGAAGGTGGAGGCCGCTTCAAGAAATTCTCCTTTTTGGAATTGTGCTTTCCCCATGAGCAGCCAGGCGTTTTTCAGGAACGGATTGAATTCCTGTCGTTTGAGATAAGCTTTCATCTTGGGCGACTGCCGTTTCCCGGCTGTTACGACCGGTTTGCGTTTGATGGAATGGAGCTGGATGGCTTTTTCGCATTTGGTGATGGCCGTTTCATAGTTGCTGCTGCCCAGTTCTCGCGATTTTTCATTGCCGGCCATGAAGAGCGGCAATATTTCCGTGTAGTTGTCTTTGTTGCCTTCCTCTTTGCTTAAATTACCTGCCTTAAAGGCTTCATGCCCGTTGTAGTAGACGTTGTAACGGGTCGTAAAGGAGTGCCAGAAACGTGTGCCCGCCGTGTTCTTTTTCGTAGAACAGGCGGAAAGCAGCAGGATGCCTGCGGCGCATAGCAGGGTGGTTATGAAAGAGGAATGCTTCACGGTGTTTCGGAAAGTGCCGTCCGTTGTATGAAGCGGACTGTGGAGCGGGGGTGCCTGTCATAGGCGGTTCCGCAATATTATTTTAGATTTTTTTCTCGGCTTGACTTAATCGATTGAGGAATAAACTTTTAGCGAATTATTTAAGGAATAGAGGTAACGATTTAGCAACCGTGAGAATTTCAGCCTTTTGCGTTGCTATGCTGTCAAATAACTCTTTCTTTTGCAAATATAATATCTTTTTCCGAAAGTACGAATTTTCGGCTGCAATTTTACAAAAATGCAGCCGAAAAGAAAATCTTCATTGTATCTTCCTAATATTTAGCGGAAAAATAAATTTTCCGACGTTAGTCAATATTTCGTTTATATTCTTGCCACTTACCGTTTCAGTATGTATTGAATTATTTAATAGAGAATGGCATAAAAGTTATTTCGTTTTCCTCCAGTCGGATTTTCGCTTCCACCACAGGTAATAACCAGTCAGAGGTAGTGTAGCGCCGATGAACGCGGCAAGGAAATAGAGTAGTTTCGTCCAGATGCCGCCCCAGGAACCGGTATGGAAAGCGTAGAACCACGCTCGGAGACGTTGCTGTCGGGGCATGTCTTCATAATGGGTAATGTCACCGAGACGGGCGCTACGCGGGTCGAACGTTATACGGTCGGTACGTCGTATTGTGGATTGCCGTGCGACCTGCGCTTCGGTTTGTGTCAGTACGATTGTTTTGTACACGGGATAATGTATGGTGAGTTGCGTGAGCATCTCGTCCCACACGGCATAATCGAATTTAGGTGCTTCAGTCTCGGTTCGTACTTCTCTAAGTTCCAGATCTGCGGTCCCCTTGCCAGTTCTTTCACGTCCATTGCGATTACCAGAATCGCTCTTTTGCATGGTGTTTTCTTGCACGGCAATGTTTTGTTGTCCGCCGCCAAAGAGCGCATAGGCTATCGTGCGATACCAACCGAACGACCACGTGAGACCTGTCAACGTCATGACCAGTAACAATAGGGTCGTGTAGAACCCCAACGAGGTGTGGCAGTCGTGCCAGAAACGGCGGCAACCGCCGGAAAAGGAAACTTTCAACCTGTTGAGCAACGCTTTGCGGTTACGGGGAATCCAAAGAATCAACCCGCTAACCAGAATCACTGCCAGACACATCGTTGAAACTCCGACGATGATTTTTCCGACAGATGTCTCTCCTTTCGATACCGGCGGATCGAGTAACCAGCGGTGGAGCTTGCGCATGGTGCCGAAGAAAGCAGAATTTTCGACCCAGCCGTTCACGTGACCTGTATAGGGATCAACGCTCAAGCGTTTGCGTCCCGTTTCGCGAAAGGCAACCATACAGGGTTCGTTGCGCTGACTGGAGAGTTGCAGCGAGGCCAGATGGAGCGAATCGGGCATCTGATCGCCGATGCGAGCCACAAGCTGCGATGGTGGAAGTGGCTGTACTTCGACGGGAGCTTCCGCATGGTAGAGTTTCGGGCGAAGCGCGCGGGTAATCTCTTCCTCGAAGACGAGCACGGCACCGGACAAACAGATGACGGTGACAATAAGTCCGAGTGGAACGGAGAGCCACAGGTGTATTTTGAAGATGAACTTTCTCATGAGTCGGGTATTTGGAACGGACAAGGAAACAGCCCCATAAATAGCGGGCTGTTTCCTTGTCTGCTGTATTTTTTACTTTTGGATGGCCAGCTTTCCTGCCGTGGCAACGGATTCAGCATCAATGACGAGCCCCTTGCTAGCGCGTCCCGTTACGGCATCGATTTTATAGAATGCAGGTTTGTCACCGCCGGTCACGGTCACGGCGATATACATGGAACCTTTTTCACCGTAAGGTTCGCCCCCGAAACCCGCCAAATCGGACGGCAACCCCGTAACAGGAACTATCTTTTTATTTTCGGCATCGAAGATCGCCAGTTCATTGACGACGGCTTCCGTGCCCTTCATCATTCCCTCCACGCCCTCGGAATAGAGCTGGAGCAGGAAATAGGCACCCGAAATGTGCCAGCAGCGGAAAATCGGATGCCGCGTGCCGATTTCCTCGAAGTTCACGTAGTAATCCGGGTCGAATTCCGTTGCACCCTTGCGGATGCGCACCACGCCCGAGGGCTTGGTTCCTGAGACCTTTTTCAGGTCGGCTGAAGAAGTAAAGGTACGGCCGTAGCCCGGCGAGAAGACATAGAGATCGCCGTTGTCAGCCGCCCAAATCGTTTGGTAGTACTGCGACCGCAGGCGACCGCAGGCGAAACCGATCCGATCGGTTGAGGCGATTACAGGTTGCTCGGTGAACGATTTTCCACTGTAGATGGCAACATAGGCACGGTCGGGATATTGCGTGGAGGGAATCATACCAGCCGTATAGGAGCCGCTGGCCGAACCGCCATCTGTTTTGGCAATCAGTTCTTGGTCGGTAACCTTGTCCGGCCACTGTGCTATACCGTAGAGGCTCATGCCCATCGGTATGACCGAGGTGTAGAGCTTGCCGTTGGCCTCTTCCAGACCCGCGAAGGTCACTTTCTCGCCGTTGCCGAGAAAGTTCTCCGCGTTGATCGATCCTTCGGTTTGCCCGCCCGTATTTTCATCGAGGTAGTTGAACAGAAGTGCTTGCGCGATATTACCCTCGGTATCCGTCGTCTTGGAGTTGCCGGTGGATACAGTCACCACCTTGTCACCCCATGTTCCGTATGAGGTGATGCGATTGAATTCGTAACTGTATTTCTCAATAGGTTTACCTGTTGCGTTGAGGTAATAGGATGCGCCAGTGCCGGCTCCACCCTTGTTATAAACCAGCGAGAATACATATTTCTGGTTCTTGAATAGCCAGTATGAGCCGCCAAGCACCTCGGTGCCCTTTCCTCGCACTGTAACTGTGCCTTTATCAAGCGACGGGGCGGTAATCAGATAGCTTGTGCCGTCATCCTTCGCCGCGATAACGTAGGAGGTTTCGGTGTCGGTACCCGGCAGCGTTGGCTCGGGCATGTCGATGTTTTCGCTGCACGAGGTCAGCAGGCCGGTCGTGCCGGCGCATAACAGGGCGAGGATGCCCCATCTGTAAAGATTTTTTTTCATGATTGGATTTTTTTATTTGTAATTTATAAATTAGTTGCCAAAATGAACACGTGCTTTGACGTAGAACGCGCGTCCCGCTTTCTGGAGGCTGAAATTGTCGTAGAGCCGTGCATTGGTCAGGTTGCGGCATTCCAATGAAATATTATAACGTCCGTTTTTGATGCTGTACAACAGCGAGAGATTGTGTGACAACTGGTCGGGCACGTAGGCTTTCGAGTCCTTGTTGCCGATATTCTCCCAGTTGAGCGGAAAGGCGTGTTGCCAGAATCCTTCATAGCCTACCGTGAGCGTATTTCCTTTGGCGAAGAGGTTGCGCCAATGAAAATTGGCATCGAAGTTGGCGAAGCGGTAAGGAATGTTCGGCATCCGTATCTTGTAGTGCATGTTCTCCTGCTGCGATGAACCCGTCCAGTTCCGCTCGTAGTCTCGAGTGTCGATACTGTTCCACGTGCCGCCGAGGTCGAACCTGCGGGCGAACGAATAGCGCAGCGACACGTTATAACCTTTGGTACGGACATGGCCATGGTTTTCGTAGATACCGTATTGTGTCGAGCCGTGCTTCCCCAGGCCGCGTTTGATGTAGTCTTTCGTATTGCGATAGATGAGACTGACATCTGCATAGAGGCCGTGGCTGCCGAAACGCCCGTTGTAACTGAAATTCATGTTGAAATTGTCACTCTTTTCAGGCTTAAGGTCGGCGCGCCCCGCTTCGAGATCCTCGTCGCCGAAGAGTTCGTCGGTCGTGGGTAGGCGAAACGCCCGCTCGTAGGAAAGCTTTGCCTGCAACTCTTTCAGAACGTAATAGGTTCCCGCCGCCCCGTAGCCCCATGCCGACACGCTTTTGCCCAACGACACGTAATCGCCCACGCCGTCGGTGCTGCGCGACACAGGCCCCCGGTTGTATTGCAGGTAATATTTGACGAATGCCGAGGCGTTCCACCGCTCGGATGGAATCACCCGATAGGAAAATCCGCCGATGTTCTTGCGCGTAATTTTAGGAATGGAAAAGTCTGTCAATACCGATGACGTTCCCACATGAGAACGGCTCATGCGTCGAAAATCGCTATATACATGATTGAACGTCAATGTATGAATGTCACTGATGCGGTACTTGAGCGTTAGCGTGGTGTTCCAGTTCGCATTTTTCGATTCGCTGTTCTGATAGAATTGCTCGCCGCGGCTGTCTTTTTCGTAATATTGGCCGTACCAATTATAATAGCGGGCGGCCGTATCGATGTTGTGTGTAATATTGTGGTTGTAATTGGCAGAGACAAGAAGGTCGAGTCTCGGGGTGAAGAGATCGTGTTTGACGTACTCCAGTGACGGGGAGAGCGAATGCCCTTTACGGTGCTTCTTGCCGAAAACAATCTCCTGATAGACACCCGTCTGGATTTCCTTGTAAAAATTCGACCAAGAGAATCCCAATACGAACCGATCCGCCCATTTCTTGCCGACAAGACCGAGTTTCCCCAACACGGCCTCGTTGTGAAACGCGTCATTAAAACGGCGAACGTGTTTCTTGTCATTCTTATCTACGGGAAATTTGTGGATCGTGCCATCGGGTTGTACCTCGAATTCGCGCACCCAGTTGTCGATGTAATAATTGTTGTCCGAGTAGTTCTGGAATGCCTCGATTGCGTACAAGAAGCCATCTTTGGTCGTTTGCCCGAAGCGAAGGTTCGAACGGTGGGTATTGAACGATCCGTAGGAGTAGGAGGCATCCGCATGCCAACTACGATGTCGTTTGTCTGTGACGATATTGACCACGCCGCCGATGGCATCGGTGCCGAAGCCCACAGGTACTACGCCCTTGTAAACCTCGATACGCTCGGCAAAACCCGCTGGGATGTTGTTCAGGTCGAAAGCTTGCCCGACTCCTTCCTGCGGCACACCGTCAATAAAAACTTTGACGTGTTTACCACTGAAACCGTCAAGCATCAACCGCATGTCGGAACCCACGCCACCCGATTCTCGGAGCTTCATGCCGGGCAGTAGCGAGAGTGCGTCACTTAGGCTTTTGGTCGTGTTCTGCAAGGCCTTGGTATCTATTGCCACCGCATTGAATGGTGATCGTTGCACTCGACTTACGCCGCTGGCATGAATGATGACCTCTTCAAGTTCCGTCGTTACCGGTTGTAGAACGACCACAAGTTTTTTCATACCATGGCTTCTTACCGTTATATTTTTCTTGACGGGTTCGTAGCCGAGAAGCGATACGGTCAGCGTGTGCGTTCCGATAGGAACCTTGAAGCGAAACCGCCCTTTGTCGTCTGTAAAACCTCCGTAATTTGTATTTTTCAGATAGACGTTAGCGAAAGAGACTGCCGTGCTATCTTTTTCCATTACTCTTCCTGAAAGCCATGTAAATATGCGCGAATCATGATGACCGGAATGCGGACGATGGGATTGAGCGGAAATCGGCTGAAGGCAGGCAGACAGCATGACCAGCCAAAGCCCCCATTTTTCTATTCTGTGTACATATTTCATTATGGAACATATTAATTTTCGGGTGCAAAGGTATGTCCATTGAAGATAGTAGTCAATCGCCATAAATAGGTATTTTTAATGGGCGGATACCTCGGAAGTCATATTTTTCAGGTAAAGAATAGCATTAATTTGTGATTTTCCCCAATTACCAAGGATTGTGAACGGAATTTTTATTGTTTTTCTGCGAGATAAAACGGTTATGGCCTCTTTCTTCTGCGATTGTATTGGTCGGTACATGTTCCGCCTTAACTTCTCGAACTGTTCCTTGAACCACTCGGCAATGGGTTTTCGGTCAATGGTAAGAACCTATTTCGTCCCGTCCGTGGGGTTTTAAATTACTTGAACTACAGCCTTTTCGGTCTTGAATTTCCTTCCGTGTTCCTCCGGGTAGAGTTCCCCTGCATACTCCAACGGCTTTCTCTTGACGAGCGTTGCGGTCTGCCCTTCGCAGAATCCGACAAGGTAACATAGGTTTTCGATACGGAGCATTTCACGGAAATAGGGAAACCATGCCGCCTTTGCGATTACCGTTTTCAGAAACGATATTTCCTCCTTGTGTCTTGTGTCCTTGTCGGCTATATCCACGGCTGTGGTCTGCCTGCATAATATGTATTCAGGCTTGCAGGGCTTCGATGGTTTCCTCGTGATCGGCTACCTCCCTATGCAGGGCAGTGTTCTCCCTTTCCAATGTCTTGATCTTGTTACTGCCGAAAAAAGAACCAATGCTCTCGGCGATGTTGCCGCCCCTTTCAGCTTCTCGGTCTGTATTTCTTTTTTTCGTCCGTCTTAGTTCCTCCCGTGCCGTTTCTTTTTGCTGTTGCAAGTCCACCACTTCCGCTTTGAGGTCGTCGGAGAGTTTCTGTATATCCCGATAATACTGCTGCGTGGACGTGTGGCGAGCCTTCGAGCCGTCTTGCCCCTTTGCAGCCCGTATTTCGCCATAGCTTCGGCATAGGTATCTTGGTAGGACTTCAATTTCAGCCGAGTCATAATATCGTCTGCGCACAGCCTCACGGTGTCGGTCGGCTTCTTGTGGTATCGCTTCTTCGTCTGCTCCTCCCGTTTCCTGCGCTTGCGCTCTCCCTTGACGATGGGGACGAATGTAACGTGTATGTGCGGAGTTTCCTCGTTCATGTGCAGGTGAGCCGCCACGATGTTCTCCTTTCTGAACGTGTCGGCGAAGCATTTCAGATTGTCGGCGCACCACTCGTCCAAACGCCCCTCTTTTTCTATCCGCTTCATGTCCTCGTGCGTTCCCGACACGTTGATGCGGATTGCCCGTACTTGGTTGCTTCCGATTTTGCGTGTCAGCACTACGAAACCCATATATTCATCCTTTCTTTTTGGGGCTTGTGAAACAATAGACTTGGCTATGCGGAATTACGCAAATCGCAGAAAAAAACACTTTAGCAAGAAAATTATACCTTTTACGGGAGTAACGAGGTGGTAACTGAACTCTTGCGCAATTTGGCTTCGAGATGGTATTTCGTTGGCTCTATCCCCCCCCATAGAAAAACAAAGCGTAACGAACGCTCTATCAGCTAATTCGTTACACTTTGCTCAAATTTACTTTTTCGCTATGTGTTTATTTTATGAATAAACGCCGGAAGACGTTTTTTATTATCCGGCTGGAAAAATAAAGGGCGATAGAAACAAGGATAATGCTTGCTCCTCCGGGTACGTTGGCAAAGTATGAAAGTGTCAGTCCGCCCAGGCAGCCGAGGTATCCGAAGAATGCTGAGAGGAAAATCATACCGCGGAATGTCTTGACAAACAGCGCCGCTGTCATTTGCGGTATTGAGAGGAGAGATATGACCATGACAATGCCCACCATGTGCAGGCAACTGACGATGGTCAGTGCGGTGAGTGTTGTCATGACCGTTTCGAAAGTCCGCACGGGTAAGCCTTGTGTGATGGCAAAGTCGCGGTCGTAGGCTATGGCTACGATAACCGGCAGGCAGCAGATGAAGAAAAGCGCCGTGCCCAATGTCAGTGCGCCTGTCATCAGCATGTCGGCTTTTGTGATGGAAAGCACGTCGCCGAACAAGTAAGACGGGAGGTCGGTCATGAATCCCGGTGTGAGATAGGCAAAGAGAATGCCGACGCTCATGCCCAGCGTCCAGAGCAGAGCTATGGCCGAGTCTTCGCGCACCCTCCGCTGACGGGTCAGAACTTCTATTCCCAGACCCGACAGTAGGGCGAATCCTGCCGCACCGGCCAAAGGGGAGAAACCGAAGTAGGCGCCTATACCCACACCGCCTAATGAGGCATGTGCCATGCCGCCGCCGACTATGACCATGCGGCGTGTTACAACATAAGTGCCCACCATAGCGCAGAGCATGCAGGCCAGAAAGCTGCCAATCAGGGCGTGTTGGAAAAAAGAGTAGGATAGAATCATGTTAGCAGACAAATGAAAATATAGGGAGCATGACTGTTTTACTGCGACCAGGTGACAGGTACGGCGGATCAGGGTAGGGGTTACATGCGCCGTTCGCCCACAATCATAAACACCTCGTCCTTCAGTTCGTCAGGCAATTCCACGCCGCGCAGTTGCAGTGAGCGCACCCATCCGGCCACTTCGTCGCTTCTCATGGTGTAGAGTATATCCTGAAACTGCTCCACTTCGGCGTTACTGTAGTCGTCGGAATGGCGGCCGCGGTAGTTGTCGAGTTCCTCGTCATCGTAATATTCTATTTTACGGCTGACGGCAGCCAGCAGACTGTCCTTTTCGCACGTTTCGTGTTGTCCGCAACAGCCGTCGGGACGTGTCTGACGCACGGCTGGCAGTTCGCGCTTGTGGCGGCGGTACCAAAGGAGGCGCACGGAACCGGCAGCAAGGGCCAGTGCGAAGAGCGCCAGAAGAGAGAGCAGGAGTATCGTCATTTTTTCTTCAGGTGGGTGAAAGTTAATGGGAAGACCGGTGCAGACTGTCTTGTGCTAAAGTGGATGGGTGCTTATTCTTCCAGGCGCTCAATGCAGGCACCGGTTTTCCTGAGGTCTTCCCAAAAGGCGGGATAAGATTTGCTCACCACCCCGGGGTCGGCTATGTTGATGCCCTTGTGCCGCAAGGCGCATGGGGCCAACGACATGGCCATGCGGTGGTCTTCGTAAGTGTTGAACACTATGCGCTGTGCTCCGTTGTCCGCGGCAGGAGAGTTGGCGGCCGCCATCCACATGGACTGCCCGTTGGCTTCGATGTCGTATCCCAGTTTGCAAAGTTCGGTCTGTAGGGCCGCTATGCGGTCGGTCTCTTTTATTTTAAGGCTGTGCAGGCCGGTGAAACGGAATGGCCGTCCCAGCAGGGCGTGAGTGACTACGAGTGTTTGCGCCAGGTCGGGAAAGGCTGTGAAATCCGTTTCCGTCGTTTCGGCCACGGCCGTTGGCGGTGTTTTGTATAAGTGTGCTCCCTGGTCGGTGAACCTGGTGCCCACTCCGAGCGGTTCGAAGAGTTGCCACACCATGCTGTCGCCTTGTACGCTGTCGCTCCTGAGGCCTGGCAGGAGAATTTCTGCTTCGGGGTCGGCGGTGAGTGCCATCATTTCATACCAGTAGGAAGCCGCGCTCCAGTCCGGTTCCACGGCGAATGCCACGTCATGCCGGTACGTCCCGGGCTTTACCTCCAGAGTGGTTTCCGCCGTCCAGTCCGCCTGAGCGCCGAAATGTCGCATGAGTTTGAGCGTCATGTCAATGTAAGGCCGTGAGGCTATTTCGCCTTCGAGGTGCAGACGGAGGCCCCGGTGCATGAGGGGAGCCACCATGAGCAGTGCCGAAATGTACTGTGAACTCACCGTGGCGGGCAGGCTGAGCGTGCCGCCTTCGAGCTGTCGCCCTTTCACGCGTAGCGGCGGAAATCCTTCGGTCTCCATGTAGGCTATGTCGGCTCCCAGACTGCGCAGTGCCTCCACCAGCAGGCTTATGGGCCGTTGGCGCATGCGTGCCGTGCCGGTGATGATCCGTGCCGGTGAGGAGGTGGCCGCAAAATAGGCGGTGGAGAATCGCATGGCTGTGCCGGCGGCCATGATGTCTATTTCGCCGGCGGGCTGTGTGAGCGCTTTGTGCAGCACACGCGTATCGTCGCAGTCTGAAAGCCCCTTAGCTGTGATATTGCCGGCCAGTGCGCCTATAATCAGTGCCCTTGCCGAGATGCTCTTCGAGGCAGGCAGCGCTATCGTGCCGCGCAATTTGTTGGGGAAAGTGATGCCGTAGGTAGTCATGTTGACATGATATGTGGTTTATGTGGCAAATTTACGGAAAAAAATGTAAACTTCCTGTTGCAGAGGGCCATAATGTGCAGTGTGAGCTGTTGGATAGAACTGGTAGTGGGCCTGGGGTGTCACACAGTTATCGTAAGACGGTCTGTACCTTCCGTTTTTTCTCCTTGGTGGCAATAGTACCGAGGTCTCATGGAGGTGTGCTCAGGTGTAGGGCAGGCGGCTGTCTGTCGGCAGAGCTTTTTTAACATAATTTGCTTTCCGCTGTAAAATGTTGTATCTTTGTAATAGCGGAGCGGGACTTTCCATCGGGAAGTCCCGCTTTTCCGGTCTTTTTCAAGTCTTTTTGCGTAAGTTTCCGCCGTATTTTCATAGGAAATTCGCCGTATTGGAATTTAAATTCCAAGTATTCGTGTTAAAATTTCAATACGGACTTTTCCCGTTTCATCACTTGTAACCTATGTTTTAACATATCGGAATGTAACGGAAAGTTAAATATGTTAAAGTCCGGAGCCTCTGAAAATGATCCAAATGCTTGGTAGAGGGAAACTGGTTATCCGAAACGTTTGTGCCAGTTCAGGAATATGCTCACCCCGTCGTTGCCGAACTTTTTCAGGCTCCTGACGGTTGCTTCGACTGTGCGTTCGCACTCCGGATGGCTTTTCGAAAAAAACTTGTCGGCATAGCATATCACTTGCTCTTCAAGTGTTTGCGGACAATAATCGCCCGGAGGAAGCGGCAGCCGTTGTTCGGCAATGTTCTCTGCGGTCAGTCCGGTGCCCGTGTGTCGCTCGCAGACTCGTGCCACGGCTTCATCGCCCTGGCTGCGCATGATTTCGGCGCCCAGACGCCCGTGAAGCAGATAGGGCGCTTTGCCGTGGCAGTGTATGCCCGGTGCGTCGGTCATGAAGATGCCGATGTCGTGGAGCATGGCGGCGCGGTGCAGAAACTCGCGGTCGAGATGCAGTTCGGGATGGCGGTCGGCCACAGCGAGGGCTTTTCCGGCCACTTGGCGGCTATGGTGAAGCAACAGGCGGCGCAGTTCGTTGTCGGCGGGATAGTATTGGCGGATGATTTCTTCAGCAGTCATTGAAGGTGTGTTGAGAGGGTTGTTTGCGCAAAAATACAACTTTTGGCATGGAAACCTTGTTTTTGGTAAAAAATATTTATCTTTGCTTCCAGTTCCTATCCTTGCTTCCGTTAAGTCTATATTATTCTTATGAAGAAAATTCTCTACTCCGCTTTGTTGGTGACTAGTGCAGCTTTGACAACCTTACCCGTCGAGGCCAAAATCATACACTTGCTGCCCCGTCCGCACTTGCTGGTGCCTGCCGCCGGGCAGCCGCCTTTTTCGCTTGGCCGTGCCGTAAGCATCAGCGACCCTACGGCCTGTACGGCTCTGAGCATGTTCTTTACAGCTCACGGCTGTACCTTGAAGTCCGGGGCCGCAGCCAGAGTGACGGTGGAACTGGTTGGGAGGATCGACGGCGCCCATGATTATGTGCTGGCGGATTTTCCCAATGAGGCGTATGCGCTGGACATTTCGGCCGATGCCGTGGCAATAAAGGCCGTTACGCCGACCGGTGTCATCCGTGCCGCACAGACATTGGCGCAGCTGGCCGAAGGCTATGACGGCGGAATGCCCGCGCTTGAAGCCCTGTCGATGACCGACTGGCCGGCTTTCAAGTTGCGAGGTTTCATGCACGATGTGGGACGCTCCTTTGTGTCGTTTGACGAATTGAAGAAGGAGATAGACCTTCTGGCACGTTTCAAAGTGAACGTATTTCACTGGCATCTTACGGAAAAACTGGCATGGCGCTTTGAAGTGAAGGCCTATCCGCAACTGACAGCCGATGAAAATATGATACGCTATGCCGGACAATACTACACACAGGAACAATGCCGCGAGCTCCAAGCCTATGCGGCGGAGCGCGGGGTGACGGTAATTCCTGAAATAGATATGCCGGGACACAGCGATGTCTTTACCAAAGCCATGGGCTTCAGCATGCAGACCGACCAGGGGGTAGAGGCGCTGAAGAAAATCCTGGACGAAGTGGTGGAGGCTTTTCCTGATGCTCCCTATATTCATATAGGAGGTGACGAGGTCAGAATAACTTATCCCGATTTTCTGGAAACAATGGCTCGTTACGTTCGCGGCAAAGGGCGCAGAGTGGTGGTGTGGAACCGTCTGGTGGCCGGTCCGCCGACAGCGGCTATGGCTGACATGACACAGATGTGGGCTACTTCCGGCAAGAAAGTGGCAGGTCTGCCCAATATTGACTGTCGTTACAATTATACAAACCATTTTGACGTTTATGCCGATTTGGTGGGCATTTATAAAAGTAATATATATTATGAGCAACAGGGCAATCCCGATGTGGCCGGAACCATCTCGGCTGCATGGAACGACACCAAAACGGCTACTGAAACCGATATCGTACGACAGAATAATATTTATGCAAACATTCTGGCTTCGGCCGAGCGCGCATGGATAGGCGGCGGAAAACAATACATCGAAACGGGAGGGACAACATTGCCCAACAGCGGTGAGGAGTTTGAGGAGTTTGCCGATTTTGAGCGCCGCTTCCTGTTTCATAAGGGGCACTCGCTGAAAGACGAGCCCATTCCCTACGTGAGGCAAACCAATGTGCGATGGCGCATCACTGCGCCTTTCCCCAATGGAGGAGACAAGGCCAAAGTGCTTCCGCCCGAGCAGTTTCAGGGCGATCTGCTGCCTGAACAGTTTGATTATGAGGGAAAGACTTACGGTACGACTCTGGCTACAGGGGCCGGTATATACCTCCGTCATATATGGCATCCCACAGTGCCTTCCTTTTATGCCAGTCCTGCCGGCAACCAGACGGCTTATGCCTGGACTTACGTCTACTCGCCGGCAGAGCAGGAAGTGGGTGCCCAGATAGAGTTCTATACCTATAGCCGTTCGGGTAGCGAGAAGGCCCCCGAAGCAGGCGAATGGGATCGTCGCGGTTCACGCGTATGGCTTAACGGCAAGGAAATTCCCGCACCGGTATGGACACAGCCGGGAGTAAACATTCCGCAGGATCATGCCACTATCGGACTGGCAAATGAGAACTTCACGGCACGTCCCGTAGTGCCTGTCACTTTGCGGAAGGGGTGGAACAAAGTGTTCCTGAAATTACCGCATGTCAACAGCGGCGGAACCGGACGCGACAAGTGGCAGTTTACCTTTGTTCTTACAGATAAGGAGGGAAAGAATGCCGTTGAAGGGCTGATATACTCTCCGGTGAAAAGCATAGACGCCGCGGCAGACGGAGTGGCTTTCTTGATTGATGAGATATCCAATTTCATACATGCGAATTTCAGTGGGATGCCGGGGTATTACCCTATGTCTTTGTGTGAAGGCATCAACCGGAAGATGGAAGAGATAAAGGCTACTCTTTCGCAGGAAATGTCGTTGGAGGAACGTGACATACAAAAACTGCGGCTGTCTGACGCTTTCGGCGAATTACAGGCGGTCATGGCAGACAGTAAGGTTAACCAACCGCAGATGAGCACAGGCACAGAGGCTTATTGGTATGCTCTCAGCACACCGTTGCGCGGGAATCGTTACCCGACATCGAAAGGAGCGGGAGCAGGTATTATGGGTGAAACCTCTCGTGGAAAGAGCGCCACATGGAAGTTTACCGCTCGGGCCGACGGTTCTTGTAATATTGTCAATGCGGCCGACGGAACATTCGTATCGCCGGTGGCCGCAAACGGTACTCCCCTGAAGACGGTCACCGCCGAGCCTTCCAAGGGATGGACACTCTCAAGGGCCGATGAGGTGGGATATTTTATCATGACTTCAGGCAATGTGCAGTTTCATCAGGGCAATGACGGCCGGATTATCAATTGGGGCGGCGGTGATAACGTCACTGATGTCGGATGCAAATATACGATTGCGGGAGTGGAACTTCCTCCTGAACCCCAAGTAAGCAATGAAAAAACGACTTATTGGTATCGGTTCAGTACACCGTTGCGAGAAAACCGTTATCCGACCTCGAAAGGAGTGGGGAGGGCTCTTGTTGGTGAGGCAGTGGCAAGCAGAGCTTCAACTTGGAAGTTTGTCGCGCGTCCTGACGGTAAAATAAACATCGTTAACCGTGTTGACAAAACCTTTGTTTCGCCTGATTCTGATCATAACACGGCACTCATTACCGTGAGAAACGAGCCTTCCGACGGCTGGGAGTTTAAACCCGCAGCTACTGACGGCTGTTTTATTATAGTGAGCGGAACAAGCCAGTTTAATCAGACCAACAATGCGCAATTAGGCTTTAATGTTTTCAATTATGGCGGTGGCGATAATGTTACCGACTCCGGTTGTCAATATGATTTTACTTTGGTGGAAACACAGGATACATCGACAGGCATTGACCGTGCGGAACAATCTTCCGATGTCGGTATTCAAGTGGTGAACGGCCGTGTATCGTCTTCTGTTCCTTTTCAGTTGTTTACGGCTGACGGTCGTGAATTGGATGCAGGTACACGTTTGAAGACGGGTGTTTATGTTGTGAATACGACTGTGGGCAGTGTTAAAGTCGTTGTGAAATAAATAAGGGGCGGGTAGCTTCTTGTAATAATGTGGCCGGCAATATTTATTGTCCGTAGGTTTAATACGAAAAATCTTTATTCAACTTAAAAAATATATTATGATGATTATAGGTATAGCTGGTGGCACTGGCTCAGGGAAGACTACTGTAGTGAAAAAGATCGTGGAGAGTTTGCCGGAAGGATCTGTTGCTGTCATTCCACAAGACTCTTATTATAATGATCAGACGCATCTGCCGTTGGAAATACGTAAGAAAACGAATTTTGATCATCCCGATGCGTTTGAGTGGCCATTGTTGGCTCATCAGATAGCCGAATTGAAATCCGGAAGGCCTATAGAACAACCCACTTATTCCTATATAACTTGTACACGGTTAGAGGAAACCGTTCACGTGGAGCCGCGGGATGTCATTATCGTAGAGGGCATAATGACGCTTTATGACAAGTCGTTGCGTGAACAGATGGATTTGAAGATTTTTGTTGATGCTGAGTCTGATGAACGTCTTTTACGGGTTATTGAACGCGATATTGCCGAACGGGGACATCCACTTGAAATGCTTATCGGAAAATACCGCAATATCCTTAAACCTATGCACGATGAGTTCATAGAACCGACGAAGCAGTATGCGGATATTATAATTCCTAATGGAGGAGAAAATGCCCGGGCAATCCGTCTGATGAAGCAATTTATTATGTCAGCCTTAAAACGCGTGGAGTGAAGGTTCTATTAACGCAAAAAGAGGCCTTTCAGATGTTTCTGTTTTAACTTTATGTTACATTTGAGAGCTTTTTAATATAATAAAATGTTAAAAACAAGATGGCTCGATCGTTATCGATTTTAATGAAATAACTATTGTTTGAAGGTGTTGGCTTGAGATAATCGGAAAAGGCTGTGCATATTTATAATGTACGGCTTTTTTGTTTTATATGTTAAGTTTTCAGTGGTTTTATGAGCTTTTTGTCTTATTTTTTCGGGATGGATTTTTCTCTTGATTTGAAATGCTCATGACTTTGTTAAAAAAGTTTTTTATTGTTTTAAAAGTTGCCCTGTGTTGTTTCTTAAAA